>JADMIO011081478.1_pt1 | contig 21262 bp, 17 predicted proteins | sample 8958161 | NCBI WGS metagenome assembly JADMIO01 (sample SAMN16585339, study PRJNA669376) | soil metagenome | isolation source: Crop rotation soil | place: USA: Cullars Rotation, Alabama | collected 2011
CGACCAGAAAACTCAATAGTTCTAATATCGGGACTTCGATCATAAACATGTACTGTATGACCGAGTTTCTTAAGGTAGATTGCCAATAAAGTTCCAACTAATCCAGAACCTACAATAGCAATTTTTTGAGGAGTTTGCATTGATTTTTTATATACAGTTTTGCAAATTTATCTATTTTGGAGAAAGATAGCCATCTACAAATTAATTAATTTTAATTTTTTGGAAGAAAAACAAGTTTTGTGGATGTTTTGACGATTTCTTCTTTGTTTAATTTCATTTTTCTGAATTTACCAGCCACATACATTTCGGCTTGATCGTCGTAATGTTTGCTCATTGGATTTCCGGATTGGCCTGTTGGCAAAATGCTCCAACTATTTTCAATATCAGAAAAATCGATAACTCTACGTGTGGATGGCCCCGCGTTTATAGTATATTCTACTTTGTCTGAATACTCAAACATTGTATTGTTAATGACTTCGTTTGTCCCGGCAATTTCAAATTTTCCAACATTAAAAAGTGGTCTCAATAAGGATACGCTTCCCAACGGGTGCTTGAATTCAATTTTATGCACTTTGTTCCAGGTCCAGGAATTCATTTCACTTCCCAATTGTGAATTCAGACAGGAAATAGCCTCTTTCAAGGATTTCGTTAGAATTTCCTGACGGGTTTCCTTTTTATTTTTTGTCGCAACATTATCCCACCAAACCGAACTCTGATTGATCGATTGATACGCAATGCTTTGCTTCATAATATGCGTTTTCATGAATTGCTTGAAAGAGACTTCACCCATTTCATCTAAAAATGTATTTTTCAGATAAAAATAAATCCATTTGCTGTAAATAGTTGGCGCTACGTCTTCCAAGTTACTCGATCCTTTCCAGTTTTTTAGCACTGCAATGGCTTCTTTTTCCTGATTTGTTAGTGTTTTAGCATCTGTACCTGCCAAAAAACCCGTTACAACTTCTACTGCAGCAGGAGAGTTAGTATCGGTCATCATTTTACTGATTGATTCTTTATCCCAATCGCTTTTTCCATCCAATAATTGCGTGATGCGTTTGGCTCTGTCTTTTGGCAAATAATACCCCGGATAATCGTAACCCTGGATGGCTTCCGGCATATTATTGGAAGAATACACATAATTCCAACTCGGATTTACTGCTGAAGGATTTTGAGAATAGCCTAAAAACTCTTTCTTATCGTCAATGCCGTTTGCCCCATTTAAAATAAAATTGGGATTGACCCCTTTTTCTAATTTGTATAATTTTCCAGAAGTAAACCAAGCCACATTATCCTTGGCATCACCATACATAATATTCAATCCTGGCGCCACAATATAAGAGATGGCATGTTGAAATTCGGGTAAACTTTTAGCCCGGCTTAAACCATATACTGCATCCAAAATTTTATTGGGCTGTTGGGTATAAATCCAGGAGAAAGCTACTGGTTTAGCGGTTTTAAAGTCGGAAATCAAATCGTTAATAATAGGCCCGTGTACGGATTCTTTAATATGTAAAACAACAGAGGTGCTATCTTTCACTTTAATCGTTTTCATCCGTGTTGTATACGTTGCAAAACCTGTTGCTGTTTTGTATTCGTTTGCATTGGATGGATTGTTTTCTTCTTGAAACAAATCGGCATCATCGTTTTCAAACATGGTCAATCCGTATGCATAATCACGATTGTGCGCTAACAATGGGAAAGGTGTACCGGCTAAATAACAACCATACATTTCATAATCAGGACATGAAATATGCGCTTCATACCAAGTTCCAGGTTCCGAATATTCAATGTGTGGATCGTTACAGAATAATACTTTCCCTGTTTTAGTTTTCTTCGGAGAAAGCACCCAACTGTTACTTCCGATAAATGGTGGTACCGGTGAATTTTCCAACAAGGTTGTGATTGATTTTGAAATAGCCACATATTGTTGTGATTGTGCTGCTGAAATTTTCAACCGAATCGGATTGTGCGAATAATCAACACCCAAATCTTTTAAATATTCGTCCCCAAATTGATTCCGGATATCTGTAAGCAACGGATCTGTTTTTTGGGCCATGGCAAAACTGAAAGCCATAAATCCGTAAGTATTGTAAATATCTTTTAATGTAAATTTTTCCTTTTTTATCCCCAACAACTGAAACTCAATGGGTGTTTTCCCATTTTCTAAATACTGATTGATTCCATCAAGATAGGCCATTGCAATTTGGTACGGCTTTCCATTTTTATCTAAGGCCGCAATGGCCTTTTCCGAATTTTCATCAATACCTAAACCACTAAAAAATTTGTCGTTTTTAAGCGCTCTGGTACCGAAAATTTCTGATAATTTCCCCGGGGCAATACGTCTTAGCAATTCCATTTGCCACAATCGGTCTTGGGCATGAACATAGCCCAAAACAACCATAGCATCTTTTTGATTGGCGGCATAAATATGTGGCACGCCATAATCGTCAAAGTAAACCGTAGTTGCTGCCGAAATGTTTTTGATAGACAGTTCTCCTTCATAGTTGGGTTTTAAATAAAACCCATAACCTACAAGAAGTAAAGTCATAATAACAATTAATGTAATTACAACAAAAAAGAATTTCTTAAGTTTTTTCATTTTGGATAAATCAGTATTCCAAATCTAGTTAATTATCTACACTTTTGAATAAAAAATGGGTTTAAATTCTTTCGAATCTAAACCCATTTTATTTTTTATTGTAGAACTAAATTACGGCTTTTTCTTGCTATCGTCAATTATGGCACCAGTTCCGGCACCTACTCCTGCTCCTGCCAATCCACCAATAATAGCACCTTCTCCTTTTTTCTTATCGATAATTGCTCCTGTAACGGCTCCAACACCAGCTCCAATTACTGCGCCTTTGGCAGCGCCACTCCATTTTTTTCTAGCTGGTTTTGCATTGGCAACTGTAGTGTGGTTTACTACATATGTTTTTTGCTGTTTTTCAACTTGAGCCATTTCTACTTTCATCGAATCGATAACTCTTTGCTTTTCCATGGCAACTTTCATCGAATCAATAGTAGCTTGCTTTTGCTTTTGCATGTCTAATTTCCCTTGGTTTTGACAAGAAAAAAGAACCAGAAATATCAGTATTGAACTTAGCGCTTTCATAAGTAACCAATTTAAAATTAATAGGATATAAAGTTACGCTAATAAATCTTTCAGAACTTACACAATTACGTTTATTTCTTATAGAATTCAATTTTATCCCCTACTGCCATTCCGTTATTTTTAGCCAACATTCCACACATATGGAATAACATTCTTGCCCCAACATTACCGTCCCAATCGTCTTCACCAGGAGCAACTTCCACTAAATCGAAACCTATAATTTCTTTTCCACTATCCGCTAATCTGCTTAACAAATAAGTTGCTTGTTCAAATGAAAAGCCTCCAGGAACCGGTGTTCCCGTATTTGGACAATACCAAGAGTACATCCCATCGATATCGAAAGAAACACAAACTTTTTGTGGTAAAGCCGCAATGATTTGGTCGCATTGTTGCTTCCAGGTTACGCCATCAAACGTTTCTGCTTTCATATCCATATCAGTATGTACCACTACACGATTTCCTTGTTGTTTTACCACATTAACTTCTTGCTCGCAAAAATCACGGATTCCTACCTGAACCAATTTGGTAATTTGAGGCAATTGAAGCGCATTGTACATAATAGAAGCGTGAGAATAGGTAAATCCTTCATAAGCGATACGCAAATCCATATGAGCATCAAGATGTAAAATACCAAAATTATCGTGAAGCGATGCTAAAGCTTGGTAATACCCTAATGGCGTACTATGATCTCCACCCAATAAAGCAACTTTCTTTCCTTTTTTCATCCAAAATAAAACACGCTCTTTGACTTCAGCGTGTAATTCGGCGCATACTTTATTGATTTTATCCAAATCCGATTGCAATGCCGGATAATTTTCTACTGCTTCACCACTTTCCAACAATTCGATGATAGGTTGTGCCAAGCTTTTGTATTTGGCAGAATTTTTAGCCCAATGTTCTGGTGCTTCATCGTAATACATACCTAATTTCCACAATTCAGGAAATTCCTGATGCTGTAAATCGACTTGAAAAGAAGCGTCTAAAATAGCTTCAGGACCTTCCGATGCTCCTGCCCCATAACTTACAGTCACTTCCCAAGGCACTGGAATAATAATGATTTCACTTTCTTCGGCAGTAAATGGCAAACCAAAAATGGTTGCATCTGCTAATCCTGGTTGAGATGGATCGAAGTTTTCTATTTTTTGCTGTTTGTTCATTTTAAAAATATTCGGTTAACTCAGTATTTTATAGTAATTAGGCAAAGATATTTGGTAAATATGATACTGGAAAGAAATTCCAGGAATTTTAAAATAAAAAAAATCTGCTTCAAATGAATGAAACAGATTTTTATAGTATTAAATTTTTAAAATCTAGTTTTTTACAAACTTAACTGTAGCATTCGTTTCATTAAACTTGATAGTGTAAACACCTAATGCCAATCCTGAAATATCAATTCTATTTTCATCAGCCATAAGTTTTGTTCTCATCACTTGCTGTCCTATCATATTATAAATTGATATGTTTTGGTTCGTGATAAAATCTCCCTTAATTGTAATTTGAGTTGAAGCCGGATTAGGATATACTTTCAAATTATTTTTAACAAATTCAGCTGTTCCCAAGAAAGGCTGTACCGTTAGTTGAAAGTTACAAGTCGCACCTCCTGTAGCCGTCATGGTCACCGTATACGTTCCTGGCGCTAAACTTGTCCCAACTATTGGATTTTGTGTTGCTGTTGCTGTACAATTTGCACTAATGATATTCGTTTGAGAAACAAAACTAGTCATGGAATACGTATTGCTGGCATCTGCACTTACAGTTTGATTTCCAGGACAATTTATCTTAGTCGTTACAGCAGGCATGTTGTATCCTGCCTGATTGAATTTGTCGGTCATGGTTTGAATATCAGCACATGGATAATTCATATTAATAGCCGCTTGACGAACTGCAACAGCCGCTTGTGGCTGATTGGTAGAAGACCCTGTTAAAGTTAAACCTTGTAAAAAAGCTTTATCTGTTTTAGCTCTACCTATTACATCAAAAATCTTCATTAAAGCCGTGGCCCAAATTTGCCCATAGGTATGAATTTCTGTGTTTGCCCCTCCAGTTTGAGGATAAGTTGCCGTTACGCCTGTTGATCTTCCGCTCCAACTGTCATTACCATCCCAGGTAAATACTTTTTGATAATTTGCCTCAGCAGAAGTCCATTGATTTAAACTTCTACTATACGATTGCGCCCAATAATCGCCACAACCTTCGCCCAATCCTGTAGTTTGCGAGCCATTTCCTCCAGTTAACCAGTCATGAATTCCATGTCCAAATTCGTGCAAAACCACGTCAGCATCTTCCGCATCGTCTATACTTCCTTCCCCAAAGGCAATCTGGTCCGTAGAAGGTAAAAAATGAGAGTTATCGGCTCCATTAAATCCTGAAGGGTCGAATTGAAACAAAGCAGCATTATTAGGCAAACATGGAACACCAAGCGTTGAATTAATATAACGCATACTTTGGTCTAAATGGTAAAAAGAATTTACGGCCTCAAAGGCATCATTGTCTCTTGTAAAACTAAAATCGCTGGTAGCTTGTGTAAAAAGGCCTTTGTTTGGCGCTTCGAAATCAGCGATATCCAAATACTGGCTTTTTAATCGATATACTCCTCCTGTTAAGTCAATTTGAGGCAAAACCACTGCGCTTCTGGCAGCTGTTAATTCAGGACTATTGGCGTCGTTATTATCGAGATAGCCACCTGCATAAGTTGCGTGAGCCGCTGAAAGTGGATCTGGATTAAAAACCATTCCTGTCCCGGAAACTGATGCTAAGGAATTTGCTTTAAAAAACGGAATTTGGTTCTTTTTTTCTATTTCTTTTTGCTTTCTTTTTTTTTCTTTATCGATGTTTGACACATGATGGTAAAAAGAAATGTCTTTTAAGCTAATTACTGCTGAAGTATTTGCATCAACAAAAACTTCCCAGTCTCCTGGTTTGTTATCTATTTGTGTAGTAATCCTGTAAGCTAATCTGGTTGGTGCTTCCTGATTGAATACAAACAACTTGCATTCTTGAAAAGCAATCTTCCCGTTCGTATTATTCAAATTGGAATTGGAAACAGCAATCGCTTGTTCTTTTGAAATTCTCGCTATAGTACTAATATTAGCGACAGTAGCATCATAAGTATTTGATGAAAAAGCAATTTGGTTGTCATTGTCAAAATTAACTACAATCTCAGATTTAAATACAGGCACATCGTTAAGCATCTGTTGGTAACGAAGCACTTCACCCACAGGGCCTTTATAAACAAAATTCAATTTAAAAGAATGCTCAGGTTTAATTCCCAGAGAATTCCCAAGTGATTTTATGTAATCAAGACCTCGTTGCTCATTTTGTGAGGTTTGAGCCATAATAGTTAAAATACCTCCAAATAGGAAAATGAAGGTTACTAGTAATACTTTTTTCATAATGTTGTGTTTAAGTTAGTTGGGATTTAACACAGCGAATATAAAAAAAATTAAACAATAACCATATTTTAACTTAAATTATTGATGATTTTGAATTCCAGCCTTTAAAATTTGACCAAAATTATACATATCCTCATACGAAGTGTACAATGGAACAGGCGCCAAACGAATTACATTAGGCTCTCTCCAATCGGTAATTACTCCATTTTTCATCAAATAATCGAACAAACTTCTTCCTTGCCCGTGTAAGAAAACCGACAATTGACAAGCTCTTTCTTCTTGGTTTTTTGGAGTAATAATCTCAAACTCAGCCCCTGGAATTTCATTATCAATTTCATGAAGGATAAATTCCAGATAAGACGTTATTTGATTTCTTTTTGCAATTAATTTATCCATTCCTACTTCAGCAAACATTTCTACTGATGCCAAATAAGGGGCAAGAGATAAAACCGGAAGATTACTTATTTGCCATCCGTCTGCACTACGAACAGGATCGAAATCAGGTTCCATTTTGAAACGACGCTCTTTGTTGTGTCCCCACCAACCCGCAAATCTTGGCAAATCTGCATTATGGTGTTTCTCGTGCACAAAACATCCCGAAGCATTTCCCGGTCCTGAATTCATATATTTATAACTGCACCAAGCGGCAAAATCAACATTCCAATCGTGCAATTCTAACTTAATATTTCCAGCCGCATGCGCTAAATCGAAACCTACAATAGCTCCTTTTTTATGCCCGGCTTCCGTAATCGTTTTCATGTCGAAAACTTGTCCTGTATAATAATTGACACCGCCAATTAAAACGAGTGCCAGTTCATCACCAACTTCTTCAATTTTTGCCAAAACATCTTCCAAGCGAATATTGTGCTCCCCATCTCGACGTTTTATTTCAACAATCGTTTCTTCTGGTTTGTATCCATGAAACTTCACCTGGCTTTGAAACATGTATTGATCCGAAGGAAAGGCTTTTTCTTCACAAATTATTTTATATCTGGTTTTGGTAGGCTGGTAAAAAGAGACCATCAGCAAGTGCAAATTGACCGTCAAAGTATTCATTACCGTTACTTCTGAAGGCTTTGACCCAACTATTTTACTCAATGGCACTCCAAAACGCTCTTGGTAATCCCACCAAGGCTTTTCAGCATAAAAATGACCTTCAACTGCCAAATTTGCCCAATCGTCCATGACTTCATCAACGTATTGTTTCGTTCTTTTTGGTTGCAACCCAAGAGAATTTCCTGTAAAATAAATCACATTTTTACCATTGTGTTGCGGAAAAATAAACTCGTCACGGTATTTTTTTAATTCGTCTTGAGCATCGAGTTGTTGTGCAAACTCGAGTGTATTTTGAAAAATCATCGTTTTTTTATTTGGATTGTAAAAGTAGAAAAAAAACAGGCAGGAATCAAAACGAAAAGAAAGGAATATAAATAAAAAAGCAGCTTATTTATTGTTTTTAAATTGAAGGTCATTATCTTTAATGTGCTCTAAATCATTTTGCCCAGCAAAAAACCGTACAAATTTCACCTAAACAAAAAGCTAACTTAACCAGGAAACATCTCTCATGAAACATCAAATCTTCAAAACTACGCTTCTATTTTTTATTGTAGGATTATACTTTCAATCAGTGCTTTCGCAACCAAATTCATTTGCGCCGCGAGGCATCGGTGGTGGTGGTGCTATGTTCTCCATGTCTATCAATCCGGCAAATGACAATGAGTATTACGTTTCCTGTGATATGGGGGAATTATTTCACTCTACAGATTTTGGACAAAATTATTCGCAAGTTGATTTCAGACAAGTCATCGGCGGACACAATTCCAAAGTTTGTTACACTGCAACTCCAGGATTGTTGTATACCATTAGCTATGCTAACGATTTGTTTCGTCCGATGAAAAGCACAGACAACGGAATAACTTGGGTGTCACTTTCCGGAAACCCTGATGACTCTGAAGAATTATTCAGTATTAATGCAGATTATGACAACCCAAACCGTATTATAATTGCACAATACGGACAAATTTACTTTTCCAATAATGGCGGAACCTCTTTTACCGGCATTCATACTGCAGCAACTGGAAACGGAATTGTTGTAGGCGGTGTCTTTTTTGACGGAAACAACATTTACATTGGCACTAATGATGGCGTGCTGGTTTCTGTTAATGGGGGATCTACATGGGCAATAGCAGCACTGACTGGCATACCTGCTACTGATCGTATCTGGTCTTTTGCCGGAGCGAAAGTGGGTGCTATAACTCGATTTTTTTGCATAACGGGCGCCAACGCAGACATCTATGCAGGAATGCCAGGTTCTGATTACTGGAATTTTCCAAAAGGCGTTTATGCTGTAGATTATGGCTCAGGAAATTGGGTTTCCAAAATGACTGGAATTACAGTTGGGACAGATTTCCCAATGTTTGTTGGAATGGCTAAAAATGACATCAACACCGTTTATTTATGTGGGAGCAACACAAGTTCTGTGCCAACAGTTTTGAAAACCAGTAACGCCGGAAGCAACTGGAATCACACTTTCTTAACTACAAACAATCAAAATATCGCTACCGGATGGAGCGGTCAGGGAGGTGATCGTGGTTGGGGCTACGGTGAATGTCCCTTCGGAATGGCAGTTTCACCAATCAATTCCAACAAAGTCATTTTTGGCGATTTTGGTTTCGTGCACAAAACATCCAATGGAGGTACTTCATGGCAACAGGCTTATGTAGCTTCTTCCACACAAAATCCTTCCAATGCGGCCACACCACAATTTAATTCCTATCAAAGCATTGGATTAGAAAACACAACATGCTGGCAAATGCATTGGATAAATGCTACCAAAATATGGTCTTGCTATTCCGATATTAGAGGAATTAGAAGTACAGACTCAGGATCGTCTTGGTCATTCAATTATACAGGCCATACTGCAAATAGCAGTTATCGTATTGTTGCTCATCCAACAAACGGGACATTATTCATGGCGACTTCAAACATTCATGACATGTACCAAAGTACCAGACTTACCGATGCCGTCTTAGATGCAAACGATGCCAATGGTAAAATTGTTTATTCAACCAATGAAGGACAAACATGGCAGGATCTTCATATTTTCAATCATCCGGTTTTTTGGATTGCAATTGACCCTAATAATCCCAATACAGCTTATGCGAGTGTGATTCATTATGCCAACGGCAGTGGTGTTGGCGGAATTTATAAAACAACAAATCTAAATTTATTGGCTTCTTCAACATGGACATTGTTGCCAAATCCACCAAGAACAGAAAAACATCCGGCTTGCATTAATGTCTTGAATGACGGAAAGGTTGTCTGCTCCTATTCCGGAAGAAGAACAGCTGCTGGATTTCAAGCAAGTTCAGGTGTGTTTGTCTACAATCCAACGAATAATTCGTGGACAGATGTTTCTGCAACTGGCATGTATTATTGGACTAAAGATGTTATAATCGATCCCAACGATGCAACTCAAAACACATGGTATACCTGTGTATTTAGTGGTTGGGGCGGCGCTCCGAATGGCTTGGGTGGATTATACAAAACGACAAATCGCGGTACGACATGGACCAAACTCAGCGGAACAACTATAGACAGGGTAACATCTATTACCTTTAATCCATCAAATCCCAACCAGATTTATCTGACCACGGAAGGACAAGGCTTATGGATGTGTTCCAATATTAATGCCGTTACGCCCACTTTTTCAGCGGTAACTTCCTACCCTTTTCAACAGCCGGAACGTGTGTTTTTTAATCCATATAATACCAATGAGCTTTGGGTAACGAGTTTTGGAAATGGAATGAAAATGGGTAATCTTACACCACTTAGCGTTGAAAATCAAACATATGAAACTGATTCAATTGTCCTTCATCCGAATCCAACCTCCAACACATTCATTATAAAAAGTAAAAATGAAGTGGAAAGCGTAAGTATTTACAATTTATCAGGAGCGCTTGTAAAAAAATATGGTACAATAAGATGTCCTGTTGCTGATCTTGCTGCTGGAGTATATTTGGTAGTTGTAAAAACAAACAACGGATCGTTTACAAAAAAACTGGTTAAGCAATAACTGCACAAAATAAAAAAATCCCATCATTTCTGATGGGATTTTTTAATCTTTGAACTTGGGGGAGTTCAAATTATATGATTAACATAGCATCTCCGTAAGAATAGAATTTATATCCTTCTTTAATTGCTTCGTCATAAGCTTTACGCATTAAATCATGACCACAAAATGCTGAAATCATCATTAACAATGTTGATTTTGGCGTGTGAAAATTCGTAATCATGCAATCGGCCAAACTAAAATCATGTGGAGGGAAGATGAATTTGTTAGTCCATCCTTCAAAAGGATTTAATGTTCTGGCAGACGAGACAGAGCTTTCCATAGCACGCATTGTTGTTGTTCCAACAGCGCAAATACGGTTTTTTCTCAACTTCGCACCATTCACAATATCACAAGCTTCCTGAGTGATTTTCAACTCTTCGGAATCCATTTTATGTTTCGACAAATCTTCAACCTCAACCGGGTTAAAAGTTCCTAAACCTACGTGAAGTGTTACTTCAGCAAATTTAATCCCTTTAATTTCCAAACGTTTCATCAAATGCTTTGAAAAGTGCAATCCTGCAGTTGGTGCAGCAACAGCTCCTTCTTCTTTAGCATAAATAGTTTGGTAACGCTCTGCATCTTCCGGAGTTACTTCGCGGTTGATGTATTTAGGAATTGGAGTTTCTCCAAGCTCTAATAATTTTGCTCTGAATTCTTCGTAAGAACCATCGTATAAGAAACGTAGTGTTCTTCCGCGGGAAGTAGTATTATCGATTACTTCGGCTACTAACGAATCATCATCACCAAAATATAATTTATTACCGATACGAATTTTACGCGCTGGATCTACTAAAACGTCCCAAAGACGTTGTTCTGCATTCAGTTCTCTTAATAAGAAAACTTCAATTCTTGCTCCTGTTTTTTCTTTGTTTCCGTAAAGACGTGCCGGAAATACTTTAGTATTATTCAGAACCATCACATCTCCTTCATCAAAATACTCTAAAACATCTTTAAAAAGTCTGTGTTCAATCGTGTTGGTCTTTCTATTAACAACCATTAAACGTGCTTCGTCTCTGTTTTCTGATGGAAACTCAGCTAGTAATTCGGCTGGTAAATTAAATTGGAAATGAGATAATTTCATGAAATCTATTTATTTAGGGTGCAAATATACGATTGTGAGATAGGCGTTGTCAAGTGTTTTGGCTTTTATTTTTGAAAAGAGGCCGTAAGGTGCTAAGAAGCTAAGGTTCTGAAGTCTTATTTTTCTTCCATATTGAAACCAATACTTTTCAAATCGTTCCAAAAATTGGGAAATGATTTTGACACTACTTCCGCTTCCTCAATCCTTAATGGCGTTTTTAATGCCAAAGGCGCAAATGCCATAGCCATCCTATGGTCCTGATAGGTTTTTATTGCAACATCAGCAATAATCACTGAAGAAGGTTCTAAAGTTAAACTATCATCGGTAATTGCAATGTGCGCTCCTAATTTTGTGAGTTCGTTTTGTAAAGCAGCCAATCGATCGGTTTCTTTGATTTTTAAAGTATGTAAACCCGTCAAATGGCAACCCATTCCCAATCCGAAACAAGTAACCGCAATAGTTTGTGCGATATCGGGCGCATTGTTCAGTTGATAGCTAACATCTGATAATTCATTCTTTATCTTTTTAAGAGTAACAGTATCTTTTTCAAAAGAAGAAACAACACCGAAATCTTTATAAATAGTGGTCAAAACCGAATCGCCTTGCAGACTATTTTCTTTGTAATTTGAAAGTGTGATTTCCGTACCAACAGCTGACAAAGCGACAATAGAATAAAAATACGACGCTGAAGACCAATCGGATTCAACTGAAAGAGCAGCAGAAGGCAAATGATTGCATTTCTTTACAGTAATCCTATTTTCCACAAAAGAAGTTTCGATTCCTATTTCATTTAAAAGCGATAACGTCATATTAATATAAGGAATGGACGTAATTTTTCCTTCTAAAACCAACTCTAGTCCGTTTTCTAATTTTGAAGCAATTAGAAGCAGCGCTGAAATATACTGACTACTCACATTGGCAGGAAGAGTCACTTTATTTTGAATTAATTTTTTCCCTCTAATTTTCAATGGTGGAAATCCTTCGTTTTCTACATATTGAATATCGGCACCAATTTGGCGCAGCGCCTCAACTAAAATTTTTATAGGACGTTCTTTCATTCGGGAAGAACCGGTAAGAACGATTTCACGCCCTTCCTGCATCGAGAAATAAGCCGTTAGAAAACGCATCGTGGTTCCAGCATGATGAATATCGATCACATCATCATTGCTTTTTAACGCTTTAATCATGACTTCGCTATCGTCTGAATTAGAAACGTTTTCCAAAGTTAAATTTGGAAACAAAGCCTGTAATAGTAACAATCTATTGGTTTCAGATTTAGAGCCCGAAATTTCAATGGATGATTTTAAATTAATTACGGAGGGTTGAAGCAGTAAATTCACTGTTATTTCAGCTTTTCGTTGTTGTGATGACGGTCGTGATCTCGATTGGTTTTCAAATCCAGTTTTTTATCGAAGGCGGCCTGCAAATCGATTCCCGTTTGATTGGCCAGGCATAATACTACAAAAACCACATCGGCTAATTCTTCACCAAGGTCTTTGTTTTTGTCGCTTTCTTTTTCAGATTGTTCACCATAACGCCGAGCAATAATACGGGCAACTTCGCCCACTTCTTCTGTGAGCTGTGCCATATTGGTGAGTTCGTTAAAATAACGAACCCCATGATTTTTTATCCAATTATCTACGTCGAGCTGTGCGTTTTTTATGTCCATTACTCTTTATTTTTTGAATCAATAATTATTGTTACCGGGCCATCATTTATAAGGGATACTTTCATATCGGCACCAAATTCACCTGTTTGTACTTTTTTACCTAATTCGGTTTCCATTTGTTTCACAAAATTCTCATACAATGGAATCGCAATTTCTGGTTTAGAAGCTTTAATGTAAGAGGGACGGTTCCCTTTTTTGGTCAACGCATGCAAGGTAAACTGACTTACAACAATCATTTCGCCTTGAATATCTTTGATGGACAAATTCATCACATCGTTTTCATCGCCAAAAATTCGAAGGTTGGCAATTTTGGAAGTCAGCCAACTACTATCTTCAGCAGTGTCTGCATCTTCAATTCCCACTAAGACCAATAATCCTTTTTGAATGTTTGCTGCTATTTTTTCATCAATAGTCACTGAAGCTTCTGAAACCCTTTGAATAACTACTTTCATTTAATAAGTCTTAAAGTTTGAAAGTCTTAACGTCCAAAAAGTAAAAAATCAATCTTTGAAATTCCCTTTCTTATTGACTTTATAACTTTTGACCTTATGACTTTCGGCTAATTTTTATTTCTTGTTTCGTCGCTTGCAATTCGGTCGGCATTGTAAATATCAGTACGGTACGATTCGTCGTCTCCTTCTAATATTTTGAGATAACTATTGTAACGGGACCACGAAATTTCGTCTTTCTCCAGCGCTTCTTTTACGGCGCATTTCGGCTCATCCTTATGCAGGCAATTATTGAACTTGCATTGGTCTTTTAACTTGAAAAATTCTGGAAAATAACCGCTAATTTCTTCTTTCTCCATATCAACCACACCAAAACCTTTAATTCCCGGGGTGTCAATAATTTGGGCACCAAACGATAAATCGTACATTTCTGCGAAAGTGGTGGTGTGTTGTCCTTGCTTGCTTTGTTCCGAAATTGTTTTGGTTTTTAAATGCAGACTTGGCTCCATAGCATTGACCAATGTCGATTTACCAACACCTGAATGTCCTGAGAACATGCTCACTTTCCCTATCATCATTTCCTTCAATTGTTCCACTCCTTTTCCTTCGGTCGAAGAAATCCGCATGCATTTGTAGCCAATTTGCTGGTAAATGTATTGCAGATACAACTGTTCATCGAGCATCACATCGTCGTAAGTATCAATTTTATTGAAAACTAAAATGGTTTCTATGCCATACGCTTCTGCAGTGACTAAAAACCGATCTATAAAGCTGGTTGTTGTAGGTGGATTATTGATAGTTATCAGCAAAAAAACATAATCAACATTGGAAGCAATAATATGCATCTGATGTGATAAATTCACTGATTTCCTAACAATATAATTTTTTCTTTCATGAATATTTGAAATTACTCCCGTGGTTACATCGGTGGTATCTTCCAAATCATAATCAACAATATCGCCCACAGCTATTGGGTTGGTACTCTTAATTCCTTTCATTCGGAATTTACCTTTTATACGGCATTCCAAAAAATCACCTTTTTCGGTTTTAATCGTATACCAACTTCCTGTAGATTTATAAACGGTTCCTGTCATTCCGCAAAGGTAAAACTTATTTATGATTTATAACTTTCTCTTGGTGTGATATACTCTCCTGATGTATGGCTTTGAACATTTTAAGTACAAATTCTTCGCTTAATCCTTTTTCCTCCCCTTCTAAAACCATTTTCCCAAGAATTTCATTCCAACGTTTATTTTGCAAAACGGCAACATTTCGTTCCTTTTTCAAGGCCCCGATTTTATCTGCGATTTTCATTCTTTTGCCCAAACTTTCAATCAGTTTACTATCGATTTCATCAATTTGAGTACGTAAACTTGCCATTTTCTGATTGTATTCGTCTGCTTCGTCCGTTTGTTTACGGATACGCAAATCGACAAAAATTTGCTTCAACGCTTCCGGTGTCACTTGTTGTGCCGCATCACTCCATGCATTATCCGGATCAATATGTGTTTCAATAATTAGGCCGTCGTAATTAAAATCTAAAGCCTGTTGCGCTACTTCTAAAATCATATCTCTTTTCCCTGTAATGTGTGAAGGATCACAAATTAATGGCAAATCCGGAAAACGACTTTGCAGTTCTATGGCGATTTGCCATTCTGGCATGTTGCGGTATTTTGTTTTTTCATACGTAGAAAAACCACGATGAATGACTCCTAATTTTTTAATTCCAGCATTGTACAAACGCTCCACACCACCAATCCATAAGGCTAAATCTGGATTTACAGGATTTTTAACCAGAACGATTTTATCTGTATTTTGCAAAGCATCTGCAATTTCCTGAACAGCAAACGGATTGACAGTGGTTCTTGCCCCAATCCATAAAACATCGATACCGTGTTCTAAAGCCAATTTTACGTGAGCAGCATTGGCCACTTCGGTTGCCATAAGCAAACCTGTTTCGGCTTTGGCTTTTTGCAGCCATTTCAATCCAATTTCTCCAACACCTTCAAATCCACCTGGACGTGTTCTTGGTTTCCAAATTCCGGCGCGAAAAATACTCACATCCGAATCTTTCAATTCACGTGCGATTTTCAATACCTGCTCTTCTGTTTCGGCACTACATGGCCCTGCTATTACCAATGGATGCGATAATTTAAAATCGTCTAACCACGTGCGTAATGATGTACTATTTTCCATAGTTTTAATTTGTTACAAAATTATAAATGAATTTCTTCTTCTACTGAAATTCTTCCCAAAACTTCTTTTATTTTTTCTTCTTCTATGCATAATGAAAAGCGGATATACCCTTCTCCATTGCTACCAAAAATGGTTCCCGGAGCGATAAACAAATCGTTTTCATACAATAGTTTGTCTACATATTCTTCCGCTGAGTTGATGCCTTCCGGCAATTTAGCCCAAACAAACATCCCTACTGCGTTTTTATCATAGCTGCAACCTAAACTCTCGGCCAACTGAAAAACCAAGTCTCTTCTTCTTTTATAGATATCATTTTGCTGTTCAAACCAGGTTACATCTAATTTCAAAGCTTCGACAGCGCCTTTTTGAATACCGTAAAACATTCCGCTGTCCATATTGCTTTTTACTTTTAGAACAGCATCAATGAATTTTGAATTTCCAACTACCATTCCTACGCGCCAACCCGACATGTTAAACGTTTTGGACAATGAATTCAATTCTAGAGCAATGTCTTTGGCACCTTCAACCTGTAGAATCGAAATAGGATTGTCGTTTAAAACAAAGCTGTACGGATTGTCATTAATTAGTAAAATTTGATGTTTTTTGGCGAATACCACCAATTTTTCAAAAAGGGTCAAACTTCCAGTGGCTCCCGTAGGCATGTTAGGATAATTCGTCCACATGATTTTTACTTTCGACAAATCCAACTTTTCCAGCGCCTCAAAATCTGGCTCCCAATGGTTATCTTCAGCCAGATCGTAAAAAACAGGTCTTGCACCTACCAAATTGGTCACTGAAACATAGGTTGGATATCCTGGATTCGGGATTAAAACTTCGTCGCCTTCATTTAAAAAAGCCAATGAAATGTGCATAATTCCTTCTTTGGAACCCATCAAAGGCAAAATTTCGGAGTTGGAGTTTAAATTAACCTTAAAATTAGTTTTATAAAACTCCGAAAAACCTTGCCGCAATTCCGGCAAGCCTTGATAACTCTGATATTGGTGCGATTTCGGATCATTCATAGCATTTTGAATGGCTTCAATCACTTTGTGGTCCGGTTTCAAATCCGGACTTCCAATACCCATGTTAATGACCGGTTTTCCTTCGGAAATCAGTTTTCCTACTTCTCTCAGTTTTTGTGAGAAATAGTATTCCTGAACCTGCTCTAATCGTTTTGCTGTTGTTATCATAATTTCCCGTTTTTGTATTCTCCTAAAACTTTAAAATGTGTTGTCATTAGTTCCAATATTTTTTTTGCTTTTTCGTAATGCTTATACTTGGCAAAAACCACATCCACGAAAAATGAATACTGAAATGGTGTTTCAATAATAGGCATCGATTGGATTTTGGTCAAGTTCAATTTGCAGTTATTCATTACATTTAATACTGTGGCCAAACTTCCCGGCGTATCGTCCAATTCAAATTTTATTGACGCTTTGTTGATTTCTTCTTTTGGCAATTCTTTGCTTTGGGTTTTAACAATAACAAATCGTGTTTTGTTGCTTTTTACGGTATGAATTCCCGCTGCAAGAATATCCAAATCATACATTCTGGCTGCAATTGGACTCGCGACAGCCCCAATACCCATCAGATTATTTTCTTTAATTCTTCTTGCGGTTTCTGCAGTATCACCGCTTTCAACCAATTTGATATGAGGATATTGTTTAAAGAAAACAGCACATTGCAGTAATGCAATAGGATGTGAATGCACTTCTTTGATATCTTCAATTTTTTGGCCTTTTAAAACCATCAAATTCATGTGAATATCTAAATAATGCTCTCCAATAATGTGCAAATCATTATGATCAATGAGTGCGTAGTTTGGAATTATCGAACCTGCTATAGAATTTTCCAGAGCCATAATCCCTTTTTCTGTTTTATTGTCTTTAAGACTTTTAACTAAATTTTCAAACGACATGCATTCGTCTAACCAAGTAGAATCTTGAAAAAATTCCTGAGCTACTTGATGATGAAAAGAGCCTTTAATTCCCTGAATTGCGATTTTTGTTTCCATAAGTGCAAAAAAAAATCCCGATGAAACATCGGGATTGTATATTTATAATAATTAATTTAATTTTCTAATCAAATAACCATATAGCAATCCCTATCCATCTTCCAATAGAAATAAAAATAATTGTTGCTAAAAAATGTGTTATTCGTAATCATTGCTTTTTTTGAGCTATTTGAATGACAAACTTAGTAAAAAAAAGTTAAAAACAAGTTTTTATTCAGAATAATTTAAAAAAATATCAAATTAGAGCTTTTTTACCCTAGAAGGCGTATCTGTTCCTTTAATTATACTCTTCGAACTAATGGCAATCGATTTGATGATTTCAGTCATATTATCCAGATTAAGCGTTCCTATTTCGTCACTTAATTTATGATAATTAGGCTCTGAATCCATTTTTGAAGTGGAAATAGTATGCGCTGGAACGCCTACTGCTGCCAGCCTGGCATTATCCGATCTGTAAAAAAGCTGTTCCGAAGGATATGGGTCAGGGTAAAATGAAAAATCAGACCCTTTTAAATTCTTTTGCAAAATTTCACCAAAATTTGATTTTTCAAAACCCGTAATATAGGCTGAATTTTTACCCCACTTGCTTTCAGTACCAATCATTTCAATATTAAACATGGCCACAACAGTATCCGGATTTATACCTTGAGAAAAATATTTGGAACCAAAACCACCTACTTCTTCACCTGTAAATGCCACAAAAATGATAGTTCTTTCATTATCGTTCAATGCTTTGAAATATTTAGCCAAAGAAATCACTGCCGTAACACCCGAAGCATCATCATTGGCACCATTGTAAACCTTATCTGTTCCAGAGCTTTCCAATCCTAAATGATCATAATGCGCCGAAAAAACAACATATTCATTTGGTTTTGATTTTCCTGGCAAAATGCCAATCACATTGTTTGCTCTTTTTCCTTGAGCAACAAATTCCTGTTTGTAATTTTTTAAGCCATCATAATAAAACAGCTCAATTTTCTGGAATTCTTTTTCAATAAAAACAGAAGCAGAGTCTATTCCAGGCTTGAAAATTTCTCTTCCTTCCATTTTATCAGAAGACAATGTAGCTTCTATTCTCTTGACTTCCTCTTTTTGAATGTTTATTTGCTGCTGGCTGAAAACGATTTGCCCTAACAGTAAGAAACCAAAAACACTTTTATTCATATATCTCATTTTAAAATTGAATTCCATTTTCAGTAAAAATAAGCTTATCTGTTATTATTTACCAAAAAATATTTGATTAATTTATTTTCTGTTTACTTTTGCTGTAAATCGCGAATTATGTCAATCGAAGTTCAAAATATTTCTAAAAATTACGGAACGCAAAAAGCGTTAGATAACGTCTCTTTTTCAGTAAAAAAGGGGGAAATTGTTGGTTTTTTGGGCCCAAATGGCGCTGGAAAATCGACTTTAATGAAAATTTTGACGACCTACATCAATGCCGATGAAGGTCAGGCCAATGTAAATGGCCACGATGTGAGTTCGGAACAAAAAGCCGTACAGCAATCGGTTGGATATTTGCCAGAGCACAATCCGTTGTATTTGGATTTGTATGTGAGGGAATATCTGGCTTTCAATGCCGATGTATACAAAGTAGTAAAATCACGTATTGAAGAAGTGATTGCACTGACTGGCCTAACTCCTGAAAGCCATAAAAAAATTGGACAATTATCGAAAGGATACCGCCAGCGTGTGGGATTGGCTACAGCGCTTTTGCACAATCCTGATGTATTGATTCTGGACGAACCTACCACAGGATTGGACCCGAACCAGTTGGTTGAAATCCGTGATTTGATTAAAAATATTGGCAAGGACAAAACGGTTTTCCTATCAACGCACATCATGCAGGAAGTAGAAGCGATTTGTGACCGTGTGATTATAATCAATCATGGGAAAATCGTAACAGACAAACAACTGGAAAAACTGGTTTCTGAAGATACGGCACAAATCATCGAAGTGGAATTTGACAAAGCCATTGATCCAGCATTATTCAATCAATTAGAGGATATTACTTCTTACGCAAACACAAACAATAACATCTGGGAACTGACTTTTAACTCTGAAAATGACAGACGTCCGGCGGTTTTTGATTTTGCACATGCAAATGGCTTAAAAACATTGCAGCTGAATTTGAAAAACAAAAACCTGGAAGCTATTTTTAGGGAAATGACGAAGTAGAAAATTATTTACCCTTTTGTTCTTCCATAAAAATGACTAATTCATCTATATTAGTGTAAGGATTCAAATCATAAATTTTCACATTATGATTATTCTCAATAACTTTTTGTCTAATTTTTTTAGAATTAGATATTGCAGTAAGTAATTTATCTTTTAGAATTGAATAATGTTTAAAATCGCTCTTTAAGTAATTTTCCATTCCAACACATTTTTTCAACTCAACTTCTAACTCTGCTTCTGAAACAAATGCCTTAGAAGAATTTTTATAATGAAATAAGTACCAGCTTTCAAAACAAATACTTGAAAAAATTACTCTAATATTCTTAGTTGAAGCTAATTTAAACGCTTCCTCTCTTTTTGCCTGATTATCATGATCAAATACTACAAAAATTTCTTCAAAACTATCTTTCTTTGCTCTTTTTAAAGCCTCTTCAACAATTCCTTTACAATCCGTTTTGTTACTTTGAAATATAGTCACTGCAATAGTTTTAGGTAAACCCAAGTCCTCTTTCATTGCATTAAAATAATTCTTCTCAGTCAGTCCTTCACAAAGAATCAAAACTTTAGATTTAAATGCTCTAATTTTAAAAGTATTATTAGGTCTTTTAGACATAATTATGAATTTATATATTCAATTAATTCATGTCTAAAAGTTTCTCTCGCAATATTAGGAACAGCTCCTAGTCTACCTTCTAAATACCATTTTTCATAGTTCCCTTCTCTTATCCCTTTTATATCTGAAACTGCAAACATCTCAGTTTCTCCTTTTGAATTTTTCTCCACTAAATTGATCTGATCTCTTCGCAATTTATTCTCAGGACTTAATAAAGTGGTATCATGAGTAGCAAATATAAACTGGGCTCCTTTTATATTCACTTCTGGATCATTAAACAATTTTAAAATATATTGAGCAATTTCTGGATGCAAACTTCTTTCAAACTCATCAACAACTAAAACTGATCCTCCTTTTAATCTATTTAAAATAAATGGAACAAAAGCAATAACTCTTTGGGTACCAGATGATTCATCTTCAAATTCAAATTCAATTTTTTCATTT
>JADMIO011014766.1_pt1 | contig 21261 bp, 15 predicted proteins | sample 8958161 | NCBI WGS metagenome assembly JADMIO01 (sample SAMN16585339, study PRJNA669376) | soil metagenome | isolation source: Crop rotation soil | place: USA: Cullars Rotation, Alabama | collected 2011
GGTATCGAGTACCGCCGCTGGCACATCGGCGCGGCGCAGGCTGAAGAGACGGAAGTCCTTCGGGTCCCGCGGATCGGTCCCGTCGAATAACTCCTCTCCATCACGAATGCCATCTCCGTCCCGGTCACTCGAAAGCACGATCGTCGCGACGACTGCGTACCAATCTCGCATTGCGTCCCATCGCTGCACTCCTGCGACGCCAACCACCCAATCCGATCGGTATAGGACTGCCCAGCCAAGACCGACAAATACGACAACCGCAATCACCAGGAAGCAAGAAACGCCTAGGAACAGTCGCAGTAGACGGGATCGGAGGTCTCGCATCAGGAATAGATTTCACAACCCAGCAGCGCGTTGTCAGAAACTGATTACTGCCCACTGATTACTGATTACTTCCCCCCCAACTCACGCTTTCCCGAGCAGCAACCTCAAAAACTCCCCATCATTGCAGCGCCCAAAGTTCCCGAGCCGCACCACGACCAACTGCTGCGATGGAAAGACGAAGAGACGCTGATATCCCGAACCAACAGCTGCGACCATGTCGGAAGGCGCATCACGGCAGATGCAGCAATGCTGCCAGTTCTGCCGGTACCATTTGGGTTCGAGCATGTCTTCGATGTCGAACTCGCGCGCCGAAGAATCGCCGGCCGCGCGATTGTTCCAAAAGCCCATGCCGAAGGCGCAATTCGCCGATGATCCGCGAAAAGCCTGCGCCAGCAGACTCGAAGACACCACGGGCTTTCCTCCTTGCAAGATGACCTCCCCCATGCGCGCCCAGCGCCGCGCCGTCATCATGAAGCCCGTGGCCAACAACGGATTTCCTTCCCGGTCCTCCAGATAGCGCTGCGGGCCGAGCCCCATTGGCCCGAGCACCTTCTTCTCCAGATACCGGGTGGTCGACTCCTCATGCTCCGCCAGTTTGCGTTTCAGGATTTCGTGGAAAACCTGGAGCGGCGCCGGGCCATAGATAAAGGCCGTGCCGGGCTGGGCGACCAACGCTGTACGGACTGCGATTGCATCGCGATTCTCAAAGCCTTCGCCGTGGAGTTGGTTCGCCGCGTCGAGCCCGCTGCAAAAGCTGAGCAATTGCCGGACGGTCACCCGGGACTTGCCGGCGTCGCCTTGCCATTCGGGGATGGTCGCAGCCACGCGCTCATCGAGATCCAGCCGCCCCTCTTCCACGGCCTTCAAGGCCGCCAGGATCCAGAAGCCTTTCGTTCCACTGTAAATCTTGTGCGCTTCGCCTGCCGAATGGCCGTTCGGGTAATCCTCGAAGACAGTCTTCCCCCCCTTCATGACGAGCATCGCCACGCCGGAATGCGCCGCGGAATATTGCGCCGCCGCCCGCATCTGCGTGTTCGACAGTTCGATGGCGAACGATGACGCCGGGCGCCCAGCCAGCACGGAAGCCGCCGAGAAACTCAGCGTTCGCAACAGGTTCCGGCGGGTGATGGAGCCGGCGATCTTATCCGTGGTTCGTTCGACGTTCTTCATATCGCTTTCTCTGTGGATTGAGAGGCCTGGCACTTGGGACAAATACCGAAAATTTCCAGCATGTGGGTCACCTTGGTGTAACCCATCTGTCGCGCGATCCGCTCGAGACCGTCGGCCACGCAGAGGTCGAGCGTCTGCACGCCATGACACACCCGGCAGACGATGTGGTGATGGTGGTGCTCCCCCATATTGATCTCGTAGCGGTACGAGCCGTCGCCGAAATCACAGCGACGCACCACATTGATCTCCTCCATCGCGGTGAGGCTGCGATAGACGGTCACCAGGTCACAGCTCCCCTTCTCCAACCGCTGGTGAACTTCCTCCGCGGTGAAGGGGCCGTGCTCCTGAGTGAGGATGCGCAGCATCGCCTTGCGCGGCTCCGTGACGCGATGATGGTTTTCCCGCAGCGTCTGCAACGCGGAATCGAATTGTGCATCGGCAGAGAGGTGGACGTGCGGCATGCCGGGCTAGATTTACGGCATTTGCGCCAAATTTCAACCCGCCGGAAGCACTACAGGGACTCGTATTCCCAGAGTGATTCCGGGGTGAAGTCTGCCAGGTCCGGCTCGAATCCCACCCCGAAGGGGGCATCGAGGACGCTGCCGATTTCCACCTTACCCCCTTGGATACGCACCACCGGGTACCCACCTGCGTGCCTGGCAAACAGGTCCCCGTGATGCTGCAGGACGTCGCGCTGAATCGAATCCGGGAACTGGCTCAAGCCGGCGAAATAGTGATGCCCATTGCGCTCGACGTGACGGATGCCGAGCGTCGCGACCACCGCCAGGTCCTGGGTAAGGGCGATCGGTCCGAGATTCGTTAGATCTTCCGCGCTGATGTGCCATGGCTGCCCGGGCTGAGCGCGACGCCGATGCTCGATCAGGCAGGCATTGGCCAGGCCCTTGAAGACGCCTTTGCAATTCTTGTGACTCGTTCCGGCATAGCCGCCGGAGAGCGCCACGCGCAAGGAATCAATGGAGGCGTCCGATTCATCAATGATCATCGGCGGCCGATCCGGCCAATCGAGCAGATCCGCCATCGCCGGCTCGCTCAATGCCACATTGCGATGGAAGGGCTGCTCGACAAAGAGAAGCCCGGTGAGGAACCGCTCGAGTTGCGGATCGGAGCGAAGTCCCTCCCACAGCGCACGGAAGGGCTCGACGGCGCGGAAGTTCTCGTTGCCATCAAGCGTGAACGCGCAGCGCGGGCTGAGGCGCTCCGTCACCTCGGCAATCCGGCGCAATCGCCTGCGGTCCTGTTCGATGTCGCCGCCAAGCTTGATCTTGAAATGGGTCAGGCCCTGTTCCCGGATGAACTCTTCCAAGGTATGCGGCAGGCCGTCATCGGCGCCCTCATTCTCATCGCCAGCATCCAGCGCATCGGCCAGTCCCACCGTGTGCCGGACGATGAGCGAACGACCAACCTCCTCCGGAAGTAAGTCCGCTGGATTCGCGGAGCCAAGTTCCGGATGCATCGCATGCAAACGCACGCCCAACGCATTCTTCCGCACCGCGTCGGCAAACGTGAGGCCTTGTGCGCGACAGAATGAGTCGATCACGGTGCGCTCGATGAGCGACACCCCAAAGCCCGACAGCAGGGGCGGAACTCCACGGGACGCAGCTTGTGTTTGCTGCGCTTCATAGACTTCCTGCCACCAGGCAAACACGGAATCGGCGGCGGGCAATCCGCAGGCAATCGCCGCCGCGGACTTTGTGACGGCGAGCATGTCGCGCAACTCATCACGAAAATCCGTGTCGGGGTTTTTCGTGAACCACTTTGGCGGGAGATTGTCCGCCGCGAATCCGACATGCACCTTGCCATCGATCTCCACGGCGCTTCTCACAACGAGATGCGGCACGCGCGTCATCGTGGTGATCCCGTACCGAAACGGCACCCGCAAGGTCAGGTTGCGGATGAATAATTCCGTCTGGCGAACGCGGATTTTCATCGCGGGATCAAGGCGTGGCCGAAACGCTTGCGTTCTTGTAGTGCGCCGGTGTTGTGCCCCTCGCCCCGCTGAACCCGAAGGGTTCAAAGCCATTAGCCCGGGGTTGAGCGAGGTCCGCCCGTCTGGCCCAGACCGAGCGATACCCCGGGAAATCGCCTCCATAACGGAAGACCCCGAAGGGTGTCGCAGCCCTTGCCACAGCGATTCGATCTTCCAACCGTGGGAACAATCTTCTTGTGTCGCTCGGGGCTGCCACCCCTTCGGGGTGAATCCCGTATGTACCATTAACCCCGGGTGTTCGCTCGTTACACTCGCTCGACCCGGGGCTAATCGCTTTGAACCCTTCGGGTTCGGAAATCACGTCCCGGCCTCCACCACCGCCGCCGGCAACTCCCGTCCAATCTCCTCAACCCGATACCCAAATCCCGGCCCTGTGAGCGTGCTCAGATCGAGAATCCCCTTCCGCCTCTGGAATAGTCCGGGATGCACCCGCGCCTCGGGAAGTGAAGCCTCCGGGTAGAACTGCATCCCGTTGCATTCCACGCCCATGATCGTCCCCGCGTGCGACGCCAGGAGCACATGCGGCATCATGGCGAGCATGCCATTGGTCAGATCCTGCACCATGAGCGTCATCCCGTTTTCCTTCGCCCAACACAGGCTCAGCAACGCTCCCGTCAGCGTCTTGCAGGTCTTGAGCGCCACGCCGGTCCAGCCAAGGTCGCGCCCCATTCGCACGAAATGCCAGTCGTGCGCGCTTTCATCGAGAAAGAGCGGCTTGCGCGCCGAGACGCTCCGCACATCGATGCGATTCGCCTCCAGGTCGTAGGGGAAAGGCTGCTCGATATATAGGAGCATCCCGTAGATGCGCGGCTCTTCAGCCAAAAGCCGGTCCAGAATCTCGGTGACGTAGGCCGGGTCGGTGACCGTGCAATTGAAGTCCGCGGTCAGCCACGTCACGCCCTCTTCAATCGAGATTCGGCCGACCTGGACCAGCCGCGCAAAGTCCCAGGCCGCATCCGTGCCCCGCAGTTTGATCTTCAGGCAACGGAGCCCGTCGGTTCGGATCCAGTCGCGCAGCAGCACCGGGTAACCATCGTGCGGTTCCTTTCCGGTCAGTTCCGCCGGCTCGATCGGGTCGAGCCCCCCGATGAGATGCCAGACCGGGAGCTGGTCCTGACGCGGCCGCAGGAAATCGGACGGACGCCTGCCCGAAAAGCGTGCATCGCCGTCGAGAAAATGGGAGAGATCGGTGCTGAGAAGTTCCTCACCGAGCGTATCGAACACCGGCCGCCCGTGCAGCACGCCGAAGGCATCGTAGACCGCGAGATCGAAGAGCGAATGGCAGACCAGCGCCGCGAGATGCGGCATCGGATCGGAATGGGCGGCATTATGTTCGTCGAGAAGGGCGTGGAGGCGATGCCGCTGGAAACCATCGCCCAATTCCATGGGATGGCCGGCGGCGTCGAAGACCACCAGTTCGCGGGCCAGCGTCTGACAGAACTCCTGCATGCGCGTCTCGCGCTCGTCCCACGAGAGCTTCGACGGCCACACCCAGGCGACGCTCAGCGGCGTCTCCCCCCACCCCACGGCGCTCCGTCCCTGCGCGTCCTCCACCCGCACGCAGACCCGCGCGAAGCATGCCTGCTCGACGACCTGCGCCCCAAACTTGAGCGGCATGCGCGTCTTGACCGGAATGAAATAGAGGGCAGCGCTGCGGATGCGAATGTCAGTGGGGCGGGACATGGGAGCCGAGGCTGCGCGAGCGCGGAAACGCTGCCAAGCGGAATGAATGGCGAGGAAGCCGACGACGTCGCTCCTGACCTTCTTGAAAGAATATTCAGTCAATTCATCATTTCTGCGAAACTTTTCCAAAATGTGGCGGTTCGACCGCTTGTATTTCCCAACCACCGCCATCCCATGAACATTGATCCTGCTGACGCCCGTTCCAAATACCTCCGCGAACACACCCCCACGCTCAAGGATGTGATTTTCTCCCGCCGCGAATTTCTGGAGCGCACGGGCATGGGCTTTGGCGCGATGAGCCTCGCCTCAATCCTTGGCCTCGGCTTCGGCGGCAACGCCTCGGCTGAAACGACCAACTCGGCGGCGGCGACCGCGGCCAAACTCGCGAATCCGCTCGCGCCCAAGGAGCCGCATTTCCCGGCCAAGGCGAAGGCCGTGATCCACATCTTCGCCGAAGGCGGTCCGTCCCACGTCGACACCTGGGATCCGAAGCCGGAGCTGGCGAAGTATGCGGACAAGACGCTGCCCGGCCTGGAGGGTCTGGCGTTCCCCTCCCCGTTCAAGTTTAACAAAAAGGGAACCTCCGGCATCGAAGTGAGCGAGGTGTTCCCGAAGCTCGGCGAATGCGTGGACGACATGGCGATCGTTCGCTCGCTGTGGACGGACATCCCGGCGCACGAAGTGGCCCAGCGGTTCATGAATACCGGCTCGCTCCAGTTGCCCAAGCCTTCGATGGGATCATGGGTGGTTTACGGTCTCGGCACCGAAAACCAAAACATGCCCGGCTTCATCACCCTCAGCGGCAAGCCGGAATGGCGCCAGGCTTCGTTCCTGCCGGGCGTGTATCAGGGCTGCAACGTCAACTACTCCCCCACCATGCGGCTCGACGAGGTGTTGCAGAATATCAGCAACCAATTCTCCGGCATGGATCGCCAGCGCCGCCAGCTCGACCTCGTGCACAAGCTGAATGAGATGCACGCCGCTTCGCTGCAGAAAGACGCGCAGCTCGAAGCGCGGATCGAGGCGTTCGAGATGGCGTTCAAGATGCAGACCGAAGCCACCGATGCCTTCGATATTTCCAAGGAGTCGCAGGAGACTCGCGACCTCTATGGCGTGAGCGACATGGGGGCGAAGCTGCTCGTCGCCCGCCGGCTCGTGGAGCGCGGCGTGCGTTTCGTCCAGGTCCAGCACGGCGGCTGGGACACCCACGCCAATATCGAGACGGGTATTCCGCGCAAGGCCGGCGAAATCGACGGCCCCGCCGCGGCGCTCATCAAGGATCTCAAGCAACGCGGCCTGCTCGATTCCACGCTCATCGTGTGGGGCGGCGAATTCGGCCGCACTGTGGTGCGCGATCGCAACGGCAACGCGACGCCCGGCCGCGATCACAATGGCCGCGCAATGGTCACCTGGATGGCCGGCGGCGGCGTGAAGGGCGGCACGGTCTATGGCGCCACCGATGAATTCGGCGCGCGCTCCGCGGAGAACAAGGTCCACATCCACGACCTGCACGCCACAATCCTCGCCCTCCTCGGCTTCGACCACAAGAAGCTCACCTATCGCTACAACGGACGCGATTTCCGCTTCACCGACAACTTCGGCAACGTCGTCAAGGACGTCATCGCCTAATCCCCCGGAAAAAGAGAAACACCATGCTGCCACGATCCCGCTCGTTCACGATCGCCCTCTTCGCCGCGCTGAGTGCCCCCGCGTTTGGCGCTGCCACCGCCGAGCCCACCAAGGAGCAGACCGAGTTCTTCGAAAACAAGATCCGGCCCATCTTCAAGGAGAACTGCTTCAAGTGCCATAGCGTCGAAGAAAACAAAGCCAAGGGCGGCCTGACCATGGACACCAAGGCGGGATTGCTCAAGGGCGGTGAGAATGGCCCGATCGTTGTCCCGGGCGATGTCGACAAGAGCCAGATCATCAACGCGATTCGTTACCTCGATCCGGATCTGCAAATGCCGCCGAAGGGCGAAAAGCTCACGGCGGAACAGATCGCCGATATCACCGCATGGGTGAAGATGGGCGCGCCCGATCCGCGCAAGGACGATGCGGCCAAGGTTAGCAAGCTGAGCGGCTTAAACGACCTGGCGCGCGCGCACTGGGCCTATCAGGCCGTGACGAATCCCGCTCCTCCGGCGGTCAAGAACACCAACTGGCCCAAGACGGCGATCGACCAATTCATCCTCGCCAAGCTCGAGGAAAAGGGCATGACGCCGGCACCCGACGCGACCAAGGAGGCCCTCCTGCGCCGTGCCACCTACGACCTGACCGGCCTGCCTCCCTCGCCTCAGGAAATCCATGACTTCGTCAACGACAAGGCGCCCGACGCTTTCTCGAAGGTCATCGATCGCCTGCTCGCCTCCGCATCCTACGGCGAGCGCCAGGCGCGCCATTGGCTCGACACCGCCCGCTACTCCGACACCATCGGTGGCGACAAGGGCCTCGCCCGCACCGGCGACTATCGCTATCCCTACGCGTGGACCTACCGGGATTGGGTGATCAAGAACATCAACAACGACCTGCCGTATGATCAGTTCATCATGCAGCAGCTCGCGGCGGACAAGATCAAGGACAACCCCGAGGAAAACCTCGCCGCGCTCGGCTTCCTCACCGTTGGCGAACGCTTCCGCAACATTAACGATATCATCAACGATCGCATCGACGTGGTGTCCAAGGGTTTCCTCGGTCTCACCGTCACCTGCGCCCGCTGCCACGATCACAAGTTCGACCCGATCCCGACCAAGGATTACTACGCGCTGCATGGCGTCTTTGCTTCCACCTTCGAACCGCCGGAGAAGCCGCTGATCCATACGCCCAGCGCCGAGGAACTGGCCGATTTCCAGACCAAGCTCACCGCGATCGAGAAGCAAAATCGGGATCGCTATTACGAGTTCGTCGGTGGACTGCAAAAAGACTTCTTCGCCAAGATCGATGGCTACCTCCTGACCGCCCGCTTCGGTGGCTACGGTGGCAAGAAAGGCGCCTCCGCCGAAGAGCTCAAGGCCCGCATCGAAACGCAGAACCGCTATCACCTGGAGCGTGATCTCGTGCAGGCCTCGTTCCGCACTGTGCGCCAGGATGAGACCGTCTTCGGTCCCTTCCACGCCTTCGCGGAATTGAAGCCCGAAGAGTTTGCCGAGAAAGCGCCCGCGGTCGCCAAATCGATCGCCGAGCCCAATCGCAAACGCCCGTTCAATGCGCTGGTCGTTGCCGCGATCACCAAGGCGTTTGAAGACCCGCAACTGGCTGATGCCGCCGCTACAGAAGGAAAAGACGCCGCTCCCACGCCGGCGCCGGGGCCAGTGGTCAGCACCAAACCGAAGTCCCTGGAAGACATTGCCGTGATCTACAAGAAGGTCGTGGCCGGCCTCGAAGACCAGCGGAAGGCCTACCTCGCCGCCAGCGCCAAGGCCACGGAAGGCCCGGTCAGCGGGTTCACGCCCGAAGTCGTGCAGATCCTGAACAATCCGTTCGACATCATGCCGGCCGTCCAACTCACGTCGGCAAACCTCCGTGACTTCCAGTCCAAGCTCGGCAATCAGTTGGCCGGCCGCTCCGGATTCTACTTCGCGAAGATCAACGAACTCGAGCTCACCCATCCTGGCGCTCCCGCTCGCGCCATGCTCGTCAATGACATGATGCGGCCCAAGGATTCCCCGGTGTTCATCCGCGGCGAATCCCAGTCCCGCGGCGATATCGTGCCGCGCCACTTCCTCGAGATCCTCTCGCCGGATCGCCAGCCCCTGCCCTTCAAGCAAGGCAGCGGACGCCTCGATCTCGCGCAGTCCATCGCGACCTCCAACAATCCGCTCACCGCGCGCGTGCTGGTCAATCGCGTGTGGATGCACCACTTCGGCGAAGGCTTCGTCCGCACGCCTGACGATCTCGGCGTCCAGAGCGAGCCACCCTCGCACAAGGAATTGCTCGATTACCTCGCCTCTTTCTTCATGGAGCAAGGCTGGTCGATGAAGAAGCTGCACAAGGCGATCATGCTCTCCCACGTTTACCAGGAGAGCTCGCAGACCAATGCGAAGTATGCCGCGATGGATCCCGAAAACCGGCTCCTCTGGCGGGCGAACATCCGCCGTCTCGACTTTGAGGCGCTGCGCGATTCACTGCTCGTCTTCAGCGGCAAGCTCGATGCCACCGTTGGCGGCAAACCCGTCAACCTCACGGAGGAGCCCTACAGCTTCCGCCGTTCGGTCTATGGTTACATCGACCGCGGCAATCTGCCGGAGCTCATGCAGAACTTCGACTTTAGCGATCCCGACATGCCGAATAGCAAGCGGGCCAGCACCATCGTGCCGCAGCAGGCGCTCTTCCTCATGAACAGCTCCATGTCCGTGGATGTAGCGCGCCGGATTGTGGCTCGCTCCGAGGTGGCGGAGGCCGGCGATGTGGACGGCCAGATTACCGGCATCTACCAGGTGATCTTCCAGCGCTCGCCGAAAGAGGTGGAGTTGAAGATGGCCAAAGCATTCGTGCAGGTGGAAAGCGACAGCCAGTCCGAAAACTCTCCCGAGGCGCTGAAAGCGGCGAACGCCCGCAACGCGGCCAAGCGGGCCAAGGGCAAGATCGGCGGCAACCGCCAATACGACGGCATGAACCCGATCCGCAACGAGGGCGACCTCGTGGAACGCAAGCCGCTCTCCCCGCTCGAAACCTACGCCCAGGCGCTGCTCCTCTCCAACGAGGCGAGCTACGTGAACTGAGGCGCTGCGAAGCAGCGAAGAACACGCCCCGCCCTACCAGCGACGGCGTGCGAAGAGCAGCCAAAGGAGCGGCGGATTTCCAACCGCCGAAAGTCCAATCGCGGCGGAGCCGCCAATCTTTGCCGGGCAAATGGTCCGGGAATCATCATACGCGCAAAGCGTGAAGCCACTTGGTTTGGGCGGCTCCGCCGCGTTGTTGCGTTCGGCGCCAGGGAAGGCGCCGCTCCTTGGTTTACCCGACGCTCAAAAGTCGCAGGACTGGCGACGTCTTCTCACCTCTTCATCCTTCATCCTTCATCCTTCCGCCATTACCTCCGCCGCATGGCCACCTTCAATTCCTGCGCGTAGGACGGGTTGATCTCAAAACGAGTGTCGCCGTAGTTCAAATACGTCACCGGGTCGACGGGCGGGAAGGCCTCGACGTAGCCCACCTCGAACAATCCATTCAGCACATCGGCGACATCCGTCGATTCGATTTGCGTTCGATCCTGGATCTCTTTCCCGGTGCTTCCTGTCGCATAATCGATCGCTCGCAACACTGCCATCTCCCGTCCACTGAGTTTGATTTGCTTCATGGCGTAGACTTTTTGTATAGGCCAGAATCCGTCCGCCGACAACCGGACAATTTTTGACCACCCAGCAACTCGCCCTTGCTCATCTCCCATACGGTCTTACCTATACTTTATGAGCACGATGAAACCGACTCCGGCGAAAATCATGCAACACGCCGCGGGCCTCGGCGCGCCGGACGCCGAAGCGGTTCGCAGACGTGCCAAGGAACTGGCCACCATCAACGGGCGCGAGGAATACAACGAGGACGATTGGCGCGAGGCGAAGCGGGAATTGCATGGCGGCCATACGATGAATGACACCAATGGGGATCTCGACATGGCTGCGATGGTGTCGGAGCACGACATGGTGACGGGTTCGATGGGCCATCACGTCGAGAACATGGGACTCGAGGATGCCGACAATGTCGTCGAGGAACTCATTGCGGAAGGCATGGACGAGGCCGTGCACGAGCAAATGCTCGCCTCGCGCCAGGAGGACGCGTCGGAACGCGAGGACGAAGACGAAGAATAGGCATTCTCCCCTTTTCCGCCGGGCGGTGTTCTGCTTTGTCTAGGGCGTGCCCGACGACTTTATCAGCAAAACTCTGGATGCCCCGAAGACGCCCTTCGATGTCTCGTTGCGTCCGCCGATGTTCAGCGAGTTTGCCGGCCAGGAGAAGGTCTGCGAACGGCTCGAACTGATGGTGCAGGCCGCGCAGCAGCGCGGCGATGTGCTCGAGCACGTGCTCCTGAGCGGACCGCCCGGCCTCGGCAAGACCACGCTCGCCTACATCCTGGCGGGCTCCATGGGGGTGAACATCAAGAACACCAGCGGCCCAACGATCGAAAAAGCCGGCGACCTCGCGGGCTTGCTCACGACGCTGGAACGCGGGGACGTGCTGTTCATCGATGAAATCCACCGCTTGCAGCCGGCGATCGAGGAATACCTCTACCCGGCCATGGAGGACTTCAAACTCGACATCATCATCGACCAGGGACCGAATGCGCGCAGCATCCCGCTGAACCTCCCGCGGTTCACCCTCATCGGCGCGACCACGCGCGCCGGGATGCTCAGCGCCCCGCTCCGCACTCGCTTCGGCATGAACTGCCGTCTCGACTATTACACGGCGGATGAGTTGCAACGGATCATCCTGCGCAGCGCCGGGCTCATCGGCTTGGCGATCGAGGAAGCCGGCGCGCTTGAGGTCGCAACCCGCAGCCGGGGCACGCCGCGCATCGCCAACAATCTCCTGCGCTGGGTGCGCGACTACGCCCAGGTCCGCGCCAACAACCTGGCCACACGGGAGGTCGCCGACCAGGCGCTCACCATGCTGGATATCGATCGCGACGGCTTCGACGAGATGGACAAGCGCATCCTCGAGTCGCTCGTGCACAAGTTCAGCGGTGGACCGGTCGGCCTCAACTCGCTCGCCGTCTCCCTCGGCGAAGACGCCGGCACGCTCGAAGACGTGCACGAGCCGTACCTCATCATGCAGGGCTACATCAAACGCACACCGCAAGGCCGCGTGGCCCTCCAGGCGGCCTACCGCAAGCTCGGCATCGCCGCGCCGAAGCGGGAGGGCGATCTCTTCGGGGCGTAGGACCTACGCCTGCACCGACTGAAGATATGCGGTGTACCAGTCATCCATGGCGCGGGCGGCGCGGATGTCGTGCTGCGTAATCTGACAGCCAGCGTCCCATGTGGAGAAATAGACCGTGACGGTTTTCCATTGGTTCTCCCAGCGCGGATGGTGATTCGCTCCGTCGACGAACGATGAAGCGTATTCCATGAACCCTACGGCTTTTCGGAAGGTCCGAAACACGTAGAGTTTTCGCAACTCTTGTCTCGGTGGATAGAGGGATTGAACAGGTTCCCAACCTTTAAGGGTTTTGAGTTCGGCGGCAATTTGGTCGAGGGTGAGTTCCTGGACTTTGCCTTCACCAGGAGCTACGACGGGCAGAGACGGGGCAGGAGTGCCGGTCAGATCCTGTTTCAGCGTGCGCATAAGGCTGTCCACGTCGTCGTACCAATTTCGATCGTAAATGGGTTTGGACTGGATGGTTGGGAGCCATTGCAAATCATCAGGCAAAGCTTCCTCAACAGGGACAGTGAGCTGGCCGCCGACAGTACGGATGAGGATTTTCTTCTTCAGGGAATGAGCGGTGAGCAGCTCGGTTCGCACCCAATCTTTCGAACTATCGATGCGGCGGCGGCCATATTGGTCAGCACAGCTGAGCCAGGCGGGGCCAATCAACGAAAGGACAACTTTGGCGCCGGAGAGGGTCTTGTGCAAAGCCTCTGGCCAGACAGTGCCATCGCGGATGGAGGATTCATCGAGGAAGACTTGATGAGGGCCGAAACGGTGTCGGAGAGCTTCGGCCAGTGCCCGCGCGATGAGCCGCGTATCATCCCGTCGGTAATTGATGAAAACCATGAGCAGGAGAGTAATGACAAATGTTTGATGGAAAATGGAAAAGACAATGGCTCGGTGGGCCGCATTAGTTGCCTGGCCTCCATTAAGCGCTAGTGCTCCTAGTCAAACCTACTTGCGCCTTCGTCCGGCTGCAGCCGCTACACGACAAACTGCGGATGCGCTGCCAGAGCCGCGAAATCTTCCTCGGAAATTTCGCCGCCAGCGCCACCAGTCCGCAGAGGCGCCGACCGTGTTGATCGCTGCACGCGGGTCAGCCACCGTTTATCGAGTGGGTCTTCGAGCAAGCCGGGCACGTTCGCCGCAATGGTCGTTTGGTCCTTCTCTCCGGTCGCATGTCCGAGCCCAACATAAAAGCCGGCGAGCATCAGCGTCACCCTCACCGCAGTGGAGCGAGTGTAATTGGAGAACAGGCACGGGCGGCAAGGATCGGTGCAAGCATGCAGCGCCTGGAAATGCTCGAGCGTCCACAGTTCCGGATTCGTCGCCGGAGAATACGGATCATAGATGATGGCGTGGGGCGCGGGTCCCTGGCTCATCGTCGCCCGGAAATCACCCGGGTGAAACTGCCACCGCAGCGCTTCATTTTCATTCCGCCATTCGCCATTCTCCAGGAGTTGCCGGATTGCCTCCCGGTGAGGAGCGGGGTAATCCAGCGGTTCCGCATGCTCCAAGGCGAAGGCCAGTGGCGCCGTGGTTCGATCGAAACTGTGCAACTCCACGCGGACATCAGGCTGTCCGGCAAAGGCCTCCAGCACTGCCACGGCGTTAGCCGCCGCTCCGAGTCCCACATCCCAAATGACAAACGAGCCCTGCGTTTGGTGCGCTCGTTCGACGAGACGTTGCTGGCGGACATGCAGGGCCACCGCCTCGGCCATGGGCCCGACCACAGGGTGAAACGTTTCGCCATTGGCCCGCGAACGCAGGCTGCGCACGCCGGATTGCACGGTCACGAGTTCGAATTGTTCCATTTCCTGGCAGGCCAACATCGGGCGACCATAGACAGATATAGTTTGATCCGCAATCGGCCACGGGTCGTATTATAAGGAAAACGCCTGTGAAAAGCATCACCGACCAAAAGCTGAATCTGCCCTCGGAGGCTCCGGTCATGGTCCTGCCCGGGGCGCAACTCTTCCCGAATGCCCTGCTGCCCCTCTATATCTTCGAGCCGCGCTATCGGGAGATGCTGGCCTGGAGCCTGGAGCGGCACCGCATGTTTTGCATCGCGCCGATGAAACCGGGCATCACCGAGGCCCGCGCCATCGGGGACTTTCACCATGTGGTGGGCCTCGGCCTCGTCCGGGCCTGCGTCGGCCGCGACGATGGCACCTCCAATCTCGTTCTCCAGGGGCTCGCGCGGGTGCGGATCACCGGTATTCTGCAGGAAGCGCCCTTTCGGATCGCCGAAATGCGCGAACTGATCAGCGAACCCGCTGAGGAGCGTGAACGCGAGGGCCTGATCGCCAAGCTTCTCGAAGTGTGCGCCCTCCTCCGCGCCAACGGTGCTACCGTGCCGGACGCCCTCGACAAACAACTGGCGCAAATCGAGGACCTAACCGTTCTCTCCGATATCATCGCGCACACTTTCCTGCGCGATTCGGAGCACCGCCAGGCCGTTTTTGAGGAACTCAACGCCGGCGCCCGGTCACGGCTGCTGATCCGGTATCTTCTAGGCGAGATGCCCAGCCCGTAGGGTTGAAGTTCTCAGTTCTCAGTTCTCAGTGCTCAGTTCTCAGAAATCTGCAGCTTGAGCTTCGAAGCTGAGTTCTGAGTACTCCTTACATCAGCGTCAGGCCACGCCGCCGAACGACTGCGTCGGCTCGGCTTCGATATTCTCGCTGTGCAGGTTGCCGCTCTTGCCAAACGTCTCGGCGACGCTGGGCACCTCGGATTCGCTCTGGCTCAGCACGTCGCCGCCACCATTGCCACCGTTTCCGTCGTTGCCCGGGTTGTCGCGGGTGCTGAACTTCACGCCAACCAGCTTCGACACGCCGTGCTCTTCCATGGTCACGCCGTAGAGGGCGTCGGCGCGGGCGATCGTGCGCTTGTGGTGAGAGATGACGATGAACTGCGATTGGCCCACGAACCGGTCGAGGATCTTGATGAACCGGTTGATGTTCGATTCGTCGAGCGGGGCGTCCATTTCATCCAGCACGCAGAACGGCGAAGGCTTGACCATGTAGATCGAGAACAGCAGCGCCACGGCGGTCATGGTGCGCTCACCACCGGAGAGCAGTGAGATGGATTGCAACTGCTTGCCGGGCGGCTTGGCGATGATCTCAATGCCGCTTTCGAGCGGATCGTCTTCGCTGTTCAGAACGAGGTTCGCTTTGCCACCACCGAACAGTTCGCCGAACATCTCCTGGAAGTTCACGCGGATCTTCTCAAACGTATCCGCGAAGAGAGTCTTCGTGGTTTGGTTGATCTTCGTGATGACATCCATCAACTCGGTCTTCGAGTTTTCAAGGTCGGTGTTCTGCTTCTCGAGGAAGGTATAGCGCTCTTCGAGTTCGTCGTATTCCTGGATGGCGTCGAGATTCACCGGGCCCATGGAGTCGATGCGCTGGTCGATCTCCCGGACCATGGCCTCGATCCGATCCCAGTCGATCGCGAAGGCGTCGGTGGCGGCTTCCTCTTCGGCGGCGGCACGGGCCGCCGCGGCGGCCTCAGCCTGAGATTCTGAGCCGTCGGCAACGGCGGATTCTTCGCCGGTCGCAGCGGTATCTTCGGCGCCGGGCTGCTCGGAGACCGGTGCGGCTTCTGCCGGCTCGTCGCTCGAGCGGGACTGGGAAGTCCCCGCTACGCTGGTGTCGTCACCGCCGCCGCGCTGGCGCTTCGCCTGATCGCGGACTGAGACGCGCAGGCCGTGGAGGTCACGCTCGAAGGTGGTGAGATCGAGCTGGTAGCGCTTCTGGATGTGCTCGGTGAGCGCATTGAGCTTCATCTCCACCTGCGACTTCTTCACTTCCAGCCGACTGCGCTGGTCGTGCGCTTCGCTGAGTTGATGGCGCAGGATGCGCAAGCCATTCGTGAGTTCCTCGGCGGAGGCGGCAATCCCGGCGCGCTCCTCGATGAGGGCAGCCACGGCGGACTCCCCTTCCCCGACCTGCTCACGAAGGAGACCCAGATTGGCCTCGATCTCCGCGTTCTCGGCGCCCATGGCGTCGGCGCGTTCCTCGTAGGTCACGATGTCCTGCCGGCGCTGTTCGATGAGTTCGGAAAGCTCCACCAGCCGCGCCTCCATCGGCGCGCGCTGGTGGTGCAGCGAAGTATGGCGCTGGCGCTCGGTGGCGACCTTGACGCGGAGTTCGTTCAACTCGCCAGCCAGCTCTCCCTCGCGGGAGCGCAGGACCTCGAGATCATTGACGGCCTCCACCCGGCGGACTTGCAACGCCTCGAGTTCGGAAAGGTGTTGGGCGATTTCGGATTCGAGCGAGCCCATGCGGTCGGCGGCTTCGCGATGCCGCTCCTCGCTGCTCGCTTTTTCGCCTTCGAGATTCAGTTGCTTCCGCTCGGTCTCGCGCGCCTCGCGCTCGACCATGGCCACCTGGTTGCGCAGCGTGGAAACCTGCAACGCGACGTTTTGCTTTTCCTCGCGGGCTTCCTCGAGTTGCAACTGGGCAAGTTCGATCTCACCCACCAGGTTCTGGCGGCGCAGAGTCACTTCCTCGAGGAGCTGATGGGCCTGGACGAGTTCCGCTTCAAGGGCGTGCAGCTGGTTCTTGCGGTCCAGCAGCGAATTGGCCGCGCCACCGGCAATACCGCCGATGAGCAACCCTTCGACGGTCAACAGCTCGCCGGAGAGCGTCACGAACGTTGCGGCCTGGATGCGGCGCATCGCCAGCGCCTGCTCAATCGACTCCACGAGATAGGTGTCGGACAGCAAAGCGTCGAGCAGCGGGCTCAGTTCGTCATCGCACTGCACCAGCGAGCGAATGGAGATCAATTCCGGGGTCGCGATCTGCGGCGCCACTTCGTGCTGCTGAATCGCTTCGGACTGCGGTTGCAGTTCCTCCGGCTGCTGCAGATCCGGCGTCACTTCGTCGTGCGCAACGACTTCCGGTGCGTACACCACCTCCACTGGAGGAAGCCCGTCTTCCATCGGGGTCGCTTCCTGCGGTGCGATGGCATTTTGCAGCGCGGCTTCGTCGTGGCTCGCGATTGCCTCTGACAGCGGTGATGATTCGGACTGGATCGCCCATTGCGTTGGAATGGGACCCAGCGGGCCGATGGGCTCCTGCAGCCAAGTCGCTTCCGGCTGAACCGCCTCCTGCTGGTTCTGTTCGAACGCCACTTCCTGCGGTTCGATCTCCGTTTGAAAGGATGGTTCTACCTGCGTCGCAATCGTTGGCTGGTCTTGTGCAGTCACCACCGCATTGAGCGTCACACCTTCCTGAGAAGGCGTCGCTTCCTGGACCGGTTGAGCGGCTTCTTGGACCGGCGCTTCCGGTTGCGAAGCGGCTTCCTTCACCACTGCCTTCCGCGTGATGAGCGGCGCCAACTCGCGCAGCGCCAGCGTGGCGCGGCCGAGCTGCTTGGCAGTCAGAGTGCGGATCACCGACTCGGCAACCATCGTGTCTTTCATCACGATCGCCTGGAGGTGGCCATTCAGCGCCGCTTCCACGGCACGAACATGCTGCGGCTTGACCTCAATCAACTGGGCCAGAGCCCCGGCAATCGCAGGCTTGAAGAAATCTGGATTGTCCAGACCACGGAGGACGGCCTGCGCGCCTTCGGAGAGGCCTTCGCCGGCCTCCACGAGATGGCGCAGCACTTCGACCTTCGATTCCTTCTCGGTAAGGGAGCGCTGGTGATCGCGCAGTTCGCGATCCAGCAGCCCGAGACCTCCCTGCATTTCGCGCAGATGGCTCTCGGCATCGGCGAGCTGCGCGTTGCGCAGTTCCAGATCGGCAACCGAGCGATCGAGCTCAGCCTGCGTGTCGCGCAGGCGGTCGGTAAACTCGGCAAAGGCAAACGTGAGCTGGTCGAGCTCGCCCGCAAGGATGCTGAGCCGCGCTTCGGCGCCGTCGCGCTGCTGGGCCACGCTCGAGACCTGGCCGCGCAGACCGCTGATCCGGCTTTCGAGGCGGGCGCTGTCATTGGCAACGGCAGTGATGGTGCGTTCGGCTTCCTGGCGCTGACCGGTAAGAGCGGCCACGGCGGATTGTTTCTCCTCCATCACGCGCAGCTCGGTGGCCAGCATGCTGGTGATTTGCTCCAGCTCGGCGTCCGTATCGCGCAATTGGGTTTCCGCGATGCGCAGCTTTTCCTCCGAACCGGCGACGTCGCCGCGATAGCGCTCGACGAGCCCGCGGAATTCCTCAGCGCGCTCTTCGTTGAAGAGGATGCGATTTTCGTGGTTCGAGATGCGGGTGCGCAGGTCGCTCACCGCCTGGCGGGCGGAATTGAGCCGCTGCTCCATTTCATCGAGTGCGGCGCGCTGCACGGCCACTTCGCTCTCGCGCGATTCAATTTCCTGCTCGCACTCGATCTGGCGGTCGGACACGCGGGCCAGCTCCACACCCGTCGATTCCTGCTGCTCGGCGAGCATGTCGAACTGCCGCTTCGCCGAGTGCGTCTCCAGCATCTTGAGATCCCCGATCAGGGCCTGGTAGCGGCGCGCCTTGCCGGCCTGCCGCTGCAGCGAGCCGATCTGGCGCTTCACTTCCTTGATGATGTCGGCAAGGCGCACAAGGTTCGCCTCGGTGGCTTCCAGCTTCCGGAGGGCTTCCTTCTTCTGCGACTTGTATTTGGTGATGCCCGCCGCTTCCTCGAAAATCGCGCGCCGGTCCTCGGGCCGGGACGAGAGGATCATGTCGATCTTGCCCTGCTCCATGATCGAGTAGGCGGACCGGCCAATACCCGTATCCATGAACAGATTGTGGATGTCCTTGAGCCGGCATGGAGTCTTGTTGAGCAGGTACTCGCTGCCGCCATCGCGGAAGACCCGGCGGGTGATCGTCACGTCATGCCAGTCGAGGCCCAGCGCCTCTTCGCACTCGGAAAAGGTCATCGAGACCTCGGCCATGCCCACCGCCGCCCGGGAATCGGTGCCGCTGAAAATGACGTCCGCCATTTCCCCGCCGCGCAGGGCCTTGGCCGACTGCTCGCCGAGCACCCAACGCATGGCGTCGAGGACGTTCGATTTGCCGCACCCGTTTGGCCCGACGACGGCGGTTACGCCGCGATGGAATTCGAGCTTGGTTTTGGGCGCGAAGGACTTGAAGCCAAAGAGTTCGAGGGACTGGAGATACATGCGGTGGCTACGGGTTGAAAATCAGTGAAAAATGGGGGATTCCGTGGGGATTGGGGCCAAAATATGGCCTTCGATCAGGAGCAGCACAAGCACAATTCGGAGTAGGGTCCTAAAATCCCACCCACTATATATAGTGGTTTCTCGATTTTCCCTGTAGAATACAGAGACTTACTCTGAGGCTCGAACGGAGAACTTCCACGGCGCGAGCAATTTCCCTCTGACTCGGGGGAATTATGATCATTGAGAAGGGGTATTTTCGAAACTTTTTGTGCGCCTTCTCCGGGAGTTCGGACGCCGTAAAGAAACTGCGAGATTCATGACCGGGGTGGCCATGGGCGGCGTATGCCGTAAGGCACAAGGAAAATCGTGATGTGGTGAGCGGAACGGCCTGCCAATCACCTCAAAAGTGGCCTGCGAGCCGGAGTTTGGATGAGGATCACGGATTGCGCGGATTTCGTGAATGAAGACGGGAAGATCTCCGCAAAAGAATTGAAGCACTGCCCGCGAATGCACCCTATGTCCCTGTTTCGCCCTTTATATATAAGGGCGAGGGACATAGGGACATTCCGCGCCCGAAAAATGAAAAAGGACAGTCCAGGGACATAGGGACATTAGCGACTTTCATTCGAACTGTAATATGCTATCCCACAACGATTAACGTGGAAAATAGGCACCAAATATCGATCAAGCAAGCCTCACCGACGCAAGGACACACCGCTATGTCCTTCTTGGTTCCAGCGATTTTGCCCAAAAAGGACATACTTTTCTGTGCATTCCTCCCTGCCCACCGCGCACCTTGGGCATCGCGGCTGGGCTATTTCTTCGCGTCTTTGCCAGCCTCGATCAAAGCTTCCCGCTCCAGCTGTTTGTGCAGTCGCTCCAATTCACGATAGCGCGCCACGCCCTTGGGGCAAAAGACGGCAAACGCCTTGAGCGCGGCTTTGTCGATGGCGGCGCCTTGGGCTTCAGCGCGTAGCGAGGCGAGCAGGCGTTCGCTGTTCGCGCGATCCGACCGACGGGTGTCGCGGAGGACAATCCCCAGATCGGAGGAAGTTCCCGACCACGCCGGCTTGAGAAAATCCTCGTTGAAATACTTCTCCCCGATCCCGCCAAAGAAAACGATCCGTTCGCCGGGCTTGAGCTGATTGAAGGAGCCCGACCCAATGAAGCGTACATTCTCCATGCGCTTCGCAAAGTTCTCCGCCACGTAGAGACGCTCATCGATCCGCAACCGCACGTTCCAGTATGGATTCTCGTATCGATCCGGTCCCCTCTCGCAAGAGACCACCGTGCAGACCAAAGTGAGTTCCGACGGTCCCGGGCTGAGCAGCGGGTGGTACCATGACATGGCGGCCATGTAGACCGATTGCTCCTCCGGTTCAGCAGCCCGCGCTGGAAAATACGCTCCAGCAAGACACAAGACCACGATCAGGAGCGGCAAACGGACTCGATGGAAATCCATGAGATTCATTTTCGGGAGATCCCGGGGGAGGTTGTCAGAAGAATGTCAAAGGCTTGTCAATGAATTGCCATGGGCGTTGCGGGAAGATCAATCGATTGGAATTCCCATGCCCGACGGGTATGGATTTGCTTACACCGAATGTGAAGACCTTCACGCTGCGCCTCTTCTTGATCCTGGCCCCCTTTTCGCCAAGCCCGGTGCATGCCAACCACGCCGCAGAGTTATGACACCTATCGAAGGATACACCCTCATCACACCCGCTGACCTCGCCTGGAGGCCATCGAACCTGATGCGCATTCCCAACGCCGACTTCCTGGAACGGACGGGGAGCGAGAATCTCGGTGCACGGCTATGGCGGTTTCCGCCGGGAAGCGCCAATACGCTCCACAAGCATGTGCTCGCCGAGGAGTTCTACTTCGTAGTCGAGGGAACCGGACGCATCCGGGTCGGAGAAGAAACGGTCACCGTTCCGAAGCACGGCGGCATCCATGTCGGCCCGAATGTCCTGCGCCAGGTCTTCAACGACACTGACTCCGAGGTGCTGTGGCTGATCGTCGGCGCGCCGGATGCCGAGTTCGGGCCAGGCCAGGGGCCCGATCTGAGCCTCATCTATCCCGTGGACCCCACACAATTACCCGCGGAACTGGCGGGCAGGCA
>JADMIO010955832.1_pt1 | contig 21260 bp, 20 predicted proteins | sample 8958161 | NCBI WGS metagenome assembly JADMIO01 (sample SAMN16585339, study PRJNA669376) | soil metagenome | isolation source: Crop rotation soil | place: USA: Cullars Rotation, Alabama | collected 2011
CGCGACTTCAAGTCACGTGAATTCCAAGCTTCGGATCCCACTGTGCTGGAAAGCGCTGGAGCGGCTGGACCGGCTCCCCCTCACCGGCGCCGAGGCGGCGCGCCAGGAAGAGGCCATCGCCGCCGAGGTCGCCGCGCTCTGGCAGACGGACGAGGTGCGCCGCAGCCGCCCCTCGGTGCGCGACGAGATCCAGATGGGGCTCGACTACTACCGCCGCGTGCTGGTGCGCACCATCCCCGGGCTCTACGCGGAGCTGGCGGACGGCTTCCGCGCGGGCTTCGGCGCGCCGCTGGCCGCGGCGGAGCTGCCGCAGGTGCTGCGCTTCGGGAGCTGGATCGGCGGCGACCGCGACGGGAACCCCTTCGTCACCCCCGAGGTGACGCGCGACGCGCTGCAGCTCGCCCGCGAGACCATCCTCGACCGCTACGTGCAGTCGCTGGAGCAGCTCGTGGAGCGGCTGAGCACGTCGACGCTGCAGACGCCGGTCAGCGAGGCGCTCCGCGGGGCGCTGGAGCGCTACGCATCCACCTTCGCCACGCTCGACCCCATCCCCGAGCGCCGCTCGCAGACGGAGCTCTACCGCCGCTTCCTGGGCTACCTGGGCGCGCGGCTGCGCTTCGCCCGCGACGATCCCCATCACCCGCACGCCTACCCGCACGCGCGCGACTTCGCCGCCGACCTGCGGCTGGTGCGCGACTCGCTCGCCGCCCACCGCGGGGAGCGGCTGGCCGTGCTGCTCATCGACCCGCTGCTGCGGCAGGTGGAGACCTTCGGCTTCCACCTGCACACCCTCGACATCCGCCAGCACGCGCGCCTCCACGCCCGCGCGCGCGAGGAGCTGCTCGCTCCCGTGGAATCCGGCGGCGCGCTCCCCGCTCCGCCGTCGGACGAGTCGAGGATGGTGCTCGACACGCTGCGCGCCGTCGCCGAGCTCAAGCGCACCTATCCGCCCGAGGCGATCCAGGTCCACGTGATCAGCGGCGCCACGGGGGTGGACGACGTGCTCACCCTCGTCCGCCTGGCCGAGGCGGCGGGGGTGCGCATGGCGGCGGAGGGCGACGATCCGGGGCTGATGCCGGTGCCGCTCTTCGAGTCGATCGAGGACCTGCGCGCCTGCCCGGAGATCTGCCGCGAGCTCTGGACGCGCGGCGACTACGCGCGGCTGCTGGACAGCTGGGGACGGCGGCAGGAGGTGATGCTGGGGTATTCCGACAGCAACAAGGACGGCGGGATGCTCACCAGCACCTGGGAGATCTACAAGGCGCACCGCGCGCTGCACGAGGTCGCGCGGGAGACGGGCGTCACGCTGCGGCTCTTCCACGGCCGCGGCGGCACCGTCGGCCGGGGCGGCGGGCCCACGCACCGGGCCATCACCAGCCAGCCGCCGGGCGCCTTCACCGGCGCGCTGCGGCTCACCGAGCAGGGCGAGGTGCTGAACTGGAAGTACAGCGACACCGTGCTCGCCGAGCGCAACCTGGAGCTGATGGTGGCCGCCGCGCTGGGCGCCCTCGCCGGCCCGTCGGCGATCGACCCCGCACGCGCCGCCGCGTGGGACCGGGCGATGGAGGAGATGTCGGCCGACGCGTTCGCCTTCTACCGCGACAAGGTGGCGGAGAACCCCGACATCCTCCCCTACTTCGAGCAGGCGACGCCGGTGGAGGAGCTGGAGCACGCGCGCATCAGCTCGCGCCCCACGCGGCGGGGGAAGACGACGGGGCTGGGCGACCTGCGCGCCATCCCCTGGGTGTTCGGGTGGATGCAGAGCCGGCACGTGCTCCCGGCCTGGTTCGGCGTGGGCCACGCGCTGGAGCGCTTCGCCGCCCGCGGGCGCGAGGAGGAGGCGCTGCTGGGGGAGATGATGAACACCTTCCCGCTCTTCAACGACCTGGTGCGCAACGTGGAGGTGGGGCTGGCGAAGGCGGACCTGTCGATCGCGCGGCGCTACGCCGGCCTGGTGGAAGACGCGGCGCTGCGCAAGCGGGTCTTCGGGATGATGGAGGAGGAGCTCGCGCGCACCACGGACGCGGTGCTGCGGGTGACCGGACAGGCGCGGCTACTGGAGGAGAACGAGGTGCTCGCGCGCTCCATCCGCCTGCGCAACCCGTACGTCGACCCGATGAGCCTGATCCAGGTCGACCTGCTGCGCCGCAAGCGCGCCGGCGAGGAGAGCGACGCGCTGAACTACGCGCTGGCGGCGACGATCAACGGCATCTCGGCGGGGCTGCGGAACACGGGGTGAAACAGCATCTCACGCAGAGACACGGAGACGCAGAGAGGCACGGCGGCCCCTCTGCGTCTCGGTGTCTGTACGCGGTTGTTATACCATTTCTTTAGACCGACTGTGCATATAGGGCCTGAAGGAGGTAGTCATAGCCAGTGATGGAAGCCAAGGTTTCGTGGGAGTAGTCGCGGAGGATCTGCGCGATGCGCTCCTTGAGGGCAGCGAGGCTGGCCGGCAGCTCGGAGCCGAGCCATTTACGCAAGTCCTGCCAGAGCCGCTCGATCGGATTGAGCTCTGGACTGTATGGGGGTAGACGGACGGGGAGAACGTTGTCCGGAATGCGTAGAGACTGCGCGATGTGCGCGGGGGCCCCGTCGCCGATCAGCAGGTTGAGGCTGTCGGGGTACGCAAGTGAGAACTCGTCGAGGTAGGCCTGATAGCAGGTGGCGTCCAGCGCGGGCATCTCCAGGAAGAGTGCCTCTCCGGTGAGCGGCTCGACCGCACCGTAGAGCCAGTAGAACTCGTAGCGGGGAAGCACGGCCTGGAGCGGCTTCACTCCGAACGCGCTCAGGCACCGCCGGGTCATTCCCTCGTGCAGCCCCAGGCGGGTTTCGTCCTGCACGAAGAGGCGGACCCTTCGTGGCGAGAAGGCCACGCACGCGTCGACGATCCGCTTCAGGCGAGTTGGGAAGGCGGCGACTTCGGCCGGGTTTTTTTTACATGGCTGGGTCGCGTCCGCTTCAGCTTGGCCTTGAGGCGATAGTACACGATCCCGTGGACCGTCTTGTAGGGAACCGCCAGCGCGAACTCGTCCTCCAGCCAGCGCTGAACCTGCACATACCCGTCGGGAAAGCCGCCTTCGTCCAGGCGTGCCTGAAGGGCCTGGAAGACCGGTTTGGAAAGCGTTTTCTGTTCCGCCTTGGGCGCTCCCTGCTGGATCCGCAGCAAGGATTCCAGCCCGCCGCTCTTGTAAAGGTCCAGCCAGGTGCGAATCGAGTTGCGATGGACCGCCAGGTGCTTGGCTGCTTGGCCCCGGGTTTTCACCTGACCCGAGCGGATCAGGACCAGCAGGTGGATGCGACGTCGCACCTGTGCGTCGCGTTCCGCCTTCAGCAGGCGTTCCAACTCCTCCAGAGACTCCGTGATTACCGGGAAGCGCTCGCGCATCGGCCAATCTCCGGGTAGGGTTGGCCTAGAAAGTAAACAAAATGCACAGTCCGTCAAGAGAATTGGTATTACATCTCGGGCGACGCGAACCAGTAGCGGCCCGGGCAGCTCTCCTCCGCCTTTGCGCGTGTCGTGGCGGAGACGTGGTTCACCTGGTCCAGCGAGGTCACCTCGCCGCCTCCGAAGCGGAAGCTCTTGCCGACCGTTCCCACCTCGCGGCCCTGCGCATCCTTCACCACGAGCGCGCCGCCGCGGGTATCCAGGGTGTAGCCGTGGGGCCAGATCACCGTGTCCCCGTCGCCCGAACCCAGGCGCAGGCAGCCCTGCGCATCCAGCGTCACGCGGCCCTGGAAGAGCGCGTCCATGTACACGTCCTGGTGCGAGTCCAGGGCCAGGAAGACGACCGCGGACGGATCATCGACGATAGTGCTGGCCGAGGGGTCGCACGCGGCGAGGCACGCCAGGAGCGGCGCGCCGATCGAGAGGAGCGGGTGTCTCATACGGGACGTCTCCGGCATCGAAGGTGAGCACGGGCGGGATCCACGCCATAACAACGCCCCTGTCGCTACAGGCGTGACAAGCCCGGTCCCCGTACTGCACTCACACAGAGACGCGGAGACGCAGAGAGAACTGCCGAACTTCTCTGCGCCTCCGCGTCTCCGCGTGAGATGATCTGCCGGGCGATGTCAGCGCGGCGTCGTATCGGTCGGCGTCACGTTCACGGTCGGCGTGACCACGGTGTTGGTATCTGTGCCCACCTCCACGCGCGCCGGGTCGACGTCGACCTTGGGAGCCTCTCCGCCCCGGACGTCGACGTCCGGCATCTTCCCCTCGTCTTCCACCTTCGCCGTGCACGCGCCGGCCGCCAGCGCGAACGCCGCCACGGCCGCCATCCATCGCCTCGAGGTCCGCATCCGGGATCTCCTCATGTGGGTGTGGAGAACAGTCCTGCGTGAGATTCTCCTGACCCAAAAGCAAGTCCCGCACCAAACGCCGATGTCTCGTACCCCCACGTCTCAAAAGCGGCAAAGCCCTTGCAAGGGAATAACTTGCTGCGGCGCCGCAGGGCGCCTGCGTGACCCCGGATCGGAGGTCGGGAACCATGAACCGAACCATACTCCTCAGCGCTGTGGGGGTGTTGTCCACCGCCGTCGCCGGTACCGCGCACGCCACCGTGCCGCGGGTTGCCCTCGATCGCCCCGACGGTCTGCCGGCCGCACACGCGAGCCTGGCACCGCTGCAGGGCGGCGGGAAGGGGCACGGAGGGGGCGGAGGCGGACATCAGGGAGGCGGACACCAAGGCGGCGGCAAGCACGGCGGTGCCGCTCGCCAGGGTGGCGGCGGTCACCGCGCCGGATCGAACAGTGGACGCAGCCAGGCGCACGCGGGTGGCGGTCACGCGCGACGGACAGAGACCCACGCGAGTGGTCGGGGCCGCGGCTCCGGCAGCGAGCGGGTGGTGCGGGCCAGCCGGAGCACGCGCACGGAGCGGATGAGGCGCACCACGAGTTCCGAAAGCCGGTCCGCCCGTGTTGCCTCGCGCAGAGCGGCGGGCACGGGCGGAGCTCGCGGCAGCGACCGCGCGGCGCGGCTCCTCACCAGCGCCGCGGCGCTCGGACGGGGGCGCGGCCTGGCGGCCGACGCGGTGAACGTGCGCACGGAGAGCGGCCGCATCCGCCTGCTCAACCGGCGCGGCGACGTCCTGATGGACATGGCCGCGGACCGGTACGACGACATCGGGGCGTGGCGGCTGCGCCGGATGGGCGATTGGCGTCCGCGCGCCAACGCGCCGGCGTTCTGCCGCAGCGGAGAGGGCCACCCGGTGTGGGGGCGGGAGTGGTGCCTGGACAAGGGCTTCGGGCTGGGGAGCCGCGCCGGCACGCTCTGGAGCCGCGGGACGATCGACGACGTGATCTTCCTGCGCCAGGACTACTACCCGACGCGGCTGGACCGCGGGGGACTGCTCGGCGTGCTGGGCGACCTGGTGCTGGGCCGCCTCGCCCTGCAGGCGCTCACCCTGGGCTACGACCAGCCGCTGACGGGGATGTGGGTGGCGGAGCCCCGGAGCCCGCGTCTCCTGCGGGTCTACTCGGGGGGCTACCCGGTCGCCGAGTTCGTGGACACCGACTACGACGACCGTCCCGAAATCCTCTACGTCGTGCAGCCGCTCTGATCCCTGACCGGTAACGACCGGCGGGTCCACACGGAGACGCGGAGAGGCCGGCGTGGCCCCTCCGCGTCTCTGCACGACACGATCATCCGAATCTCTGGTGATCCTGCGGAGCCGGATACATCCTTCTTCCAATCGACCGTTCCGTTGCCGTTCGGTTCCCGCGAACGAGGTCCGTCCGGCGCCATCCCTCTCGCACTCCGCATCCCCGCCATGCAACCCCTCCATCCCGTTCCACCCGCGGCCGGCGTTCCTGGATGCCTGAACTGCGGCGGCCCGCGGTATGGCGACTTTTGCCACCTGTGCGGCCAGGACCATCTCGAAGGGCGCTCCACCGTCGGCGGAATCCTGAAGGAGTTCATGGCGCAGTCGCTCTCGCTGGAGGCCGGGCTGCTGCACACCTTCGCCGAGCTCTCGCTGCGTCCCGGCCGAATGATCCGTGAGTACGTGTGGGGAAGGCGCCGCCGCTTCACGCACCCCGTTGCGTACCTGCTGCTCAGCGCCGCCGCCTCGGCCGCCGTGTGGCCCCTCCGGGAGCGGGCGTTCACCGCAAGCATGAGCGGCGATGCCAGCGGGGATGTTCTCCTGGACCAGGCGTTCCTGCAGGTCATGCAGGCTCTCGAAACCTATCCCGTCTTCTCGGCGATCCTGGTCTGCTGCTTCTTCGTTCCGCTCCAGCGCCTGCTGTTCGCCGGGCAGATCAACACCGCGGATGCGTTCGTGTACGCCCTGTTCGTCTTCGGGCATGTGCTGTTCTGGGAGAGCCTTCTCACGCCGGTGGCGGCGCTGGTTTTCACCAACTCCAACGGCGTGGCCGACTACGCGACGCCCGCGATCATGCTCTACCTCGTCTTCGCGGCGGCATGGGGCTTCTTCGGCCCCCGTCTTTCCACCTTCGTGCGGACCGGGGTGGTCATTGCGGGAGCCTGCTTCGGGCTCATGATGGTCCTGGTCATGGCCGTGGGTGTATGGTACGCGTTGCTGTTCATCGCGCAGGGGGCGCCCAGCCAGTAGAAGCGGCTGCGAAGGCTGACACACGCGGAGACGCGGAGAGGCCGGCGTGGCCCCTCCGCGTCTTCGTGTCTCTGCGTGATTCCGTCGGCGCTCAGGTGCGGCAGACGCCCCAGCAGGTCTCCCATCCGCCCACGCCGCAGCCGGACTGGAAGGAGCAGATCACGGTCTTGCACGTCTCCCCCGGCGAGCACTCGCCGTTGTCAGCGCAGTCGCACAGCGGGCGCCGGGTGTTCGCCGTGCCGACCGCCGGCTGCGTGGGCACCGGGCCGCCCAGCTTGACGAACACCTCCCGGAGGAGGGGACGCTCGAACTGCGTGGAGAGCCGCGCCTGGAGCGCGCGCGCCCGCTCGCGGTCGGGATGGACGGCGGTGAGCATCGGGAGCTGGGCGATCACCTGGCGCACGGCGGCCTGCTGCGGCTCGGTCAGCGTCGTGCCCGGGCGCAGGTAGCCCCCCAGGTGCTGGCGCCAGAGCGCCTGGCGCGTGGCCGGCGGGAGTGCGTCGTAGATGGCGCGGCGGTACAGCGTGGAGTGCCGCGACAGCCCCGCGAGCGTGGTGGGCAGCTGTTCGTGGTGCGCCCGCACCCACGCCGCGGCCCTGACGCACTCGGGCGCCTCCGGTCTCGGCGAGGCGGGGCCGAGCCCGGTGGTGAGCAGGACGGCGAGCACGGGCGCAACGATCCGCTTCCGCATCGTACACCTCCTGTCGAAGGCCCCACGCGCGGCGCCGGGACCACACCGACGCGCTCCTATCGGGATCTCGCGTGGTATAGACGAGAATAGGGCGGCCCTCACCTCCCGTCAAGCAACGAAAACCCGAATCACCCCATCTGGCGGCGCGGAAGCGATCGGCACTCCCCGCTACCTATCGTCCCCAGCCGATCACCACCCGCACCTGCGCGCCCCAGATCACGCCGAACTCCGAGCCGTAGCGGTCGTCACTCGCCCAGCCGGCGGCGACCTCCGGGCCGGCGAAGAGGATGCCGTGGCCCACGAGCACCGCCGAGCGCACGCCGGCGAAGGTGCCGGAGCAGTCCGAGCAGTCGTCCGCCCACTGGTAGCGCGCGAGGGTGGGTCCCATGTCGGCGTGCAGCCAGGGCGCCGCGCGGTAGCGGGCGAACAGCTCGATCCCCAGCGGCTCGAAGATCGAGCGCCCGAAGCTGTTCGGCGGCTCCCACGCACCCCACGCGCCCGCCCCCACGCTCAGCGGCCCCGCGCCGACCCGCCGCGCGTAGGTGACCTCGCCCGCCACGATCCCCACGGCGAGCGAGAGCTGGTCGCGCGCGGCCGTCGCCTGCGCGCCGGCTGCCGGCGGCGCCAGGGCGAGCAGGATCATCGAAATCCCCAGCAATCGTCTCACCTCGATCCCTCTCCGTTCCTCCGTGCCAACTGGAAGCTGCCGTCCTCGGGTGTGGGCGAGATCCCCCGCATCGATTGCGCCCCGTGCCCCGCACGGGTGGGGATTGCACACCGACAGATCGGGGACCCTGGCGCGCCTAGCTTCATTCGCAGTTGGAAGCGCCTGGCCATTGTGACCGGTGCGAAGCGGTGAAACCGAAGACGGAGATCGAACGATGCGCAAGAGCCTTGTCCTGGGAGCCCTGCTGGCGGTGCCCGCCGTCGCGGCGACCGCCCTGGCGCCCCTGTCGCTTCAGCCGGGGAGCCGCGTGTGGGTGGACGGCACCTCCACCGCCCGGGCGTGGCACTGCGAGAGCACGCGCGCGGTCGGGACCGCGGCGGCCAGCACGACCGAGCTCGCGCAGCTCGGCAACGTGGCCAACGCCTCGATCACCGTGCCGGTGGCCACGCTGGACTGCCGCAACAACACCATGAACGGCCACATGAGGAACGCCCTCAAGGCCGACCAGGCGCCGGAGATCCGCTTCCGGGCGAGCTCGGTGAGCGTGACGCCCACCAGCGCCGATGCGGGGACGGCCGAGCTGCAGGGGACGCTCACCCTCGCCGGGGCCGACCGGCCGGTGACGATCGACGCGACGGTGGCCCGCGAGAACGGACAGCTCAGGGTGCGCGGGAGCAAGCGCATCACCATGACGGAGTGGGGCGTGCGCCCGCCCTCGCTGATGCTGGGCGCGATGAAGGTGGCCCCGGGGGTCACGGTGGGCTTCGACGTGATCCTGAAGCCCTGACCCCGAAGCTGTGACGTGCGACGGATGCGTTCCGCCGCGGATGCAGTCCCCGGGGGCGCACCTCCGCGCCCCCGGCGAGACCCGAGGCTCCCGAGTGGAGACCGTACGATGAGAACCACGACCCGTGCGCTGATGCCCGCCCTGCTGGCCGCCCTGGCGGCCGCCCCGGCGCTCGCGCAGACGACCGAGACCCCGGGCGGCGGTACGCCCCCCGATTCGACCACGGTCGAGAGCACGCGCACCTTCGGGATGGCGCAGCAGATCCCGATCCAGCACTTCCGCCCCGTCGACAAGCGCGGGATCAACGTCTTCGAGGCGCCGAAGACCGACGCGGTGCCCTACACCGGCTTCAAGCTGATGATCGGCGGCGCATTCCTGCAGGACTTCCAGTCGATCGACCACAGCAACACGGCGACGCCGAACGTGGTGAACGGCGTCGACCAGAACCAGCTCGCCGACATCGGCCCCGGCTTCAACAACGCGGTGGCCAACCTGTACCTCACGGCGCAGCTGGCGCGCGGCATCAGCGTGCACATGACCAGCTACCTGTCGAGCCGCCACCACAGCGAGACCTGGGTGAAGGACGGCTACCTGCAGATCGACGAGAGCCCGCTGGACGTGCCGGTGCTGAACACCATCATGCGCTACGCGACCATCAAGTTCGGCGAGATGGAGATCAACTACGGCGACAGCCACTTCCGCCGCACCGACAACGGGAACGCGATCTACAACCCGTTCGTGGGCAACCTGATCATGGACGCCTTCACCACCGAGGCGGGCGCCGAGATCTACCTGCAGCACAACGGCTTCCTGGGGATGGTGGGCGCCACGGCGGGCCAGCTGCACCCGGCGGTGACCAACCCGGGCGGCCGCACCCCCTCGTTCCTCGCCAAGGCCGGCTTCGACCGCCAGGTGACCGACGCGCTGCGGGTGCGCCTGACCGGCTCGATCTACACCAACCGGCACAGCACCGAGCAGAACCTGTTCACGGGTGACCGCGGCGGCTCGCGCTACTACTTCGTGATGGAGAACACCGCGGCGACCGAGACCGGCAACTTCCGCAGCGGGATGCTCGGGCCCGGCATGAGCCACAAGATGACGGCGATGGTGATCAACCCCTTCATCAAGTTCAACGGGCTGGAGCTCTTCGGGCTGGCCGAGCGCGCCCAGGGGCGCACGCTCACCGAGACCACGGAGCGCACCTGGAACCAGTACGCGGTCGACGCGACCTACCGCTTCCTGCCGAACGAGCCGCTGTACGTGGCGGCGCGCTACAACACGGTGAGCGGCCCGCTGGCGGGAACCACCAACGACATCGGCGCCACGCGCTGGCAGTTCGCGGCCGGCTGGTACCTGACCGACAACATCGTGCTGAAGGGCGAGTACATCACCCAGACGTACAACGACTACCTGCCGACCAGCATCCTGAACGGCGGCAAGTTCCACGGCCTGATGATCGAGGGCGCCGTCGCCTTCTGATCCCCACCCGCCGCGAAACAGCGGAGCGGGGAGCCCGGACATCCGGGCTCCCCGCTCCGCTTGCGAACAGATCGTCTCACGCAGAGACACGGAGGCACGGAGAGAGCTTCAGGTGCTCAGGTCCACCTCGTCCCAGCCGGTCTCCGGATCGAGCACCCATTCCAGGGCCTTCCGCCGCTCCATCACCACGCTCCCGTCCACGCCGGGCGTGGGATAGCCGTTCAGCCGGCCGTCCTCGGCGTACCAGTGCAGCCGGTAGTACAGGTCCAGCATCGCGAGCAGCTCGGCGTGCGGACGCAGCCGCATCCGCCGGCCCAGCGTCGCCCCGTCCTCGTTGAGCTTCAGGTTCGGCAGGAGCGACGCCATGTGGTTCGGCAGGCGCCGGTCCCAGGCAAGATCCTCCGCCAGGCTCCCGGCCCAGAGCAGCGCCCAGAGCGCCTCCATCGACCAGAAGAGATCCAGTCTCTCCTGCTTGCCCAACTCGGCGTTCGTCTTCGCCAGGAGCGCGCGCTCGCGCGGCGTCAGGTGCGGCTCCACGCCGTTCGCCTCGATCCACTGCCGGATCACCGGGATCGGGGCGTTGAAGTACACGTTGACCAGCGCGTTCATCACCAGCGCGCGGCCCACGACCTCGTCCAACGGCCGCGGCCGCCCGGCGTCCAACGGCGGGAGCCACGGGTTCACGCGTCCTCCCGCCGCCGCGATCTTCTGCTCCGACTGGGCCTTGATGCGCTCGGGATCCGGCTCCTCGGTGGGCGGAGGGGCCCCCGGCGGAGGGTCCACAGGCGCGGAGGGAGGGGGAGGGGGAGCGGCGGCATCCTGTGCGGCGACCAGGCGGCGGATGGCGGCCTCGAGCTGGTCCAGCTGCTCGCCGCTCGTGCCATACGAGGAGAGCTCCGCGCGCGTGATCCATCCGATCGACTGGCGGAACTGGCGCTTGCGCCGCTCCGTCCTGTCGGCCCGCGCGACCACGTCGTCCAGCGAGGCCATCCTCACCGGCACCGCCCCCGGGTTGCGCGCGGCGTGCTCGGCCACGCGGTGCCGGTGGTACTGGAGCAGCTCCGCCGGCGAGCCGCGGACGAACTCGCGCACCATGAAGGGCGGCTCGGCCCATTTCCCCGAGAGGGGAGCGTTGGACGTCTCCACCGTCGTCCCGTCCGTGAACTCCGTCATCAGGTCGAGCATCCCGCGCCCGGCGCCCAGCAAGCGCCCAAAGATCCCCCCGATCGTCCAGCGCAGCGCGAGACGGTAGAAGGCGGCGGTGGTGGTGCCGTCGCCGTCGAGCAGGTAGCGCAGCACGTTGGAGCGCATCGTGCCGGGATCTTCCGAGTAACTCAGCGGCTGTACGTCGGCCAGCCAGCGGAAGCCGAGCCGCTCCAACTCCCCCCGCGCCCGCTCGTAGTCGCGCCAGGCCACGTACGGATGAGTCTCGCGGGTAGCGGCGCGCACCTCGAAACGCCCCGGCGACATCCGCATGGCGGAAGCCAGGATCTTCTTCGCGACGGATTCCATGTGCCTGGATGGTGGTGCGTTGAAGGGCAGGCGGATCGCGGCGTTCGGGAATGATACGGCGGCAGCCTCCCCGCGCCACCGGCAGCATCCGCGCGCATCGGCGCGAAGTGTGTTCCCCCGCCATGCGCCGCGCGTTATACCTTCGTCAGGCGGCGTGCGGAGCGCGGCCCCGATGGACACCTCGCAAGGGGAGGAACACCATGAAGACGGCCCTCCTGGCGGTGGCGCTGGCCGCCGCGGCGGTCTCGCTGACGGGGTGCAGGGATTCCACCGGAAGCGACGGGACCGCTAGCGGCTGGATGACGTTCAGCTTCGCGGGCGCGCGGAGCGGCACCTTTTCCACGAACGGCGCGATCCGCAGGCGGGACGAGACCCAGCTGGTCGAGAAGCCCTTCGCCGCAGGCTACGAGTACGTGTCCCAGAACCCCCTGTTCCAGGGTCCGGTGATCGAGATCATGGCCTACGCGCCGGTGACAAAGAGCAAGGGGACCCAGGTGTTCTTCCTGCTTCCCGCTGTGACCGCCGGGCAGACGCTGGACCTGAACTGCGACTTTTACACCCCGGTCTGCATCCCCGGTCACGTGGTCTTCGATGCCGACCTGAACCGGCCGTCCGACGGTTCGGACGGGTTCTCGTTCTACGCCGGAACGATCACCATCACCTCGGTCTCCGGCGGGCGTCTCCGCGGGACCTTCAGCGCCACCGGGTATGGGTACCACGACCAGCGGACCATCACCGTCACCGGCGGCAGCTTCGACGTGCCGCTGCTCGACCAGAGCCACTACTACGGCGATCGCGCGGCGCCCGGAGCGGCGTACCTGCGCCGGAACCCCTGAGCGTGAGACGTAATCCGTATCGGAAATCTGCTCACGCGACGGGGAGGGTGAACGCGAAGACGCTTCCCTCCCCTGTGGTACTCTCGGCCGAGATGCGCCCGCCGTGCGCCTCGACGATCCCCTTCGCGATCGCGAGGCCGAGGCCGGCGCCGGCGCGGCGGGTGCTGCGCGCCTGCCAGAAGCGGTCGAAGACGTAGCGGAGGTCCTCCGCGGCGATCCCCGGCCCGGTGTCACGCACGGCCACGCGCACCTCGTCGCCCGCGCGCGCGGCCGAGAGCTCCACCCGGCCGCCGGAGGGGGTGAACTTCACCGCGTTCCCGGCCAGGTTCGCCAGCACCTGCAGCACCCGCTCGCGGTCCGCGAACACGCGCGGGAGCCCGTCCTCCACCATCGACGCGAGCGCCACCCCCTTCTCGGCGGCGACCCCGGCGAGCGCCTCCACCGCCTCGGCCACCACCGCGCCCACCTCCAGCTCCACCGGCTCCACCGCCAGCCGCCCCGCCTCGATGGCGGCGACGTCCAGCAGGTCCTGCCGCAGCCGGTCCATCTGCGCGGTCAGGTCGCGGATGGCCGCGATGCGCTTGCGCGCCTCGCCGTCGCCCGCGGGAAGGGTGCGCTCCAGCACCAGCGCATGGATCTTCACCGCGCTGAGCGAGTTGCCGATGTCGTGGGCCACGATGCGCAGCACCTCGTCGCGCGCGCGCACCGCGGCCTCGGCGGCGGTGCGCGCCGCGTGCTCGGCCTCGAGCAGGCGGGCCCGCTCGGCCTCCAGCCGCTTGCGCTCCATGGCGTAGCGCAGCGCGCGGGCGAGCATCCCCGGCTCCGCCTGCCCCTTCACCAGGTAGTCCTGCGCCCCCGCCTGCACCGCCTGGACCGCCACCGTCTCGTCGTCGAGCCCGGTGAGCACCACGATCGGCACATCGGGCGCGGCGGCCAGGGCGCGCGTCACCGTCTCCAGCCCGTGCGCGTCGGGGAGGGAGAGGTCGAGCAGCACCACGTCGGCCTCGCGCGCGGCCAGCAGCGGGAGCGCGGCGGCCAGGCGGTCGGCGTGCTTCAGCTCGAAGTCGAGCGAGCCCGCGTCGCGCAGCGTCTCGCGGATCAGCCGCGCGTCGCCGGGGTTGTCCTCCACCAGCAGCACGCGCAGCGGCGCGGAGGCGCTCATAACGACTCTGTGAGAGAACTGTCCGTCATCAGGGAACCTCTCCGCCAATCCCTGCCGCGTCCACTGACCGTGTCATCCTGAGAGACTTTCGAGAAACCGCCCCAATGGTGTCATCTTGAGGCCCGGCCTCACCCTGTCCTGTGTCCGCGGTGGACTTCGCAGGGCCGAAGGATCTACTTGCGGCCTCGCCGAGCCTCGTCGCGGAAGCTGCGCTGTAACCGCGTCTCGACCGTGTCTCCGCGCGCCTGGATCCTCCTGCACGCTGCCGCGCCCAACCCTCGTGGTAATCCGGGTAGATCCCTCGGCCCTGCCGAATTGAATGCGGCGGCAAGCTAGCCGTGGTCGGGCCTCGGGATGACACCTGGGTGGTTTGGCCGCTCTGACGTTGCTCAAAGGTCTCTGAGGCCTGGTCCCTCCAGGCTCTCGTCCTGCACCAGACACGGCAGGGCCGAAGGATCTGCCCGCGGCCACCTGGAGGCTTGTCGCGCAAGCCGCACGAAGTCGCGTCCCCAGCCAGACCGAGCCTTGCCAGCCCCGGGGTTACCGCGCCGCTGCCGCGCCCACGCCTCGCGGCGCACCCGGATAGATCCCTCGGCCCTGCAGGGCTCGATGGTGCCGAAGCATCGCGGTGGCCGGGCCTCGGGATGACACGGCGTGGGTAAGATCGGCATGTCACCCAGGGCTGTGCCTGCTCACGTCCGCGGCTCCGGCGGGAGCTTCACGATGCTGAACCAGAAGTCCTCGATCGACCGCACCACGGTGATGAACTGGTCCAGGTCCACCGGCTTGGTGATGTAGCAGTTGGCCTGCAGCTCGTAGGCGCCGGCGATGTCGCGCTCGGCGTCGGAGCTGGTGAGGATCACCACGGGGATGGTGCGCAGCGCCGGGTCGGCCTTCATCTCCTGCAGCACCTGCCGGCCGTCCTTCTTCGGGAGATTGAGGTCGAGCAGCACCACGTCGGGTCGCGGCGCGTCGGCGTACGGCCCCTCGCGGCGGAGGAAGCGCAGCGCCTCCACCCCGTCGGGCGCCACCGACAGGTGGTTGCTGACCTTCCCGTCCTTGAGCGCCTCGCGCGTGAGCCGCACGTCGCCCGGGTTGTCCTCCACCAGCAGCACCTCGACCGGCCGCGCGTCGCCCCGTGTGCTCATCGTTCCTCGTTCCCGGCGGGAAGGGTGAAGTAGAAGGTGGACCCCTGCCCCGGGCGCGACTCGACCCAGATGCGGCCGCCGTGGCGCTCCACGATCTTCTTGCAGATCGCCAGCCCGATCCCCGTGCCCGGGTACTCGCCGCGCCCGTGCAGCCGCTGGAAGATCACGAAGATGCGCTCCACGTACTCGGGCTCGATCCCGATCCCGTTGTCGTGCACCCCCAGCCTCCACTCGCCGCCCGCGCGCCCGGCCGAGACGTGCACCTTCGGCGCCGCCTCGCCGCGGAACTTGACCGCGTTGCCGACGAGGTTCTGGAAGAGCTGGCCGAGCTGCACGGGGTCGGCCGTCACCGTGGGGAGCGGGTCGTGGGTGACCGTGGCGCCGGACTCCTCGACGGCGGCCTCCAGGTTGGCCAGCGCGCGCTCCAGCACCTTCTCCAGCGCCACCGGCTCGAAGGCGCCGCCGCGGCTCCCCACCCGGCTGAAGGAGAGGAGGTCGGCGATCAGCCCCTGCATCCGCGTGACCCCGTCCACCGCGTAGCCGATGAACTCGCGCGCGTCGTCGTCGAGCTTGTCGCGGTAGCGGCGCGCCAGGAGCTGGGTGTAGCTGGCCACCATCCGCAGCGGCTCCTGCAGGTCGTGGCTGGCCACGTAGGCGAACTGCTCCAGCTCGGCGTTGGAGCGCGCCAGCTCTTCGGCCTGGCGCGCCAGCGCCTGCTCGGCGCGCACCCGCTCGGTCACGTCGCGCAGCACCGCGGTGTACAGGCGCGCCCCTGCGATCTCCAGCTTGGAGATGGAGGCGTCGGCGGGGAAGACCTCGCCGTTCTTGCGCCGCCCGGAGATCTGCCCGCGCTCGCCCATCCGCCGCGCCACCACCGGCGAGGCGCCGAATGCCCGCACGTGCGCCGCGTGGCCGGGGCGATGGGGCTCGGGGATGAGGATCTCCAGCGGCTCGCCCAGCACCTCGCCGGCGGCATAGCCGAAGATCTGCTCGGCGCCCTGGTTGAAGAAGACGATCCGCTGCGCCTCGTCGACGGTGACGATGGCGTCGGAGGAGATGCTGATGATCCCCGCGAAGCGCGCCTCGCTCTCGCGCAGCTTCTCTTCCGCGCGGGCGCGCTCCACCACGCGGCCCACCTGCGTCCCCAGGTTCGCCATCACCTCCAGCAGCGCGGGGTCGCGCGGGAGGGGGCGGTCGGAGAAGAACTCCATCACCCCCGCCACCTCGCGCCCCACCCGCACCGGGAAGGCGACCACCGCGCGGATCCCCTCCTCGCGGCCGACGGCGCGCACCAGGTCGCGGGTGGCGGCCACGTCCTCGATCCACTCTGCCTCCCCCGTCGCCAGCACCCGCCCGGCGATCCCCTCCCCCGGGGCGAAGTGCGCTTCTTCCGTGGCGGCGCGGAAGCGGGGGAAGCGGTCTGGCGGGTCGGCGTGCCAGATGCCGGTGGCCGCGAGCTGCCCCGACGCGTCGGTGAGGAAGGCGTGGCCCAGCGGCCACCCGGTGTGGTCGCAGACGGCGTCCAGGCAGGTCTGCAGCGCCGCGTCCACGCTCTCGGCCTCGTTGGCGGCCACCGCCACCACCTGCAGCAGCTCGATCAGCGCCGCGCGCGACACCGCCGGAGCGGGGGCCTCGGGGTCGGTCAAAAGCGCCTCACGCAGAGACACAGAGTCGCAGAGAGAGCACGAGGAGCATCCGGCGCCAACGTACATGCCCCAGCGGCGTGCGAACAGGGCCGCTGCGCGATCCCGCGGAGCGTTCCATGCAGTAAAATTCGGCGGAGTGATGGCACCCCCGAGCAACCCGCACCGGGCCGAGGGCGAGCAATTGTTCGCCGGCGGTCCGGCGCCCTCGCGTGCACCCACGACCCACCACGGGAGGAGGCTCGCATGGCGGACGAACCCAGGCGCTGGCACCTGGCGAAGTACGAGGTCCTGCTCTTCAGCTTCGACGGCGTGACCACCGCGCGCGACGTGCTGACCGACCTGAAGGCCGAGCACAAGCTGGACGACGACCACGTGCTGGCCGAAGCGCTGGTCACACACCAGCCCTCGGGGAAGGTGCAGGTCCACGAGCCCGGCGCCTCGGGGGTCGGCGGGGCGATGGGCGCCGTGGCGGGCGGCTTCGCGGCGATGTTCGCGGGGCCGGTAGCGCTGCCGTTCCTGCTGGTGGCCGGCGGGCTGCTGGGCGGCGTGGCCGGGCACGTGGCGGGCCGCATCCTTCCCCGCGCGGACCTGGCCGAGGTGGCGGAGGCCATGCCGCTCGGCACCTCGGCCTACGTGGCGCTGGTCGAGCACGACGACGCGCAGCGGCTCCGCGACATCTTCGCCGACAGGGGCGCGCGGGTGGTCACCACCCCGGTGGACAGCGAGATGGCCGGCGTGCTGGGCCATGCCCTGGCGGAGCAGGTTTCCCATCAGCCCGTCGGCTCGTAACTGCCGTTTCACGCAGAGGACGCAGAGAAACTGAGAGTGCGCAGAAAACAAACTGCGTTCTCTCAGTTTCTCTGCGTCTCTGCGTGAAGATTCTGTTGTGGGGATGCCCCCCACACGCCTTCCGCTCTCCACCCGACCCCACAGCGACGCCCGCGAGGGTAGCTTGTTTCATCGTGAAGGTTGAACAGCGGTTTGCCCAGCTCCGACGATGAAATCCCCCGCACGAACCGTCCGCGAAGTCATGGAGCCCCGCGTGGTGAGCGTGGTGCCGGAGATGACCGTGCGCGAGCTCGTGGAGACCTTCCAGGAGGAGCACATCCGCGGCGCCCCCGTCCTCGACCCGGCGGGAAAGGTGATCGGGATGGTGAGCGAGTCCGACGTGCTCCGCCACGCCCTGGCCGCCTCCGTGCGCGGTGCCTGCGTGGGCGACATCATGGGCCCGGTGGGCGCCACCTTCGCCCCCGGAGACGAGCTGCAGGCACTCACCCGCTTCTTCGCGGCCGACGGGGTGCAGCGGGTGGCGGTGATCGAGAACGGCATCCTCCTCGGCATCGTCACTCCCGCCGACGTGCTGCGGGGGCTAGCTTCATCCCCCCGATGACCGCCGCCGCGCCCCCGGCCCGGCGGCGGCCCCGCTCCGCACCCGCGCCGGCCTGACGGAATGCTCGACAGTCTCCTCGCCCCCAGGTCCATCGCCGTGATCGGCGCCAGCCGCGCGCCCAACACCATCGGCTGGCAGATCCTCGACAACCTGCTGCGCCACGGCTACACCGGCGCCGTCTACCCGGTGAACCCCTCCGCGCGCTCCGTGCACTCCATCCCCGCCTACGCCTCCGTGGAGGGGATCCCCGACGAGGTGGAGATGGCGGTGATCGTGGTCCCCAAGCAGCACGTGTGCGCCGTGGCCGAGGCATGCGGGCGCAAGGGGGTGAAGGGGCTGGTGGTCATCTCCGCCGGCTTCCGCGAGGTGCGCGGCGAGGGCGCGGCGCGCGAAGAGGCGCTGCGCGAGGTGGCGAAGCGCTACGGGATGCGGCTGGTGGGCCCCAACTGCATGGGGGTGCTGAACACCGCGCCCGAGGTGGCGATGAACGCCACCTTCGCCCCCACCATGCCGCCGCCGGGACCCGTGGCCTTCATGAGCCAGTCGGGGGCGATGGGGGTCACCATCCTCGACTACGCGGCCGAGTACGGGATCGGCATCTCGCAGTTCGTCTCCGTGGGCAACAAGGCCGACGTTTCCGGCAACGACCTGGTCCGCCACTGGAGTGCCGACGAGCGGACGCGGGTGATCCTGATGTACCTGGAAAACTTCGGGAACCCGCGGAAGTTCACCCGGCTGGCGCGCGAGATCACGAAGACGCGCCCCATCGTGGTGGTGAAGAGCGGCCGATCGGTGGCCGGGGCCCGCGCCGCCTCGTCGCACACCGGCGCGCTGGCGGGGGCGGACAGCGCGGTGGGCGGCCTGCTGCGCCAGTGCGGCGTGCTGCGCGCGGAGACGGTGGAGGAAATGTTCGACCTGGCGATGGCCTTCTCGCACCAGCCGGTGCCGCGGGGCAACCGCGTGGCCATCGTCACCAACGCGGGCGGGCCGGGGATCATCATCGCCGACGCCTGCGAGGCGAGCGGGCTGGTGGTGGCGGAGCTGACCGAGGCCACGCGGGCGCGGCTCGCCACGCAGCTCCCCGAAGAGGCGTCGGTGCAGAACCCGGTGGACATGATCGCCTCGGCCACCGCGGAGAGCTACCGGATGGCGGTGGAGACGGTGCTCGCCGACCCGCAGGTGGACGGGGTGATCGCCGCCTTCGTCCCCCCGCTCGGCATCCGCAACCAGGACGTGGCGCAGGCCATCGTGCGCGCCGCCGGCGCCAGCGCGCACGACAAGCCGGTGCTGGCGGTGCTGATGGGCCGCGAGGGGCTGCCGCAGGGGCTGGCCGACCTGAACGCGGCGGGGATCCCCGGCTACCGCTTCCCCGAGAGCGCGGTGCGCGCGCTGTCCGCCATGCACCGCCAGGGCGTCTGGCAGCGCCGCCCCGCCGGCGAGGTGCGCGCCTTCGACGTGGACCGCGAGCGCGTCGCCGCCATCATCTCCCGCGCCCGTGCGGAGGGGCGGAAGAAGCTCTCGGAGACGGAGGTGATGGAGGTGCTCGCCGCGTACGGCATCCCCGTCGCCCCCTGGAAGGTCGCGCGCACGCCCGACGAGGCGCACGCCGCGGCGGAGGCGATCGGCTGGCCGGTGGTGCTGAAGACCATCGCCCCGGCCATCATCCACAAGAGCGACGTGGGCGGCGTCTACGTGGGCGTGGAAGACGCGGAGGAGCTCGCCCGCGCCTGGCAGCAGGTGGCCGTCGACGCCCCGCGCCGCGCCGGCATCTCCGCCGACGCGGTGGAGGGGGTGCTGGTGCAGAAGATGGTCGGCGGCGGCAAGGAGACCATCGTGGGGATGACCAGCGACCCGCAGTTCGGCCCCGTGCTGATGTTCGGCCTGGGCGGGATCTACGTGGAGGCGCTGGGAGACGTGGTGTTCCGCGTGCACCCGGTGAGCGACGTGGACGCGGCGGAGATGGTGCGCTCCATCCGCGGCCACGCCCTGCTCCGCGGCGTGCGCGGCGAGCCGGCCAGCGACACCGCCGCGGTGGAAGAGGTGATCCAGCGCATCAGCCGCCTGGTGGGCGACCACGACGAGATCGCCGAGATGGACGTGAACCCCTGGCTCGCCTTCCCGGAGGGCGGCGTCGCGGTGGATGGCCGAATTGCCCTCCGTTGATTTTCTCTCCGTGCCTCTGTGTCTCTGCGTGAAACGGCCGTTCAGCGGGGCTTGAGCATCCCCGTATCCAGCGCGAGCCGCACCAGCTCGGCCCGGTGCGTGAGCCCCAGCTTCTGCATCATCCGCGCGCGGTAGGTGTCCACCGTCTTCGGCGAGAGGAAGAGCTTCTTTCCGATCTCCGCCGAGCTGTACCCCTCGGCCGTGAGCGTGAGCACCTCGCGCTCGCGCTCGCTCAGCTTCTCAACCGGGCTCTCGGCGTGCGGCTCGCGCGCCTGCTGGTAGGTGCGCAGCAGGAGCCGCGTGGCGCTGGGGTACAGGAACACCTCGTCGCGCGCCACCGTGCGGATGGCGTTCACCAGGTCGGCGTCCGCGCTGGTCTTGCGCACGAAGCCGCTGCCGCCCGCCTCCAGCACCTGCAGCAGGAACTCTTCCTCGGTCTGCGAGGTCAGCACCAGCACCCGCGCGCCCAGGCCCATCGCCACGACCTGCTTCGTGGCCTCCAGCCCGCCGATCCCCGGCATCGCCAGGTCCATCACCACCACGTCGGGGCGCAGCAGCCGCGTCTTCTCGACCGCCTCCTCGCCCGTCGACGCCTGCCCGACCACCTGCAGCCCTTCCTCCAGCGAAAGGAGCGCCTCCAGGCCGCTGCGCAGCACGGGGTGGTCGTCGGCCAGCAGGATGCGGACGTTCTCAGCCATCTCGTCGCTCCGAATCGGTTGGATCGGGCGTGCCCGGCTCGGCCTCGCGCCCGGTGGCCTCCTGCACCGCCATGCGGAAGACGACCGTGCGGAAGGCCACGGGGTCGTCCGCCGTGAACGTCTCCGGCAGGAGCGTGCGCAGCAGCGCCACCCCCTGCTCCCACTCCTCCGTCTGCCGGTCGGTGCCCTCTTCCGGCAGCACGTAGAAGCCGCCGTGCACCACCACGCTGCGCCAGCGGAAGAGCCCCTCCACCTCGTCGACCTCGAAGGCGACCGGCCACCAGTTCGTGCCGGTGGCCTCGATCTTCGTGCCGTGCGAGGTGCGGCCATAGAGCCACCCGTCGTGGTAGACGTAGTGCAGCGGCTCGATGTCCACGTGGTTCTGCCACGCATAGGCGATGCGGCCCACGTGGTTGCGGGCCAGGATCGCCAGGCACTCCTCCCGGTCCAGCGCTTTCCAGCACATTGGGATCCTAAGCTTAGAATTCCACGTGGACAAGTTGTCGCGG
>JADMIO011089377.1_pt1 | contig 21260 bp, 21 predicted proteins | sample 8958161 | NCBI WGS metagenome assembly JADMIO01 (sample SAMN16585339, study PRJNA669376) | soil metagenome | isolation source: Crop rotation soil | place: USA: Cullars Rotation, Alabama | collected 2011
CGCGACTTCAAGTCACGTGAATTCCAAGCTTCGGATCCCACTGTGCTGGAAAGACGCCTCGGCACGGCCGGGAACGACCGTCGATTCGGTCGCGTGCACGTAGAGGTGGCAGGCACCGGGATGATGGATGTCGCGCGCCAGGACGCTCTCGAGCACCTGGTGCAGGCGATGGACATTCGGGTCGTTCACGTCGCGCGTGCCCCGGCGCGGTTCGAGCAGGAAGAGCGCGTCGGCGTAGAGCGTCACCAGCTCGAGGTCGTCGGGATACTGGTCGGCAACCTTCTTCATCGCGTCCGCGTAGGCGCGATCCTGTTCCACGCGCTTCGCAGCGTCGAAGGTTTCGACGTACCGGACTGCCATCGCGTCGATCATCGCGCGCTCTTTTGGCGTTGCCTTGTCGCGCAGCGACACCGCCTTCCGGATCGCGGCATACGCGTATGGCGACTCCTCCGCCGTCATCGGCGCGTTGAGATATGAGCCCCACGCCCACGCCTCGCCCCAGTAACAGATCGCGCAGTCCGCGTCGCGTTTCCATGACTCGCGGAACGACCGCACCGCCTCGGGCTTGGCGAACGAGTACATCATCTGGAAGCCCTGATCGAAGAACGCCTGCGCCTCCTTGACCTTCGACGACGTCGGCCGCTTGAACGTGCCCAGACCGTTCTGAAAGATGCCAATCGGCTCCGAATAGCGCTCGAACAGCGTCCGGGGCACCGGGCCAGGCTGGCTGAAAGAGGGTTGGGCGACGATGAGGCAGAGAGCTGCCGTCAGCGGGAGGACGATGCGCATCGGTGAACCCTTTCGATGCCGTGGATCATAGCCTCGGTTGCGGCGACAGCCACCCGTCACGATCACCGCAGAGAACAGGGGACGGAGACGTACAGAAGTGTTAGGTGGTGAACGTGACTGGCGAGAGTGCCAACCGAGGACCTACCGGCCGTGCCGCTCGATCCCCATCTCGTCGAGCAGCCGGTCGTCGTCGCGCCACTCGGCACGCACTTTCACGTGCAGATCGAGGTAGACCTTGCGCTCGAAGTGCTGCATCAACTCCTGGCGGGCGGCCGTGCCGATCGCCTTGATCATCGCGCCGCCCTTCCCGACCACGATGGGCTTCTGCGACTCGCGTTCGACGAGAATCGTGCAATAAAGCTTCAGCAGCCCAGGATCGGTCTCGTCGAACTGATCGACGACCACCGCCGTCGAGTGCGGCAGTTCCTCGCGCGTCAGGTGAAGGACCTGTTCCCGCACGATCTCCGACACGAAGAACCGGTCGGTTTGATCGGTCAGGTATTCGGGCGGATACAGCGGCACGCCGTCCGGCAGGTACTGCAGGAACAGCCTTTCCAGCACGTCCACGTTGGTGCCGTCAGTCGCCGACACCGGAACGAACTCCACGAACGGGTGCGCCGCGCGGTAATGGTCGATGATCGGCAGCAGCCGGTTCTTGGCGATGCGATCCACCTTGTTCAACGCGAGAATCGTCGGCGACGTCACGTCCTTCAGGGCATCAAGTACGTAGCGGTCGCCCGGGCCGGCTTTGACGCTCACGTCCACAACCAGGCACAACACGTCCACTTCGCGCATCGCGTCCAGGGCGACGTTCACCATCCGCACGTTCATCCGGTGAGTTGGCTTGTGCACCCCCGGCGTATCGACGAAGACGACCTGCCCCTGGTCGTCGTAGTTCTTCACCCCGACCACTCGCGTCCGGGTGGTTTGCGGTTTGTTCGAAACGATCGCCAGTTTCTGGCCGACGATGCGGTTCAGCAGCGTCGACTTGCCGGCATTGGGCCGCCCGAGGAACGACACGAAACCCGATTTCATGATTCGATCGCCGGGTCGAGCGGCCGCAGCCGCACCCGCACCTTGGTGATGCGCCGGCGCTCCACTTCCAGAACTTCCACCGACAACCCGTCCACGTCGAACTGCTCGCCGACGTACGGCATCCGGCCGAGGTGCGACAGCAGGTAGCCGCCCAGCGTCTCGAACCCTTCGCGTTCGATCTCGACGCCGAGCCGATCGCGCACCTCGTCCACGTTGACCTTGCCGCTGAACACGAACGTGCCGCGGCCTTCGTCCATCACGGTTTCGCTCTCGACGTCGTACTCGTCGCGGATCTCGCCGACGATCTCCTCGAGCAGGTCCTCGACCGTGACCAGCCCCGCCGTTCCGCCGTACTCGTCCACCACGATCGCCATCTGCTGCTGACGCCGCTGCATCTCCTTCAGCAGTTCCGACACGCGTTTGCTCTCCGGCACGAAATACGCCGTCCGCATCAGCGTCGTCAGCGGCGGCTCCGCCTCCTGTGGCAGCGCCACCAGATCCTTCACGAAGACGATCCCGACGATGTTGTCGAGGCTGTCACGGTAGACCGGGATGCGCGAGTACTGCTCCTCGCGGAACAGGGTGCGCAGATCGGCCAGCGAAGCATCCTGGCGGATGGCGATCATGTCCGGCCGCGGCGTCATGACCTCACGCGCGATGGTTTCCGTGAAATCGACGACCGACTGCAGCAGCTCGCGGCCCTCGGCGTCGGAGATTGTCGTTTCGGCGGTGTCCGCCGCCGCGTCGGCGGCGTCTGACGTCTGCTCCACCGGTGCGGCGCCGTTGGTCAGTTCACGATCGCGGCGCGAGGCCATCAGGCGAATCGCCGTTGCGGTGACCGGTGCCATCAGGCGCGCGATCGGCTCGAACGCCGGCAGGAGGAAATCGAGCGCCTGTTCGGGATCGTGCCGCACGAGCAGCGACGGCACCAGATGTTCACAGACGAGCACGAACGCCACCATCGAGACAATCAGCGTCGCCAGCGAGCGCGTGTCGTGAATGTCGGTGACGCGGGCGATCAGCGCCCCCGCGAAGACGGTCGCGACCGCGATCAGGATGCGGACGGGAACGAACAACTGCAGCGGGTCGTCGAGATACGGACCCAGCCGATCGCTGCGCCCGCCGCGCTCGGCCATCAGCCGCAGCGAGAGGCGCATGAGCGCGCTGAAGGCCACTTCGAGTGCCCCTAGGAAGATCGTCGCGCAACCGAGCAGGAAGAGCGCCAGCGGGGTCATCGGCGTCGTCCCCGCGATGTTGGGGCGCGCGCGGGTTCGGCGGCGCGCTCAATCAACCCTTCGCGCAGGCCTCCCTTGTGCCGCAACCGGCGCTCGAGCCGTGCCATCTGTCCGGCGTCCTGCTCGTGATCATAGCCAAGCAGGTGTAACAGGCCGTGCAGCGACAGAATCCGGAGTTCGGTCTGGAGGGAGTGACCCGCCTCGCGCGCCTGGCGCTGTGCCACGCCGGCGGCGATGACGATGTCGCCGAGGAAGGCCTGATGTCGTGGGGCACTACGCTGGCCTGGGGCACTACGCTGGCGTGGGGCGGGGCTTGTCAGCCCCGCCACATCATCGGCAGGAAACGACAGGACGTCGGTCTTCGCGTCTTTCTGGCGATAGTCGCGATTGAGCGCCTGGACGCGGGCGTCGGTCACGACGGCGATCGAGACGGTCCCGCCGGCCCGTGCCGGAGCAATCGATTGCAGCCAGTGCGCGAGGCCCGGCGCCCGCATCCCCGTTGGGAGCAGGATGTCGACGTCGAGGCTGCGGCGGGTCCGCTTCGCGGAACCCGCCCTACTGTCCCCGTCCGCCATTGCGCTGACTGGATCCCCCGAACGAGTCGTACGCCTTCACAATCGCCTGGACCAGCTTGTGGCGAACGACGTCGCGTTCGTCGAAGTGGACGAAGCCGATGCCTTCGATGTCCTTCACGATGCGAAGCGCCTCGATCAGCCCGGACGCCTTCGGATTCGGCAGGTCGATCTGCGTGATGTCGCCGGTGACCACTGCCTTCGACCCGAACCCGAGGCGCGTCAGGAACATCTTCATCTGTTCGGACGTGGTGTTCTGCGCTTCGTCCAGGATGACGAACGCGTCGTTGAGCGTGCGTCCACGCATGAAGGCGATCGGCGCCACCTCGATGGTGCCGCGCTCTACCAGCCGGATCGCCTTCTCGGTGTCCATCATGTCGTAGAGCGCGTCGTAGAGCGGGCGCAGGTACGGGTTGACCTTCTCCTGGAGATCGCCGGGAAGGAATCCAAGTTTCTCGCCGGCTTCGACCGCGGGGCGGGCCAGGATGATCCGGCTCACCTTCTTCGCCATCAGGTAGCTGACAGCCTGCGCCATCGCCAGATAGGTCTTGCCGGTGCCGGCGGGGCCGACGCCGAACACGATGTCGTTCTGTTCGATCGTCTCCAGATACAGCTTCTGGTTCGGGCTCTTCGGATTGACGCGCCGTTTCGTGCCCGACGCAGGCGGCGCCGACTTCCCGGCCGGCGCGTCCTTGCTGAAGTACTCGCGCAGGTTGACGTTGGGATCGTCGAGCACGAGCTCGGTGGCCGTCTTCACGTCGGCACCACCCAGTTCGTACCCGCCCTTGATCAGGGCGGTGAGCTGGTCGAACAGGCGCTCGACCCGCTGCTCGCTCGTCCGGTCGCCTTCGACGATCAGCTCGTCGCCGTGCGTGCGGAGCTCCACGTTGAGCAGCGACTCGATGTGCTTGAGGTTGGCGTCGCGCGCCCCGTAGAGCATCTCGAGGCCTTCGTGTGGCAGAGCGATCTTCTTCATTCGGTCTTCGGACGTCGGTCGTCGATCTTCAGGTGCAGTTCGCGCAGCTGCTTCTGATCGACGGCTGAGGGAGCGGCCGACATCAGATCCACCGCGGCAGCAGTTTTCGGGAACGCGATGACCTCGCGGATTGAACTTTCGTTCGCCAGGATCGCGATGATGCGGTCGAGGCCGAGCGCGATGCCGCCGTGTGGTGGCGTGCCGTACTCGAGCGCCTCAAGGAAGAAGCCGAACCGCGACGCGGCCTCTTCCGGACTGATGTTGAGCAGGGAAAACATCCGGCTCTGCACCGTCGCGTCGTGGATTCGGATACTGCCACCGCCGATTTCGCTGCCGTTGAGCACCAGATCATATGCCTTGGCGCGCGCCGAGCCAGGCTCGCTGTCCAGCTTGCCGAAATCCTCGTCCAGCGGCGAGGTGAATGGGTGATGCATCGCGACGAACCGTTTGTCCTCCGCGTCCCACTCCAGCAAAGGAAAGTCCACCACCCACAGGAACTCGAACTGTTCGGGATCGAGCAGCCCATCCTTTTTTGCAATGGCCAGCCGCAGCAGTCCCAGCGTCTTGGAGACCTGCTCGGGCTCCCCGGCAACGACGAACGCCAACTGGCCGTTCCCGGTGCCGGTCGCCTCGAGCAACTGGCGCACCGCCTCTTCGCCGACCGCCTTCGGAAACGACGAGGTGATCGTCCCGTCCTCGGCCCGCCGCGCCCACAGAAGATGACGCCCCTGCGCCTTCTCCTGATTGACGATCCCGTCCACCGCGCTGCGCGAATAGCCGGCCGCGTTGGCGACGACGAACGCACGCACGGTCCCGCCCTCGGCGACGATGGTCTTGAACACGCCGAATGACGACTCCCTGAACACCTCGCGCACGTCCTGGATCGGCATGCCCGGCCGGAGGTCGGGCTTGTCCGACCCGTAGACCGCCATCGCCTCCGAGTACGGCATCTGCCGGAACGGCGTGGTAATCGTCTTGCCGATCACCGCGAAGATGTCGCGCATCAGCGGCTCGATCATCGCGAAGACCGTCTCCGGCCGCGCAAACGACATCTCGACGTCGATCTGCGTGAACTCGGGCTGGCGATCGGCGCGCAGGTCTTCGTCGCGGAAGCACTTGCAGATCTGCACGTAGCGGTCCATGCCCGCCACCATCAGGATCTGTTTGAACAACTGCGGCGACTGCGGCAACGCGAAGAACTCACCCGCATGCACGCGGCTTGGCACCAGGTAGTCGCGTGCCCCTTCGGGCGTCGACTTGGTCAGGATCGGCGTTTCGATTTCGAGGAAACCGTTGGCATCGAAATACCGGCGCGCCACCGACATCACCTTGTGGCGCAGGACGATGTTGTTCTGCAGGCGGGGACGGCGCAGATCCAGGTAGCGATACTTCAGCCGGACGTCTTCCGACACCGGCGTGTCGTCCGCCACCGGGAACGGCGGCGTCTTCGCTTCGTTCAGGACCGCGAGCTGCCGCACGACCACCTCGACCTCGCCGGTCTCGAGCTTCGGATTGATCGTTTCCGGCGATCGGCGGCGCACCCGCCCGCTGATGCCGACGACGAACTCCGACCGCAGCCGCTTCGCCTTGGTCATCAACGCCTCGTCGTCCTTGTCGAAGACGATCTGCGTGATGCCGTACCGGTCGCGCACGTCGATGAACAGCAGTCCGCCCAGGTCGCGCACACGATGCACCCAGCCAAGCAGCACGACGTCTGCCCCGACGTCGTCGGGACGCAGGGCGCCGCAGGTGTGTGTGCGTGTCAGTTCACCGAGTTGCTCAGCCACGTCGTTTCAATTCCTCGAGAATCGCGGCTCCTGCCGCCGCCTGGTCGTAAGTCTGTTGGGTCTTGCCGGCGAGATGCTTGACCGTCACCTTACCGGCGCTGATCTCGTCGCCGCCCAGGATGGCCACGTAGGGGATCGCCCGTGAATCAGCGTACTTGATCTGCTTGCCGATCTTGTCGGCGTCGGGGTAGATCAGCACGCGCAATCCGGCCTCGCGGAGGAGCCCGGCCACGCGCAGGGCGTGCGGCAGATCGGCCGCGTCGAACACCGCCATCATCACGTCGGCCGGCGTGGTCGCGAGCGACGCCGGGAACATGCCGCGCTCGCCCATCACGACGAGGATGCGCTCCAGCCCGAGCGAGAACCCGCACGCCGGAATGCTCTGCCCGAGGAACATGCCGACGAGGTTGTCGTACCGCCCGCCGCCGCCGAGGCTGCCCGCCAGATCGGGGACGGCGATCTCCATGATGGCGCCGGTGTAGTACGACAGGCCGCGCGCCAGCGTCGGGCTGAACACCACGCGCCCCTCGGCCCGCGTCCCGCGGGTCAGTTCCAGGATCGCGCGCAGGTTCTCCACCGACGCCGGATCCGGCTCCGCCCCGGACACGAAGTCGCCGACGAACTGCAGCGCCGCCATCGGCCCCTGCGTCAACGTGGCGGTCGCCAGCGACCCTTCGATGAGCGACAGCAGCGCGTCAACGGCGGCCTGCGTCACGCCGCGCGCGAGCAGTTCCGCCGACACACCCGCCCACTGAATCTTGTCGAGTTTGTCGATCGCCACCAGCGCGCTGGCGTGCAGATCGTCCGGCACGCCTGCCGCGGCCAGCATCTCGGTCAGCAGCTGGCGATGATTCAGACGGATGACGAAGTCGTCGAAGCCGAGGGCGATGAGCACGTCGGCCACGGCCGCGCACAGTTCCGCTTCGATCACCGGCGCGCTCGAACCGAGCGCGTCGACGTCGCACTGGAAGAACTCGCGAAAGCGGCCGCGGGCGGGGCGGTCGGCACGCCACACCGGCTGGATCTGGTAGCGCTTGAACAGCCGCGGCAGATCGCTTTGGTGATGCGCGATGACGCGGGCCAGCGGCACCGTCAGGTCGTACCGGAGCGCGAGATCCGCCTGCCCCGTCGCCTCGTGTTCGCCACGCTTGAGGATCTTGAAGATGAGCTGATTGCCCTCTTCGCCGTACTTCCCCATCAGCGTGTCGATGTTCTCGACCGCCGGCGTCTCGAGCGGCTCGAAGCCATAGCGCTCGTAGACACGCTTGACGATGCCGATGACGTACTCGCGCCGCCGGATATCCTCCGGCAGGAAGTCGCGCATCCCGCGCGCGGGTTCAGTTCGAGCCATTTACGAAAGCTGGTTCTCTGCCAGGAATTCCAGGCGGTGTTTCACGTAGTTGTCGGCGTACCACACGATCGACGCGTCTTCTTCGGGTGTGAGCGGCCGTTTGACCCGGGCCGGCACCCCCATCACCATGGAGCCGGGCGGCACGATCATCCCCTCAGGCACCAGTGCGCCGGCGGCGACGATCGACCCGGTCCCAATTCGGCAGCCGTTCAAGAGGATCGCGCCCATGCCGATCAGGCAGCGATCCTCAATGGTGCACCCGTGGATCACCGCCGAGTGACCGATCGTCACGCTGCTGCCAATCAGCGTGGGATTGGTCTCCCGCATCACGTGCACGAGCGTCAGGTCCTGGATGTTGGTGCGGGCGCCGACGCGGATGTGATTCACGTCGCCCCGGACGACCACGTTCATCCAGACGCTGCTCTCTGCGCCGAGGTGCACATCGCCGATGACCTGAGCGCTGGCGTCGACGAAGGCGGTCGGATCGACTGTGGGAAGGATGGACCGGTACGGCCGGAGCACAGGGAATTATAGACGCGGAAGCGTAAGCCCCTGCTGGTTCTGGTACTTACCAGCTTTGTCCTTGTACGAGACCTCGCAGTCTTCGTCGCTCTCGAAGAACAGCACCTGCGAGATGCCCTCGTTGGCGTAGACCTTGGCCGGCAGTGGCGTCGTGTTCGAGATTTCCAGCGTGACGTAGCCCTCCCACTCGGGCTCGAACGGGGTGACGTTGACGATCAAGCCGCAGCGGGCGTAGGTCGACTTGCCGACGCACACCGTCAGCACGTTGCGCGGAATACGGAAGTACTCGATCGTCTTCGCCAGCGCAAACGAGTTCGGCGGGATGATGCAGACATCGGCGCGGACGTCCACGAACGAGCGCTCGTCGAAGTTCTTCGGATCGACGACGGTGCTGTTGATGTTGGTGAAGACCTTGAACTCGTCGGCCACCCGGATGTCGTAGCCGTAGGACGAGAGCCCATAGGACACCACGCCCTGGCGCACCTGGCGATCCTCGAACGGCTCGATCATCCCGTGTTCGAGCGCCATCTTCTTGATCCAGCGGTCAGCTTTGATTGAAGGCATGTGCGTGTCCGTCCCGGCGGGCCGACCTCACGGTCGGCCTCTACCGCCGATTGAAGAACCACATCAGCAGCGTCAACACGATGCTGACGACCACCGAGGTCGCCAGCGGGAAATAGAAGCCGAAGTTCCCCTTGCGGTAGCTGATGTCGCCCGGCAACCGGCCAATCGGCACGCCCCACGTCATCAACACCCCGATCCCGGCGATCGCCAACCCGGCCAGAATCAGAAAACGTCCCAAAGGCATGGGGTAGCTAGCTGGTGGCTAGTGGCTAGTAGCTAGTAGCCAGCAGCTAGCCGAGCTCCATCCCCCGGAAGAAGTAGCCGAGCTCGAAGGCCGCGGTCTCCGGCGCGTCCGATCCGTGCGTCGCGTTCTTGCCGATTGATTGGCCGAAGTCGCGGCGCATCGTGCCGGGCTCTGCCTTCGCCGGGTCGGTCGGCCCCATCGTGTCGCGCCACTTCTTGATGGCGTCGGGCGCCGCCAGCGCCAGCAGCACGCACGGCCCCGACGACATGAAGTCCGTCAGCTCGCCGAAGAACGGCCGCTCCCGGTGCACCGCGTAAAACCCCTCGGCGTCCCGCTTCGACAGGTGCTGCAGCCGCATCGCGCGGACGGTAAAGCCCGCCGCTTCGATGCGCGCCAGAATCTGGCCGGCCAGACGCTTCTCGACCGCGTCCGGCTTGATGATTGCGAATGTGGTTTCCATATTGGTTGGTGGCTGGTAGTTCGTGGTTGGTGGTTGGTGGTTGGTAGTCGAGGAACGGAGTCTTTGCGGCTCCGCCACTAACCACCAACTACCGGCCACCAACTATCGCTATCTGCCCAAAGCTTCCTTCATCTTGGCGCCCATGTCGGCCGGGCTCTGCACGACGTGCACGCCGGCCTTCGTGAGCGCATCCATCTTCTCCGCCGCGGTGCCCTGACCGCCGGCGATGATCGCGCCGGCATGACCCATGCGCCGTCCCGGCGGCGCGGTCTGGCCGGCGATGAAACCGACGACCGGCTTCTTCGTCTTGCTGAACTCGGCCTTGATGTAGTCGGCCGCTTCCTGCTCGGCGGTGCCGCCGATCTCGCCAATCATGATGACGGCTTCCGTATCCGGGTCGCCCGCGAACAGCTTGAGCGCGTCGATGTGGCTCGTGCCGATCAGCGGATCGCCGCCAATCCCGATACACGTCGTCTGGCCCATGCCCACCTTCGACAGCTGGTGGATCGCCTCGTAGGTGAGGGTGCCCGACTTCGACACGATGCCGATGCGCCCTTCTCGGACGATGTTGTGCGGGATGATCCCCGCCTTGCCCTTGCCGGGCGAAATGACGCCCGGGCAGTTGGGGCCAATCAGCCGCGTCTGCGGGCGGCTGCTGAGGAACGCCATCACCTTCAGCATGTCCACGACGGGAATGCCTTCGGTGATGCAGACGACCAGCTCGATACCGGCGTCCGCCGCTTCCATGATCGCGTCGGCGGCAAACGGCGGTGGCACGAAAATCACCGAGGCGTTGGCGCCGGTCTTCTCCCGGGCATCGGCCACGGTATTGAAAATCGGGAAGCCCTCGTGCGTCGTGCCCCCCTTGCCCGGCGAGGTCCCGCCGATGACGTTGGTCCCGTACGCCGCGGCCTGCTTGCCGTGGAAGGTGCCTTCGCGCCCGGTGAGCCCCTGCACCAGCAGGCGCGTGTTCTTGTCGAGGAGTACGGCCACGGTTAGTTGCCCCCCTTCGCCAGAGAGACCACCTTCTCGGCCGCCTCGCCCATCGAATCCGCGGTCGCGAACTTCAGACCGCTCTCCTTCAACATCCGCTTGCCCTCTTCGACGTTGGTCCCTTCCATGCGGACCACGATCGGCACCGGAACGCCGAGGTCGGTGACGGCGGCGATGACGCCCGCCGCCAGCACGTCGCAGCGCAGGATGCCGCCGAAGATGTTGATCAGGACCGCCTTGACGTTCTTGTCCAGCATCAGGATGCGGAACGCGTTCTTGATCTGCTCGGCGTTGGCGCCGCCCCCGACGTCCAGGAAGTTCGCCGGCTCGCCGCCCGACAGCTTGATGATGTCCATCGTCGCCATCGCCAGGCCAGCGCCGTTGACCATGCAGCCGATGTTGCCGTCGAGGCGGATGTAGTTGAGCGAGAACTTCGACGCCTCGACCTCGAGCGGATCCTCTTCGGTCAGGTCGCGGAAGTCGCGCAAATCCGGATGGCGGTACAGGGCGTTGTCGTCGAAGGTGACCTTGGCGTCGAGCGCGAGCAGGTCGCCGCCCTTCGTCAGAATCAGCGGGTTGATCTCGATCATCGAGGCGTCGGTTTCGATGAACGCTTTGTAGATCGCGTCGAGCACCTTGACGAACTTGTTGACCGACGTTGCCGGCAGCTCCATCCCGAAGGCCAGCTTGCGAGCCTGGAACGGCACGATGCCGGCCGCGCGATCGACGTGCTCGCGCAGGATCTTGTCGGGCTCTTTGGCGGCCACTTCCTCGATGTCCATGCCGCCAGCTGCGCTGGCGATAATCACCGGCGCTGCCGCGGCGCGGTCGATCAGGACGCTCAGATAGAGCTCGCGGTCGATCTGCAGCCCCTCTTCCACCAGCACGCGGGCAACCTTCTTGCCTTCCGGGCCGGTCTGGTGCGTGACCAGCGTCATGCCGATCATTTCCGTCGCCAGCGTTTCCGCTTCCGGCGCCGACTTGGCCAGCTTGACGCCGCCGCCCTTGCCGCGGCCGCCAGCGTGGATCTGGGCTTTAACTACCGAGACGTCACCACCGAGCCGCCGGGCAATCTCCCCCGCTTCGGCCGCCGAGAACGCCACCTCACCGCGCGGCACGGGTACCCCGAAGCGCGCGAGCACTGACTTGGCTTGATATTCGTGAATTTTCACAGGCAGGACTTTTGATTAAGGAACAGCCAATTAGCGTATCAAAACAATTGACGAATTGACGAATCTACGGATTGACGGATTTCGAGGCACCGGGTTTTGAGGCACCGGGTTTCGAGGCACCGAGCACCAGTGCCGGTCCTCGGTCAATTCGCCCATTCGAGATTCGCCAATTCGAAATTCGTCAGTTCGAAAATTCGTCAATTCGAAAATTCGTCAATCCGTCAATTACACTCTCGCCCCATGTTCGTCCACATCGTGTTCTGGCGCCTCCGCGATGATGCGGAGAATGGGCAATCGAAGGAAGCGAACGCGCGGCAGATGAAGCAGCGGTTCGAGGCGATGCGCGGCCAGCTGCGGGGCTTGGTGCGCCTCGACTGCGGCATCGACATCAGCCGCAACGCCGATTCCGCCGACGTCGCCCTTTATACCGAGTTCGAGGACAAGGGGGCGTACGACGAGTACTACGCCCATCCGCTGCACCTCGACATCATGGGGTTCATCAAGCGGGTGCGCGTGGAACGGCGCGTCGTGGACTACGAAATCTGACCCCACCTACCACCTACCACCTACCACCTACCACCTACTACCTACCACCTACCAGTGACCAATGTCGGGTGACGAAGTTGTCGTAACCCTGGCGGCCGTGGCCCTGGGCCCAGCGGCGTGGCTGTTCTGGCTGTTCGGTATGCCGTGGCGCCGGCCGCTGCACCGGTCGCACACGTTCGAGCTGGTGAGCGGGGCGCTGGGCATCGCCACCGTCCTCATCTTCAGCGTCCTCCACACCGTCGCGTCGTTCGATGTCGTCAACGACGTCCGCTACCAGTTCATGTACCTGATGCTCGGGCTTGCCTGGCTGCGGCTCGCGCTGGCCGCCTTCACTGTCGCGGGCTTGAGCGCCCGCGATGACGTCGTCGAGCGGGGCAACCCGGCCGCCGGGATCGCACTGTCTGGCGCCCTGATTGGCGTTGCCCTCTGCTACGCCGGCGGCAACATCGGCGACGGACCGGGCTGGTGGGTCGTCGTGTTTTCGGCCGCGCTCTCCACGGTGACGTGCCTGGCGCTGTGGGTGGCCCTGACGCTGTGCTCGCCGATCGCCGACTCGGTGGCGATCGATCGCGACCGCGCGAGCGGCACGCGGCTGGGCGGATTTCTGGTGGCCCTCGGCCTGGTGCTCGGGCGAGGGGTGGCGGGCAACTGGGAATCGGGGATGCAGACGATTGCCGACTTCGCGGCCGTCCTGCCGACTGCCGCACTGGTCCTGGTGTGTGCCGTGGCGATCGAGTTTGTGGCGCGGCCCACACCAAGCCGGCCCCAGGGGCCGGTCGTCGTCCTCGGCGTGCTGCCGGCGCTGGTCTACATTGCGATCGCCGTCGCTGGCGCTGGCACGCTCGGCTGGCCGGTATGAACTCTCCCTGGCTTCCGGTCGCACCGCTTGGGGACGCCGAGTTTGCCGTGGTCCGGCGCCGGGCGATCTTCGACTGCGACAAGTGGGACCCGCAGGTGGGCGACGCCTGCGTCATCGCGCGCCATCCTCTCGTGATCCGCCGGGCAGCCTGGGAGGACGTGCGAGCGCTGGCCGAAGCGCTGGCGGCCGAAACCGCGGCGGGGGAGCTCGAACTGGTCGAGCGGCCGGATCTGCTTCGGGCGATGAAACTTCCGCGCGCCGTCCGTGGCGCGTTGAAGCGGGTGGCTTGCGACGGCCCATCCCTCGGCGCGGCCCGGCTGATGCGGTTCGACTTTCACTTCACGCGCGACGGGTGGCGGATTTCAGAAGTGAATGGCGATGTGCCCGGGGGCCTCAACGAAGCCTCAGGATTTGGGCCCTTGATGGCCGAGCGCTACCCTCACGCCGCGCTGACCGGCGACCCGGCGTCGGCGTACGCCGAAGCCCTGGCGACGGCCGCGGGCCCTGGTGGCGCGATCGCTCTGGTGCACGCAACAGCGTTCAGCGACGACCAGCAGATGATGCACTTCCTGGCGCGGCGGCTCGCAGCGGCTGGTCAGCCGGTGCACCTCGCCAGTCCCGCGCATCTCGAATGGGTCGAGGGCCGCGCACACCTGGCGCTCGGCGCGATGCGGCAGCCCCTCGACGCGGTCGTCCGATTCTTTCCGGCCGAGTGGCTGCCCGATCTTCCCCACCGTGCCGGCTGGCGTTTTCTCTTCGCCGGGTCGAAGACGGCGCTGAGCAATCCAGCAACCGCGGTCGTCACCCAGCACAAGCGCTGGCCGCTGGTGTGGGATCGGCTGAAGACGCCGCTGCCGACGTGGCGGGCGCTGCTGCCGGAAACCCACGCGCCCGCCGACGTGCCGTGGATGACGTCGGACGAGTGGGTGGTGAAGCCGGTGCTCGGCCGCGCCGGCGACGGCATCGGGATCGCGGGCGTCTCTCCAGCCGACGACATGCGCCGCATCGTCCACCAGGTGCGCTGGTGGCCGGCGGCGTGGATCGCGCAGCGCCGTTTCGACACGCTGCCGATCCAGATCGGGAACAGCGCCGTGTTCCCGTGTCTCGGCGTCTACACGCTCGATGGCCGGGTCATCGGTGCGTACGGGCGCGTCGCCGCGCGACCGCTCATCGACGGCAGCGCGGCGGACGCCGCGGTGCTGGCCGCCTGAAAGGTGCTCCCGTGATCAGCAGCGAAGACGCGTTTGCCGCCTGGGCGCCCGACGGCGTGATCTGGTCCGAGTGGGCGAAGCCCGCACCGTTCGCCCACGCCGGAGGCGTGCTGATCGACGATCCCGTGGACACGACTACCGTTCCACGCCTGCCACTGACCGTGGCGCCGCCCGCGATCGCGATTGTCGACCTACCGGGCGCGGAAGCCGTGCGCGCCGGACTTGCGCTGGCCGAGCGCGGATTCCGGCCGGTGCCGCTCTTCAACGGGACGAACGGCCCATCACCGCTCATCGACATCGATCCGATTCTCCGCGCACTCGGTGGCGGTGCCGGCCAGATCCGCCGCCGGTCACTACCGCCCGACGCGCCACCCGCCTTCCTGCTCGACGCGCAGCGGCAATCCGGCACGCCACGGGCCGGGGTGTACGACAACCGCTGGGTCGTGCTCCCGCAGGACTTTCCGTCCGGGACACTGCTGGCCAGCCGCGGCGTCCGCGACGTGATCCTGGTTCAACGCGGCGGTGGCTCGGTCCCCACCGACCTCGCGCACGTCCTGCGGCGCTGGCAGGATCAGAACATCCGGCTGCATGCGGTCGATCTGGATACCGGCAACAAGTCGGACATCACCGTGGCGAAGCCGTCATGGTTCCGGCTCGCCTGGTACGCTGCCATCGCGGTGATGGGCTTGCGGCGCAGCAACGTCGGCGGTTTCGGGTCGACCGTGCCGGAGCAGACGGGCAGGAGCGGCTTTTACGGATAGCCTGCACCCGTTGCGAGTGACGTGCGACCTGCAGCGAACGACGGGCCACCTGCAGCGACACACGTGCGCCGTACATCGACGAGTAGATTCGGTACAGCGACAAGCAGATTCGGTACAGCGATAGACAGATCCGGTACAACAAGTCCCGTACACCTGCAGCGAACAATTGTTGGCATGCTTCTTCACGCGGGTACGTTGCAACGGCGGCCGATTCGGGTACACCACGCAACGCAACGAGTACACCGCATCACTGGAGAGGCTCAGCGCGCGACAGTAAGCGTCAAGCTTCCGACGCAACGCGTCAAGCGAATGACGCGAGAGGCTCAACGCATCACGTGTTTGAGTACACCGCGCAACTGTTCGAGTACATCCGCGAACGTGTACGGCTCACCGCACAACTGAACGAGTACACCGCGCGACTGAAGACGTACAGCGCGCAATGAAACGCGTACACCGCACGACGTGTTGCGTACAGCGAACGATTTGCGGCGTACAGCGAACCACTCGTTGCACAAACTATTTTTGCGGGCACTCGATCGGCAGTGTGGGGTCGGAACTGTCAAGACCAGCGGGCGGCCACTTCTACGGACCGCGGGGCGAGTGGCGCGTTACCGATCTCCGAGCGGCACCACCTGGACCGCCGCGTCGCGCACTTCCTCGAGGAAACGATTGAGCGTCGAGCCCTTGAGCAGGATCTCCCAGCGCGACCGGGCGGACTGTCCGAAGATCACATGCGTGATCCCTTCGCGTTTCGCAAACGCAATCAGCCCGTCCGCCGGCTTGTCGGCGCGGACACGTACCACGGTCGCGCCAAGGCTCTCGGCGAGCGCGATATTGCGCTGCAGCGCGTCACGATCGTCGGCCGCGATCCGGCCCGGCACCTCGCGGGGCGTCTCCACGTAGACGGCATACCACCGCGCGCCGAGCCGTCCCGCAATCCTGGCGCCGGCCCGCAGCACCCGTGGCGCGTCGGCATTCGAGCTCATACACACCATCACCCGTTCGGGAATGAGGGCCGGCTCGAGCCCTTCGCGCTGGCGGCGTGATGCGGCCTTGTCGCCGATCTCGTCGGCGACCGCGCGCAGCGCCAGCTCACGGAGTGTGGAGAGATTCGACTCGCGAAAGAAGTGCGTGAGCGCCTGCTCCACCTTCTCCGGCTGATACACCTTCCCCTGCCGCAGGCGGCTCTGCAGCTCCTGCACGGTGACGTCGACGTTGACGACTTCGTCAGCGCGATCGAGGAAGGTGTCGGGCACGGTCTCGCGCACGCGCACGCCGGTAACCTGGCCAACCGCATCGTTGAGCGTTTCCAGGTGCTGGATGTTGACCGCCGTCATCACATCGATGCCAGCCGCGAGCAGGTCCTGCACGTCCTGATACCGCTTAGCGTGCTTGCTGCCAGGCGCGTTGGAGTGGGCCAGCTCGTCCACGACGCACATCTGCGGACGACGCCGCACCACCGCCTCGACATCGAGTTCCTCCAGGACGACCCCGCGGTACTCGACATGCCGGCGCGGGATCACTTCCAGATCCACGATCCGCGCTTCGGTCTCGGCTCGCCCGTGCGTCTCGATGAATCCAATGACGACGTCCACCCCTTCGCGCTTCAACGCATGGGCGTCCTCGAGCATCGAGTAGGTCTTGCCGACACCAGGTGCCGCGCCGATGTAAATGCGCAGGCGCGCATGCTGATCCGGCTGCAGCTTGGCCAGCAGTTGATCGCCCGTCGGACGCGGCGCTTCCGTGGTCACGGTTCGATCCTAGCGCGCCCCATCCGGACGCGCGCCTTCGCTTACGAACTCTTTACGGCTTTCTCTCACTCCCCTTATCGCCCTGCGCCGTACGGTTGGGACATGGACATTGTCTTCCTCGCACTGACCGCGGCTTTCTTCGGCGTCAGCATCGGCTACGTCGCCGCCTGCGAACGCCTGATGACGAGTAGAAGCCGGCCTTCAGGCCGGCCCGCAATCCAGTCCGGTGAGGAGGTGCTGTGACGCTCGACTACACCGTCAGCCTGATCGTCTGCGTTGCCCTGCTCGGCTATCTCGTCATGGCAATGCTGAAACCGGAGAAGTTCTGACATGACTGCCAACGGCTGGCTGCAGATCCTGTTCTTTCTGCTGGCCATATTTCTCGTCACCCCGCTGCTCGGCGGCTTCATGGCGCGCGTGTTCACCCGCCAGCGCACCTGGCTCGATCCGCTGTGCCGTCCGATCGAACGCCTCGTCTATCGCCTGACCGGCGTCGACGAGAACCACGAGATGCGCTGGACCGAATACGCCGCCGGCGTCCTCCTGTTCAGCGTCGTCTCCATGGCCGTGCTCTACGCCATGCAGCGACTGCAGGGGCTGCTGCCGTTCAACCCGCAGGGGCTCGGCGGCGTTGCGCCAGATCTCGCCTTCAACACCGCCGCCTCGTTCACGACCAACACCAACTGGCAGGCGTACAGCGGCGAATCGACGATGAGTTACTTCACGCAGATGGCGGGGCTGGCGTACCACAACTTCGTGTCGGCGGCCGCCGGCATCGCGGTCGCCATCGCCTTCATCCGCGGCATCGCCCAGAAGGAAAAGGACACGATCGGCAACTTCTGGGTCGACTTCGTGCGCGCCAACCTCTACGTGCTGCTGCCGATCGCCCTCGTCGGCGCGCTCTTCCTGGTCTCACAGGGCGTCGTGCAGAACCTGAAGCCCTATGACAAGGTGGCCGTGCTCGATCCGCAGACCGTGACGACGACCGGCGCCGACGGGAAGCCGCAGTCCACGGTCGTGGTGGAACAGACCATCGCCCAGGGGCCGGTGGCCTCGCAGGAAATCATCAAGCAGTTGGGCACCAACGGCGGCGGCTTCTTCAACGCCAACAGCGCCCACCCGTTCGAGAACCCGACGCCGCTCTCGAACTTCCTCGCGATGTTCGGCATCTTCGCGATCTCGTCGGGACTGACCTACACGCTGGGATCGATGACTGGCTCGCGCAAACACGGGTGGGCGGTGTGGGCGGCCATGGCTCTTCTATTCCTCGCCGGAGTGACGGCGGCGTACTGGGCTGAAGCGCGCGGCAACCCGCTGCTGACGAAGGCCGGCGCCGATCAGTCGGTCACCGCCCTGCAGCCGGGCGGCAACATGGAGGGCAAGGAGGTCCGCTTCGGCATCGCCAACACCGCGCTCTTTGCCACCGTCACGACCGATGCGAGCTGCGGCGCGGTCAACGGCTGGCACGACTCGTTCACCCCGCTGGGCGGCCTCGTCCCGCTCGCCAACATCCAGTTGAGCGAGGTGGTGTTCGGCGGGGTCGGCGCCGGGATGTACGGCATCCTCGTCTACATCATCCTCTCCGTCTTCATCGCGGGCCTGATGGTCGGACGCACCCCCGAATACCTGGGCAAGAAGATTCAGGCGTTCGAGGTGCAGATGGCGATGCTGACGGTGCTGATCTTCTCGCTGGTCATCCTGACATTTACCGCCATCTCGTCGGTGTCGCCCGGCTTCGGGACATCGAGCGTCTTCAATCCCGGCCCGCATGGGTTGTCGGAGATGCTGTATGCCTACTCGTCGGCCGCGGCCAACAACGGGTCGGCGTTCGGCGGCATCAGCGTCAATACGCACTGGTATAACACCACGCTCGGCCTGACGATGCTGTTCGGTCGGTTCTTCATGATCATCCCGCCGCTGGCAATTGCCGGCAGCCTGGGACGCAAGAAACAGGTGCCCGCCTCGCTCGGCACCTTCCCCGTCACCACGCCGCTGTTCTCGTCGCTGCTTGTCGGCGTCATCGTGATCGTCGGCGCGCTGACCTTCTTTCCCGCGCTCAGTCTTGGCCCGATCGTCGAGCATTTCATGCTGAACGCGGGGCAGGTGTTCTGATGGCTACCACTACCACCTCGATCTGGGATCCGTCGATCATCGGCCGCGCGGTCGGCGACGCGCTCCGCAAACTCCACCCGCGGACGATGGCGAAGAACCCCGTCATGTTCGTGGTCGAAATCGCCAGTGTGCTGACGTCCGTCCGGCTGATCGTTGACACCGTAAACGGCTCCGGCGATCTCGGCTTCGAGCTGCAGATCACCGCGTGGCTTTGGCTGACCGTCCTGTTCGCCAATTTTGCGGAGGCGATGGCCGAAGGGCGCGGCAAGGCGCAGGCCGACACGTTGCGGCGCGCCAAGACCGAGACGGTCGCCCATCGCGAGCGGCCGGACCGCAGCCATGAGACGGTACCGGCGCCAGCCCTCCGCAAGGGCGACATCGTGCGCGTCGCGGCCGGCGAGGTCATTCCAGCCGACGGCGACATCATCGAAGGGGTGGCGTCGGTTGACGAAAGCGCCATCACCGGCGAGTCGGCACCGGTCATCCGCGAATCAGGCGGCGACCGGTCGGCGGTCACCGGCGGCACCAAGGTGCTGTCGGACTGGATCCGCGTGCAGGTCACCGTCAATCCCGGTGAAACCTTCCTCGACCGGATGATTGCGCTGGTCGAAGGCGCCGAGCGGCAGAAGACGCCGAACGAGATCGCGCTCAACATCCTGCTGGCCGGCCTGACGATCGTGTTCCTGATTGCGGTGGTCACCCTGCAGCCGTTTGCGATCTATTCGGGAGCCCCGCAGTCGGTGTTCGTGCTGGTATCGCTGCTGGTCTGCCTGATCCCGACCACCATCGGCGGACTGCTGTCGGCCATCGGCATCGCCGGCATGGACCGGCTGGTCCAGCACAACGTCCTGGCGATGTCGGGCCGTGCGGTCGAAGCCGCGGGCGACGTGCACACGCTGCTCCTCGACAAGACCGGCACGATCACTTTGGGCAATCGCCAGGCGGCCGAGTTCATCCCGCTACCCGGCATCAGCGAGGCGACCCTGGCCGATGCGGCGCAGCTGGCCTCGCTCCCCGACGAGACGCCCGAGGGGCGCTCGATCGTTGTCCTGGCCAAGGAGAAGTACGGCCTGCGCGGCCGCGAGCTCTCGCCGCAGCACGCCACGTTCGTACCGTTCACCGCGCAGACGCGCATGTCGGGCATCGATCTCCAACCGTCGTCATCCAGTGCCGTGACGGGCGATCGCCGTACCGCGGTGGCCGTGGCGGTCGAAGGCGACGTACGGGAAATCCGCAAGGGCGCTGCCGACTCGATTGAGAAGTGGGTGCTGGCCAGGGGCGGCACCGTACCGGTGGAGTTCGGCACCATCGTGCAGCGGATTGCCCGCGCCGGTGGTACGCCCCTGGTGGTGGCCGAAGGACGGCACGCGCTCGGCGTGATCTACCTGAAGGACATCGTCAAGGGTGGCATCCGCGACCGCTTCGCGCACCTCCGGGCGATGGGCATCAAGACCGTGATGATCACCGGCGACAACCCGCTGACCGCCGCCGCGATTGCCGCGGAAGCGGGGGTGGACGACTTCCTCGCGCAGGCAACGCCCGAAGACAAGATGGCGCTGATCAAGCGCGAGCAGGCCGACGGCAAGCTGGTGGCGATGACCGGCGACGGCACCAACGACGCGCCGGCGCTCGCTCAGGCCGACGTGGGTGTCGCGATGAATACCGGCACGCAGGCGGCGAAGGAGGCTGGCAACATGGTCGACCTCGACTCGAACCCGACCAAGCTGATCGAGATCGTCGAGATCGGCAAGCAGTTGCTGATCACCCGTGGAGCCCTGACGACGTTCTCGATCGCCAACGACGTCGCCAAGTACTTCGCGATCATCCCGGCGATGTTCCTCGCCGCGTTCCCGCAACTCGGAGCGCTCAACATCATGGGGCTGCGCACGCCGGAGTCGGCGATTCTGTCGGCGGTCATCTTCAACGCCCTGATCATCGTCGCGCTGGTGCCACTGGCGCTGCGCGGCGTGCAGTACCGGCCGGAAGGCGCCGCCGCGCTGCTCCGCCGCAACCTGCTGCTCTACGGCGTTGGCGGCGTGATCATCCCGTTCCTCGGCATCAAGGTCATCGACGTGGTCATTTCCGCCGTCGGCCTGGCATAGACGGAGGCCGGGACCCGCGAGGTCCCACGTAGGCCGGGACCCGCGAAGCGGTCCCGGCAGGAGCTGATATGAATCTCTCACGTAATCTCATCGTCGCGGCGCTGATGACCCTCGTCACGACCGTTCTGCTCGGGGTCATCTACCCGCTGGCTGTCACCGGGATCCTTTCCAGCACATTGGGATCCTAAGCTTAGAATTCCACGTGGACAAGTTGTCGC
>JADMIO011429294.1_pt1 | contig 21259 bp, 16 predicted proteins | sample 8958161 | NCBI WGS metagenome assembly JADMIO01 (sample SAMN16585339, study PRJNA669376) | soil metagenome | isolation source: Crop rotation soil | place: USA: Cullars Rotation, Alabama | collected 2011
GGCCGCGACTTCAAGTCACGTGAATTCCAAGCTTCGGATCCCACTGTGCTGGAAAAGAAGGGTGTAGGTGCCGGTGTCGTACTTTGGAAACGCGCCGAAGACGCCTTCCTCCTCCAGCACGACCGCTTCGCACATCTTTTGAAAACGCGCCACCGCGTCGTCGGGGGCTTGCGAATGTAGAGCGAGCCGGAATCGAGAACCGTCGGAGGTCCACTCACGCAGAACGTGCGGCCCGATATCGAGCGGCGCATCCATTAAGGCATCCAGGTTCGGAGCCATCAAGACTCCATCCGCGCCCGCGGCGAGCTGCGTGGCGGCGGTCCAATCGGAACCCTGCGGCACGTCGATCTTTACCGACACTGGACTCTTCTCGAAACCGCGCGCCCAAGCGAACGTCGCGGGCCCATTCAGATGCGCGTGCGTGAGATCGATCCCATTGTAGGTGCCGTCGGCGCGATCGCCAAACAGGGTGTACTCGAAGACTACGGTAGATCCGGCATTCGTCTCGACGTTCCACTGATACGGGGTCGGCCGGGTGACGGTGAGACGCTTCCCCGCCCCATCGGTCGCGCGAATGTTATAGATATTCTTCGCGAATTCGTGCAGCGCATAGCGTCCTGGCGACGACCGGCTCATCACCACTTCGAGCACTCGTCCGCGAACACCGGAAAACGTCGCGCGGATTTCGGCTTCGTGGTGAACGGCGTTGGGGAATCGCAGCTCATAGCGCACGGAAGCATCCTGAGCCGCGAGCGGCGCCGCCATCACCGCGACGAAGACTGCGAGTCTAGACAGTTTTTCCGGCATTGGATTGCGGACTCCCGGTCAGGTGCGCGTAAAAACCCAGATCCTGACCCGTCACCATCTTGGTGATGAAGATGATTTGCGCGGTGTGCCCGGAAAAATGCTCGACCACATGGAAGATCGCCTTGAGCACCGTTCCCTGATAGCCCTGAATGGTGACCTCTTCGGCCAGCCGCGCGGGCGGCAGGGAGCGGATAATCGCGAGGGCTTCGTCTACCGTGCCGCGCAGCAATCTTCCCAGCTCAGCCGCGTCCATGCCTCCGCGAGACGCAAATTCCTCATCACGCACGCGACGATCCGCCGCGCCTCCGATGCCGGTCAGGATCCACTGCCGCACGTTGCCATTCAAGTGCAGCACCAGATTTCCGATTGCGTTCTGGTTCTCGCTGCCGCGCATCCAGATCTGTTCCGGCGTGAGCTTGCTGAGGCATGTCTCAATGCGCGGGCACAACTCAGCCAGCTTTTCAGCGGCGCAATTCAAGAAGTTGGATTCGATGGTCATGATGGAGTCGCGCTTCAATGCTTTCCCTGGTCGGCTCAAGCCAGGGCGGCAAACACAAGGAGCTTCCCAGAGCATCTTCCGGCTCGTCGATCAGAAACCCCGGGCCGTCGGTCGCGAGTTCAAATAGTACTCCGCCCGGCTCGCGAAAGTAAATCGAGTGAAAGTATAGCCGGTCCTTAACGTGGCTGACGTGAACGCCGGCGTCGATCAGCCGCGCACGCCAGTCCAACTGGGTTTGCTCATCGGCGACGCGAAAGGCCACGTGATGCGCCGCGCCGGCGCCCATCTTCCCGCGCTCGGCTTGCGGCTCGTGCAGGATGTCGATCCGCGCGGCGCCATGCGGCAGTTCGAACCGGTGGCGATTCCCTTCGACACCCCTTGGAGTAAATCCGAGCAGCTCAAGAAAACGGGCGGTCGGCGCGGGATCGTTTTCGCAAAGCGTGACCTGGGAGAGGTCCACGCCAGAAACGATCTGACCTGCCCCGCGCTTCGCTTCGCGCTTGAAGCCGGGAAAAAACGTCACCAGGGAACCGGGTGTTCCCCTGCGATCGCCGAAGTAGAAGTGATACGTGCCGGGATCGTCGAAATTGACGGTGCGCTTTACCAGCCGTAGCTTGAGATCTTGGGTCGCATGATCGAGCGTCGCCTGCGCATCGCCCGAAAGCGCGGTGATGTGGTGCAGCCCGAGCAGCATCTTAACTTAAGCTTAACGGGGTTTGGGTTTACCGATCGAGCGCGGGGATCGGACGCTGCGGGACGACCTGGCCCCGTGCGGTGGACTCCATTTTCATTGCCCAGCGCAGGTATCGCAACATCTCTCCACGGTGGTTCCACAGGAAGGAGCGAAACTCGGCGGGCGTGATGCGATCGGCGTGCAGGCCCCAGTAGGTTTCGATTCGCCAGCGCAGATACGGACTGCGCCACGGCCGCAGGCGGTATCCCTTAGCCGCGCGCCACAGGAAGCCGATCACTTCTTTTCCAGCAGACTGGAGGATTTTGGCGTATTCGGCGTCGCGTAGTAGCCGTTCTTGGCGCGGACGGTCGCGCCCTTGTATTGCGAGTTGAGCTCGACCTTGATTTTCCGGAAGGAGCCGTCCAGATTCTCGTTCAGCGGCGAATAGACAATGGTGTACTGGTTGCGAATTTCGTGGGCGATCTCGGGGGTGATTCTTTCCACTTCCGCCAGATCCTTGGGATAGTAAGTGAAGCCGCCGGAAGTCTCCGCCAGCGAATTGAGGGCGCGTTTGGCTGCCCTAGCCTCCCGAGGCTCCTCTTCGCTCAGCAAGCCGATCGAGTACACCAGGACGCCGCTATCGCGTACCTGGCGCAAGAGCTGTTCGAGAGTGGTTTCGCCGCTGGCGTTGTCGTTTCCGTCGGTGACCACGACGAGCACTTTCTTATCGAGCTTGGCATCCGTCTTCATGTACGTGATGGCGCCGCTGATGGCGTTCCGCATCGCCGTGCCGCCGTGCGCATCGATCCGCGCGAGCGCCTCTTCGAGTTTCTTCGTATCATGCGTGAACGACTGATCCAGATACGGATCGTCGTTGAAATTCACGATGAAGACTTCGTCTTCCGGGTTCGACGCTTTCACCAGCGCGAGAGCCGCGGCGGCAACGCGAGAGCGCTTGTCGTTCATGCTGCCGCTATTGTCGACCAGGATGCCCATCGATACCGGCACATCTTCGCGTTGGAAAAGCTTGATCGGCTGCTCGACGTTGTCCTCCAGGACCTTGAACGCCGATTTCGGAATGTTGGTGACGAGTTTGCCGGTCTTATCGAGGACGCTTACGTGCAGCGTCACTTCCCGGATTTCCGTGGTGAAGATGGGGGCTTCGTCCTGCGCGCGAACCAGCACGGCCGCCACACCGGCGATCAATAATCCCGCAGCAAGAAGTTTTTTATTGAGACGGTGCAACATACCCCGGACGGTACCTCGCGCGCAGCGGCGGCAGGTCCTTCACTTTAACCAGTTTCACTTCCACCTTACGATACTTGCCGTCATGCGCCGCATTCTTGGGATTGTAGCCAAGCACGTATTGGTTGCGCAGTTCCAAGCCGATCTTGGCGGCCACATCCGGCAGATCCGCCAGATTTTCGACGGAGAAGTTCCGGCCACCGGTCTGTTCGGCCAAATCGTTCAGCAGGCCCGGACCGCTCATTTCCTCGGGTGTCCGCCCGCGCGAACCCACGGGCTCAAAGATCCCGATCGAGTAAATCTGAACGTCGCCTTCCCGCACCCAGTTCCGTACCTCGCTCTCCGTAAATCGGCTGGAATTGTCTCCGCCATCAGAGATAATCAGGATCGCTTTGCGGCCGTTCTTGCCCTTCTTCATCTCGTTCATCGCCATGGCGACCCCGTCGAGCAGGGCGGTCCGGCCTTTGGATTGGATCCAGGTGAGATGGCTCTGGATGTCCTCAGGACGGGGAGTGAAGGGCACGGTCAGCTCAGGCCGGTCATTAAACTGAACCAGAAAGAATTCGTCCTCGGGGTTCGCGGTGCGCATGAACTGCGCTACCGCCTGGCGCGATCGCTCCAGCTTGGCTCCCATGCTGCCGCTGGTATCGAAAACCACTCCGATCGAAAGCGGCACATCCTCGCTACCAAAGGAAACGATCTCCTGCGCGGCCTTGTCTTCGGTGAGCTCGAAGTTTTCCTTTTCCAGACCCGTCAATAATTTGCCGGTTGCGGCAATCGTTACCGAAACGGGAACGAGAACCAGGGTTGTGTCGATGCGGAGGTCGGCTCGACGGTCCAGGATGGTTTCGGCCGAGTTTGGGGTGGCGTTGCGGATGCGCGGCTGGATGTTGACCGTCGGGGCCTTGGTATCTGCCCGTTTTTCAACCGGATCCTCTGCCCTCAGAGGCAGCATCGAAATCCCGAGGACAGCAATCGTCCAGACCAAACGCATAGTGGCCGGTAACCTGGATCGATTATAGCAGGACATGGCAATGGTGGAGCACATCAAGTTCCAAATTTGGAAGAGCAATATGGATTTCTGAAACTCGCCGGCTGAGCCATAGTTTGTGCTATATTCGAGTGTGCCGCAACGGATTCTTGGCGTAATCCCCGCACGGTACTCTTCCTCTCGTTTTCCCGGCAAAGCCCTTGTCTCTATAGCTGGTAAGACCATGCTGCAGCACGTGTGGGAACGCACGTCGCAGGCGCGCTATCTGACAGACGTGGTGATCGCCACCGATGACGAGCGCATCCAGGCCGCCGCTCAGGGATTTCGCGCACGCGTAGTCATGACACGCAGCGATCATGTCTCTGGAACAGATCGGGTGGCGGAGGCGGCGTCTGCATCCCAAGCCCAAATCATTGTGAACGTCCAGGGAGACGAGCCCATGATCGACCCGGCGGCGATCGACGCGGCCATTCTGGGCCTTCTGGACGACGACATGGGCGCTGTCCCGATGGGAACCATCAAGAAGCGCATCGAGCGGCCATCCGATATTCAGGATCCGAATGTAGTCAAGGTCGTCACCGACGGCCAGGGGAATGCCCTGTATTTCTCACGATCGCCGATTCCCTATGCGCGCGATGGCGAACAACCGGCGTACTTCAAGCACATCGGACTGTATGTGTATCGCCGCGACTTTCTGCTCCAGTATTCGGATCTGCCGATCGGCCCGCTGGAACGCGCGGAACGCCTGGAGCAATTGCGGGCTCTCGAAAACGGATTCAAGATTCGCGTGGTGGAAACGGAGTATGAGTCATTGGGCGTCGACACGCCCGAAGATTGGAAAAACGTGGCGGAGCTGTTTGAAAATAGCGCGACCAAGGGGACAGACTACTCTGTCCACTCCCACGATATTCGAAATGTGAGAAACGTACGGGAGGGGACAGAGCTGTCTGTCCCCCTCAGGATGAATCTATAAATGTCCAAATACGTATTTGTTACCGGCGGTGTGGTTTCCTCCCTTGGCAAAGGAATCGCGGCGGCCAGCCTCGGCTGCCTGCTCGAAAGCCGCGGACTCAAGGTCACGCTTCAGAAATTCGATCCCTACCTGAACGTGGATCCTGGGACCATGAGTCCGTTTCAGCACGGCGAGGTGTTCGTCACCGACGACGGCGCCGAAACCGATCTGGACCTGGGCCACTACGAACGTTTCACCCATTCGCCGCTTTCGCAGGCCAATAACCTGACCAGCGGACGCATCTACGAGCAGATCATCTCGCGCGAGCGCCGAGGGGATTACCTAGGCAAGACCGTCCAAGTAATTCCGCACGTGACCAACGAGATCAAGGCCGCGGTCCGGCGCGTCTCGAGCGGAGACCACGCCGAAGTGGACGTCGTGATCTGCGAGATCGGCGGAACGGTGGGCGATATCGAGTCGCTTCCCTTCCTTGAAGCGATCCGGCAATTGCGCCACGAACTGGGCCGCGACAATACCTTGTTCGTGCACGTCACGTTGGTTCCCTGGATCGCTGCCGCGCAGGAGCTCAAGACCAAGCCGACGCAGCACAGCGTCAAGGAACTGCGCGCTATCGGTATTCAGCCCGACATTCTTCTCTGCCGCAGCGAACGGCCGATCCCGCAGGACATGAAGGAAAAGATCGCGCTGTTCTGCGACGTGGATGTGCAGGCTGTAATCACCGCGAGCGACGTTTCCAGCGTGTACGAAGTCCCCCTGGTGTTCGCCGAGCAGGGCGTGGACGAAATCGCTCTGCGCCTTCTGGCGATGGAAGCCGGCCCGCGCAATCTCACCGATTGGACCGAGATGGTGCATCGCATCAAGCAGCCTTCGCGCGAGGTATCGATCGGTCTGGTGGGGAAATACGTCGAGTACGAGGATTCCTACAAGAGCCTGAAAGAGGCTCTGCTGCACGGCGGCTGGGCGCACGACGCGAAGGTCAACATCACCTGGATCGAGGCCGAGCGGCTCAAGTGGCCCGAGGCCGCCGGCGAGCTCGAAGCCTTCGACGGGATTCTGGTTCCGGGCGGTTTCGGACGCCGCGGCATCGAAGGCATGTTGCAGGCGATCCGCTACGCGCGCGAATCAAAAGTCCCGTATTTCGGAATTTGCCTGGGAATGCAGACGCTGGTGATCGAGTTCGCACGCAACGTCTGCGGACTGGAGCATGCCAATTCCACGGAGTTCGATCCGGCGACTCCCGATCGCGTGATTTATAAGCTGCGCGAGTTGAAGGGCGTCGACGAGCTGGGCGGCACGATGCGACTGGGCGCGTATCCCTGCCAGCTCGCGGACAACAGTTTCGCTCGGCAGGCTTACGGACGTCGCGAGATCAGCGAGCGGCATCGCCACCGCTACGAATTCAATCGTGAGTACGAGGCGATCTTAAAGGAGCATGGGCTTCGGCTTACCGGAGAGACTCCCGACGGCGTCTACGTCGAGATCTGCGAGCTGGCCGATCATCCCTGGTTTCTGGGCTGCCAGTTCCATCCCGAGTTCAAGTCGAAGCCGCTCGAGCCGCATCCGCTCTTCCGGGCGTTTGTCGGCGCTGCGCTCGACTACAGACGTGCGAAGGCAGAAACGCAACCGGACAAGCGCGCGCATGCGGCACCCGGACGGGCGTCCGTGATCCTGCAATAGTGGAAATAACTCCAACAGTAAAAATAGGCGGTGGCGGACCACTCGCTCTGATCGCGGGACCGTGCGTGATCGAGAGCGAAGAGCATGTCCACATGCTCGCAACGGCTCTCTCGAAGCTCGACGTTCCTTTCGTGTTCAAAGCGTCCTTCGATAAGGCGAACCGGTCGAGCGTAAATTCCTATCGCGGTCCTGGGATCAAAGAAGGCTTGCGGATCTTGAAGAGCGTGCGCGATCGTGGGATCGCGGTGCTGACCGATATCCACGAGCCCGGGCAGGCGGCGATGGCGGCGGAAGCGGTGGATATCATCCAGATCCCGGCTTTCCTGTGCCGGCAGACCGACATTCTTGTGGAGGCCGGTAAGACGGGTCTCGCGGTCAACATCAAGAAGGGGCAGTTTGTATCGCCCCTCGATATCCGGCATGCCGCGGAGAAGGTTGCATCCACGGGCAACGATCGGATTCTGCTTACTGAACGCGGGACGTCGTTCGGGTACAACAATCTTGTCGTCGACATGCGCGGCCTGGCGATCATGCGCGGCTTCGGATGGCCGGTGATTTTCGACGCGACGCATAGCGTCCAGTTGCCGGGCGCGGCGGGAACAGCGTCGGGCGGTCAGCCGGAATTTATCGAGCCGTTGGCGAGCGCGGCGGTTGCGGTCGGCGTGGATGCGGTGTTTATCGAGGTGCACGAGGCGCCGGAGCGAGCGTTGTCGGATGGCGCGAATGCGTTGAGGCTCGATAAGCTCGAAGGGTTGTTGCGGAAGTTGCAGCGGATCTCATCGGCGGCGCGCTAAGATGTGGCGTACCATTCCGTAGTGGTAAAGCGTAAAATTGTTATTTGTTCACCCCGCCTCTTTCTCTCACTTTTCTCATTATTAGCGCGGCAATTCTCGGATTGACGGTGGGCACACTTACAGGACTGTTTGCTTCTTTGTTGCTGAGGGTCAAAATTCGGCTCCGGCACATTGCCATAGATAGCATTCTCGGTGCAATTGCGTTCCCCCTAGCGTTTCAAGCCGTTTTGCTTATTCCGTGGCGAAACACCATCACCTACCACGTAGGCGACACCCCCGTTACTTCAACCATGGACACCTTTCAGTATCCGGAGCTGGTGGCTTATGGAGCTGCGATTCTGCTGCCTGTGTTGCACGAACTCCGCCGTTTCAAGAACAGCGCCAAGTCTGCAGGGTAGAGCTTACGCCCGCTTTTCCTTTTCGACAATCTCACCCCGGTATACTGTGGGCATGAAGTTCCGCGTGATCCTCGAATACGACGCCGAGACGCAAAGCTGGTCTGCCGTCTGTCCGGAGCTGCCCGGATGCACGTCGGCGGGGAGCACCGAGGAGGAAGCCCGGCAAGGAATTGCGGAAGCAATCCGCCTGTACCTCGCCCCCAGCGATCTTCACTTATCGGCTGACGCGAAACTTGTCGAGGTAACGGTTGGGTGAACGCGGTACGCCCCGCTTAACCGCAGATCAAGTGATCGCGGTGCTAAAACGGCAAGGCTTCTTGCTCGCCGGCACATCCGGGAGCCATCAGAAGTGGCGAAATCAAGAGACAGGAAAGCAAGTTATCGTGCCCTATCATCGGGGACGCATTCTGCCTTTGGGGACCATGCGATCGATCGTCGAAGGAAGCGGAATTCCGGCCGAATTTTGGAGCCGTTAGTTCCTCGTCTGCACGATCAGCAAAAGAGTTAGCATGATCCCTGCACCACTCAATGCCGCGCCGAGCAGGACCACTCCGGGACGATACCGCATCTCCACACGATGGTTGCCCGCATCGAGCACGACCCCGCGTAACGCGCCGAACACTTCGACAATCGGCTGCGGCTTGCCGTCGACGGTCGCTTCCCATCCTGGATAAAACGCCTCGCTGACGATCAGCAGTCCGCGGCACCGCATATCCGCATTGATCCGCAGCGTATCGCTGTTAGGACGATCGAAGGACCACGGCCCCGCATCCACGCACTCTTCGAGCGCCGGAGGAGGATCCAAAGTAACGGCAGTGGAGGCGAAATTCACAGACGGGTCCTGGATCAAGCGACGCAGCTCATCCACATCCTTGGCGGCGATCGCGCGATGCACCACCCACGTGCGAGGTATCGCCCCATCCACAGACGCAACCCCGAGCAACTGCTGCGTGCGAGGATTTCCGAAATCGAATCGCAGCACATTTTCCGGCACGGCCGAGACGAAGGATTGGAGCACGTCGACGCCATACAGGTCGCCGAGATCGGTGTAGAGCTTGTTGTAGTCAGAGACCACTCGTCCCTGCCCCGAGCGTGGAAGGCTGGCCGCGAGACTCGAATATTTCTGGAGCGACCGCGCCACGACGGCGGAATCGAGATCCGTCATGCGATGGGCCGCGACCGTTCCGGCCTCCATCACAACGAGCGCGATCAGGACAATTCCAGGCCACACCGCAAACTTGCGCCACATCAAAACGCCGAGCGCGGCCGCGGCGATCATTCCTTTCGCAACATAGTGACCCTGGACGGGAAACTCCATCTCCGGGACACGGCCGGACCAGGACACAGCCAGCATCGCCAATGCCGCTACTGCCGGGATGGCGATCGCGCGGCGTGGGATCAGGCCGCGGATGAGCAGGTCGGCTCCGACGGCGGCCAGCGCGCTCAGGGCGAAGCCGGCGAGAAAGATCCCGCGGCCGGGGCTGCGAGCTTTCTCCATCAGCGGAAGCAGCGTGTACATCAGCCGATGCAGCGGAGTGTTGGCACCCAACGCGTACAGGATCGATCCCAAGGTGAGAAAACCCAGCATCCGCACGCGGCGATCTGACCAGCGATAGATCAGCGCCGCGACCGCCAGGATCAGAATCGTGAGGCCGGCGAACACGGTCCAATGGTCCTCGGGGGCGCCGCCGGGCGAGAAGAATTCCGCCAATCCCGACCATGGCAGCGAATAGCGCGCATGCACCTCGTACGGAACCTTATCGGCCCAGCCGATGGGATTCGCGACGCCCACCCAGCGCCGCGACGCGCGGCCGAATTCGTAGAACGGCAGCGTCTGGAGCGCGCTGATCGGAATCGCGAGGACGAAGGCCAGCAAAGTGCCGTTGATGACATGTCCGAACCTGCCGATGGCGGCGAACGCACTTCCAAATAGCACCGCATAACACAGGATCATCGGGATCTCATGATGCCCTGTCCACCAACTGAGACCGAGGACCAGTCCCAAGGGAGCGGCGTGCTTCAGAATGCCGTCTTCGGTCCACAATCGGAACGCGAAGTAGAAAACCAGCGGGGTCAGCGCCACCGCACTGGTGATGTCGAGCCAGGCCGCGCTGCCCAGAAATCCGGTGCAGGCGAACGCGATGGCTCCCAGGAGCGAAGGCAGAACCTGCAGATCCAGATAGCGGCAGAATCGATATGCGAAGAGCGCTGCGAGGAAATGCAGCGTCACGTAGAGCCAGTTCAGCTCGGCGAAGGAGAGCAGCCGATCGCGCAACGGCAGCAGACCTGCAAAGAGTGCAATCAGCGGATTCAAAGGTCCCGGCTGACCCGACCCGAGCATCGGTTGTCCCAGCCAGATATGCGGGTTCCACAAAGGGAAATGCCCATTGTGAAGGCTGCGGGCGAGGAACTGGAGCCGCGGTATTTGCAGCTCGGTGAGATCGTAGTGATCGAACCAGACGAAGCGCGAAGGGAAGAACAGCAGCTTCCAATAAACCGCCGCGAGCAGCAGAAAGAGCCCTGTGGCGACCGCGATCCGCCTTGTTAGAGGACGCATGACGGCGGGATCACTTTAATCACTCTGGTTGGCGATGACGAGCACCATAAAGAATACATACGCCACGCCCGCCAGCGCGACGATGATCACCCACACTTGCCATGGCCACCGTTTCACACTATTGTTATACCGCGCACAACGCTGAAAACCGCTGTGCGCTCGTCGGGTAACCGGGCTTACAGCGGCTCTGGCAGGTGCAATTGCGCCTTCACCAACGCTTTTTCGAGCACCTGGGCGGCTTCGGCTTCCGTCATACCGCGCGAAGTAGAAAGCTCGGTGATCAGCATGTGCCGGGCACGATCGAGCATCTTCTTCTCGCGGAACGATAACACCTTCTGCGTCTGCAGCATTAGAAGGCTCTTCAGCACTTCCGCTACAGCCAGGAGGCTGCCGTCGCGCATCTTCTCGGTATTCTCCTTGAAGCGATCTTTCCAGTCGCTGTAGCGTTGACAGCGGCCCTCGGAAAGAAAGTTCACCACGCGAGCCATTTCACCGTTGCGGGTGACGCGGCGAAGGCGCAATTCTCCCACGTGCGAGAACGGAACCATCACCGTAAGGCTGTTGTAAGTGATCTTGAGGAGGTAAAAGCGTTCGAGATTGCCCATAAAGGCCCTCGAACTGATGTTCTCTATGGTGGCGACCCCGTGATTGGGGTAAACCACCTTCTCTCCAACTTGGAAAGTCATCCCTGAAGCACCTTTGCCGGAGCGATCGTGGCCTGCCCTAATAGGCTCAAAGCATCTTAATCTGAACTTCATCTGCTGTCAACAACAAAGTATGCCATTCGGGTACGTGAGCTAGTGCATTGATTCTGAAGCGCTTCTGTACCCAGGCTTGGTATATCGGTTACGATGAGAAGAATATCCCGATGGAATCCGCCAAAATAGACCTGAAGAAAACGGTCCACCTTCCCAAGACCGACTTCTCCATGAAAGCAAATCTGGGCCAGTTGGAGCCCAGGCTGCTCGCCCAATGGGACGAGACCGGGCTGTATGGCAATATCCGGAAAGCACGGCTCGGAAAGCCCACCTACATCCTGCATGACGGGCCTCCTTACGCCAACGGCAACATCCACCTGGGCCATGCGCTGAACAAGCTGCTGAAGGACTTCATCGTCAAGGTGAAGACCATGGAGGGCTACGATTCGCCCTACGTGCCCGGCTGGGATTGCCACGGCCTGCCGATCGAGCACAAGGTCGAAAGCGAGCTAGGCTCGAAGCGCGCCACGATGTCGCCGGTGGAGATCCGCGCGGCCTGCCGCAAATACGCGGCGAAGTACGTCGACCTCCAGAAGAAGGATTTCATCCGGTTGGGCGTTCTGGGCCGCTGGGACGATCCGTACCTGACCATGAGCGCCGGGTACGAAGCCACGATCGCCGAGGCCTTCGTCGATTTCCTGGAAAAAGGCTACGTGTACAAAGGCCTAAAGCCGGTCAACTGGTGCACTTACGATCGCACCGCGCTGGCCGAGGCCGAGGTCGAATACGAGAACCATACCAGCCCGTCTATTTGGGTTCGTTTTGCACTGACGTCGGACCCGGCGGCGATCGATCCGGCGCTCAAAGGCAAACGCGTCTTCGGCCTGATCTGGACGACCACTCCCTGGACCATCCCGGCCAACCTCGCGATCTCATTTCATCCCAGCTACATCTATGTCGCCGCTGAAACAGCCGGCGACGTGTATATCGTCGCCAAGGACCTGCTCGCGCAAACTACGCTCGATTGCGGCTGGAAGGACGTCCAGGTGGTCGCGGAATTCCAGGGCGAGCACTTGGATAAAACCGTTTTCCGTCATCCGTTTCTCGAACGCGACTCCATCGGCATCCTGGGCGAGCATGTGACTCTTGAACAGGGAACCGGCGCGGTTCACACCGCTCCGGGCCACGGCCAGGAAGACTACGTCATCGGACAGACCTACGGACTTCCGGTGTACTGCCCGGTCGACGGCGCGGGGAAATTCTTCGCGGCTGAAGGCGCGGCGGGAAAGCTGCCTGAGGAACTGATCGGGAAAACGATCTGGCAGGGCAATCCGCTGGTGATCGAGATTCTGAAAAACGCCGGGGCGCTCCTGGCCGAAAAGAATATCGAGCACAGCTATCCGCATTGCTGGCGCTGCCATCATCCGACCATCTTCCGTGCGACCGAGCAGTGGTTCATCGGCATGGACCGCAACAATCTGCGCGAGCGCGCGCTCGAAGCCATCAAGACCGTGAAATGGACGCCTTCCTGGGGCCAGGATCGCATCTCCAACATGATCGCGACGCGGCCCGACTGGTGCATCTCGCGCCAGAAGCTGTGGGGCGTGCCGATCATCGTGTTCTATTGCGAAGGCTGCCAGGAACCGCTGACCGATCGCAAGATTCTGGATCGCGTCGTGGATCAGTTCCGTCAGAATAGTGTGGACGTCTGGTATTCGCAATCGGCGGCGGAGCTCGCGGGGCCCGATGCGAAGTGCGGCAAGTGCGGCGGAACGTCCTTCCGGAAAGAGACCGACATTCTGGACGTCTGGTTCGATTCCGGCGTAAGCCATCTGGCGGTGCTCACTCCGAAGAATTCCCTGCCCTGGCCCGCTGATATGTATCTCGAAGGCGGCGACCAGTATCGCGGCTGGTTCCACAGCTCGCTGCTGGTGGGGGTCGCTCTGAAGGGCGGCGCTCCTTATCGCGCGACGGCGACCAACGGCTGGACGCTCGACGGCGAAGGACGGGCGCTATCCAAATCGAGCGGCAGTGAGGCCGCGGAGAAGATCGTCAACAAGTACGGTGCGGATGTGCTGCGTCTGTGGGTCGCTTCGATCGACTTCACCGAGGATGTGCGGTTGTCGAACACGATTCTCGATCGCTTGATCGAGGCGTATCGGAAGCTGCGCAACACGTTCCGCTATGCGCTCGGCAATCTGCACGATTTCGACCCCGAGAAGGATGCGGTGCCGGTCGCGGAGATGCTCGAGATCGACCGCTGGATCCTGGCGCGAACCGAGGACCTGATCCGGCGCTGCCGCGGCTGGTACGACTCGCTCGAGTTCCACAAGGTCTATCGAGCGATCTACGATTTCACGACCGCCGACCTGAGCGCGCGCTATTTCGACATTCTGAAGGATCGTCTGTACACGGCCGCGACCTCGAGCCGCGAGCGCAGGAGCGGGCAGAGTGCGCTGTACAAGGTCCACTACGCGCTGGTGCGGCTGATGGCTCCCTTGCTCGCGTTCACCACCGAAGAAGTCTGGAGCTACACGGCGAAACCGGCCGGCGCTCCGGCGAGCGTCCATCTGGCGATGTTGCCGGAACCGGAGGAGGTCGCGTCGGGCCTGCCTGCGGAAAAGCTCGCCGAATGGGATCGGCTGATGGAAGTTCGCGACGTGGTGCTGAAGGCGCTCGAAGAGGCTCGCCAGGCGAAGCTGATTGGGACGTCGCTCGAGGCGCGGGTCCGGCTGCAAGGCTATAAAGGATTCGAGGCGGAGCTGCCGTCGATGTTCATCGTTTCGCAGGTCCTGCTCGAGCCAGGGCAAGAACTGCGCGCCGTGATCGAACGCGCTGACGGCGTGAAGTGTGAACGCTGCTGGAAGTATTCCACCGCCGTGGGACAGGACGCCGAGTTTCCCACGGTGTGCGATTCGTGCTCGGCTGCGCTGAGGGACATGCTGGGATGAACCCGCGTTTGCGGACGGCTGCTATCGCCGCCGCGGTAATCGTAATTGACCGAGTTACCAAGATGTATATCCGGTCGCAATACACGTCCTGGGACGTGACGCCGGTCATTGGCGGGTTCTTTAACATCGTGCATACGGAGAATCCCGGCGCGGCGTTTGGAATCCTGGCCGATTCGCCGAGCGCGTGGAGCAGCATGCTGCTGGTAGCGGTATCGCTGGTGGTGATGGCGATCCTCGGAGTGATGCTGTGGCGCCCTAGGCCGGCATCGCATCCGGGTTTGGGGATGCAATCGCCGGGTTTGGTTTCAGTGGGACTGGCCTTGGTCTTCGGCGGCGCATGCGGCAATGTCTGGGATCGGCTGTTTCGCGGGACGGTGACGGATTTTCTCCAGTTCTTCTTCGGGTCGTACGAATTTCCATCGTTCAATGCCGCGGATTCCGCCATTACGATCGGCGCGGTGCTGTTGCTGATCGATCTGTGGCTGACGCGGCATCAGCATCATACGGAACACAGTACATAGATCCCCCGCCGTGACCGGCGGGGCCAAACGGCGTTCACCGGCTACCGGCGGGCTTTCGCCGATCCACCCTGTCGCGCGTGACTTTTCGCGGGGATACTCCGATTAGAAGATAGGGCGGCTGGTTGACGGATCGCGGTCTTCCCGGTACAATTAAGTGAGTACTTACTTGTGAATACTCCTCCTGCAGTTCCTCTTTCTTCCCCTCCCGCTCCGCCGGCGGGTCGATCCCGCTTGTCGTCGGACGACCGGCGCCGCCAATTGTTGAGCCACGCCATCGCGCTTTTCTCGAAGCACGGCTTCAGCGGCACCCGAACCAAGGACATCGCGGCGGCTTGCGGCGTCAGCGAAGCGATTCTGTTCCGCCATTTCGCGACGAAGGAAGACCTGTATCACGCGATTCTAGACACCCATGAGGCGGGCAAAGACGAGTGGCTGGCCGAGATGCGGGTGAAAGCAGAACGCCGCGACGACCTCGGGTTCATTCGCTGCCTGCTGGCGCAGATTCTGAAATCCTTCCGTGAGGACACGGCGTTCCATCGCCTGATGCTCTACGCGGGCCTCGAAGGCCACACGTTGCGCAGCATGTTCCACGAGCGGATGGGATCAAGCATGCTGGAATTCATCCGGAATTACGTCGTGCTGCGGCAACGCGAAGGCGCATTCCGGAAGGGCGATCCCGACGCGCAAATGATGCTACTGGCCTCTCCAGCGTTGCAGTACGCCAGCGGCAAGCATATTTTTGGCATGAAGAACATTTCCCGGCCTGAGAAAGAGATCGTCGAAGAATTCGCGACACTTCTTCTAGCCGCTCTGTCGTCCCCGAAGAGCCCCAGAAAGACCAACAAGCGAAAAGCATAGAACCCATGAGACTCAAAGTATTCTCGATAGTCTTCGCGGCGGCGGCGATAGTTGGCTGCAACCGTTCGAATACCAGCACGCCAGTCGCTGAGGCCACCGGAAAGGTGGCTGTTCAGACGCCTACCGTTTCCACCATCCGCGCTGTTACGCGCGAAGTGTCGGCCACGGTGCAGGCCACCGGCAGCTTTGTGGCCCACGATACTTCCGATGTCGCTCCGAACGAAGCCGGCATCATTGTCGCGACGCTCGTGGACGTCGGCGATTTCGTACAACAGGGCCAGGTAATCGCCAAGCTGGACGATCGCGACGCCAAGCTGCGGCTGGATCAGGCGAAAGCGGCGCAGCAGCAGGCCGAAGCTTCCGTGCGCCAGGCGCAATCGAAGATCGGTTTGGCACAGAACCAGCAGTTCGATCCGGGCACGGTTCCCGAAGTGCTTTCGGCAAAGGCTGCCTACGAATCCGCGGTGGCGCAGCAGAAACTTGCGCAGGCCGACGCCAAACGCTACGAGAATCTGGTGAACAGCGGCGACGTTTCGCGCAGCGCTTTCGACAAGGCCCACACTCAGGTGGAGACGGCTGATGCGCAGGTAAACGCCAGCCGGCAGCAGTACGAAGCCGCTCTGAATGCAGCTCGCCAGAACTATCAGGGCGTAGCGACGCAGGAAGCCGGCCAGCTCGGCACCCGCGCACAACTGGCGCTGGCGGAGAAGGTTTTGGCCGACACCCAGGTTCGTGCTCCGTTCGCCGGATACGTCAGTGCGCGAGCGGTCACGCCGGGCGAATACGTTTCGACGAGTTCCAAGATCGCGACCATCCTGCGCGTGACGCCGATCAAGCTCGAATTGCAGGTCCCGGAGTTGTACGCGCAGCAGATGAAGAAGGGATTGAGCGTGGGCGCGAACGTCACCGGTTACGCGGGCAAAGTTTTCGACGGGAAGGTGACCGCCATCAATCCGGCGGTGGATCCGAACTCGCGCACGTTCGTGGTGGAAGCCACCTTTGCCAATTCCGACGTGACGCTCCGGCCGGGCATGTTCGCGACGGCTCGCATCGTGCTGCCGGGAAGCACGCAGGGAATTTTCGTGCCTGCGAGCGCCTTAATTACGGATGCGACCACCAACTCGTCGCAGGTGTTTATGATTCGCGACGGCAAGGCTCGCCTGGCGGTGGTCCAGGTGGGCGAGCGCGAAGGCGATCAGGTACGGATTCTCACGGGCATCCCGAGCGATGCGGTGGTGGCCACCGATCACCTGCAGGATTTGTATGACGGCCAAACCGTGAGGATGGCCGGAGCGCCGGCAACCGGAGCGTAAGACACAGGAGCGCAAGACAAGGAACAAAGATCATGGATAAACTCGCAGCATTGTGCGTCCGGCGTCCGGTCTTCGCGACCATGCTGATTCTCGCCCTGGTCGTTGTAGGAGCGTTCTCCTACTTCTCACTAGGTGTGGATCTCACGCCCAAAGTAGACGTGCCGACGGTATCGATCACCGTAGTCAATCCGGGCGCGACGGCGGAAGAAATCGAAACCGATATCACCAAGCGCATCGAAGATGCGGTCAATACGATCAGCGACATCGACGACGTCCGCTCTACGTCGGTCCAGGGACTTTCGACGGTAGTCGTCAGCTTCTCGCTCGACAAGAACGGCGACGTGGGAGCTCAGGAAATTCGCGATAAGGTCGCGACCACTTTGCCGGATCTGCCGGAAACGGCCGAATCGCCGGTGATCCAGAAGTTCGATCCGGACGCGACGCCCATCATGCAGATGGTGGTTTCCGGCACGCGGCCTCTGCGCGAGGTTACCGAGATCGCCGACAAGCAGGTGAAGCAGAGGCTCGAGAACGTTAAGGGCGTCGGCGAGATCCGGCTGGTGGGTGGACTGAAACGCGAGATCCGCGTGTGGGTGGACCCAGAACGCATGCGCGCCTATGGGCTTTCGATCACCGACGTCGCGAACGCGCTACGCCAGCAGAATCTGGAATTGCCGGCCGGCAGTGTCACGCAAGGCGCCAATGAGCTTACCGTGCGGACGCTAGGCAGGCTCGCCGATCCGGCGCAGTTCAACGAAATCGCGGTGGCGACGCGCGGACCGTATCCAGTGAAGCTGCGCGACATCGGACATGCCGAAGACAGCCAGGAAGAGGCGACGACGTCTTCCCGTCTGAATGGCGAACCGTCCGTGACGCTGATCGTTTCGAAGCAATCCGGAACGAATGCGGTGGCCACGGCGGATCTGGTCAAAGGGCGGATGAAGGAGCTGCAGCAGACGCTCCCGAAAGACATCCATATCGAGATCGTGAACGACCAGGCGATCTTCATCAAGGCCGCGATCGACGCCATCCAGTCTCACCTGATTGAAGGCAGTCTTCTGGCCGCCGCCGTTATTTTCCTGTTCCTGGCGAACATCCGGACGACTCTGATCGCGGCCGTGGCGATCCCGGTTTCGATCATCTCGACTTTCACGCTGATGGCCGCCATGAACTTCACGCTGAACCAGATCAGCATGCTGGCGCTGACGCTGATGGTCGGCATCGTGATCGACGACGCCATCATCGTGCTTGAAAATATCTATCGGTTCATCGAGGAAAAAGGCATGAACCCGATGATGGCAGCGGTGGAAGGCACCAAAGAAATCGGGCTGGCGGTGATGGCCACCACCTTGTCCCTGCTGGCGGTGTTCCTGCCGATCGGATTCATGGGCGGCATCGTCGGACGCTTCATGGCGTCGTTCGGAATGACGGCGTCTTTTGCGATCGCGGTGTCCCTGCTGGTGTCCTTCACGCTGACGCCGATGCTGAGTTCGCGGTTTCTGAAAGCGCCCAAGAACTCGGGTGATCACAAGCAAGCCTCCAAAGATTCGTGGCTGTTCCGCTTCCTGGATCGGTATTACACGAAGTCGCTGGAATGGGCCATGGCGCATCGCAAGACCATGGTCACGATCAGCCTGCTGGTGATGTTCAGCATTGTGCCGCTGTTCAAAGTGGTCGGGAAAAGCTTCACTCCCGTGGACGACCGTTCCGAATACCTGGTGACGATCCGGACTCCGGAGGGAACCTCGCTCGCGGCCACCACCAACGTGATGGAGCGGATCGCGCGCGATATTCGTGGCCTGCCGCACGTGCTGGCGACACTGACGACGGTCGGCGGCGGCTCGGATCGCGCCACGAATTCCGGCACGATCTACGTCAAGCTGGTGCCCAAGGATCAGCGCAAGGAATCGCAGCAGGACATGATGATTAAGACCCGCGAGGTCTTCAAGAATTATCCGCCGGACCTGCGCACCAGCGTCGGCGTGCAGAGCTGGAGCGGCACCGGCGACGTGCAGTACGCCATCAGCGGTCCGGATCTGGACAAGCTCTCGCAATACTCGCAGCAGTTGCTGGCTCGCCTGAAGACGCTGCCCAATGTGGTGGACGCGGATACCTCGCTGGTGTACGGCAAGCCGGAGTTGCGTGTCGAAATCGACCGGCAGCGTGCCGCGGACCTGGGCGTTCGCGTATCGGATATCGCGACGGCGTTGAACACCATGATCGCCGGGCAGGTGGTTTCGAGCTTTCCTTCGGGCGGCGAACAATACGATGTCCGGCTGCGCGCGGCGCAAGAGTTCCGCACCAGCACCAACGCTCTGACGCTCCTGGCGGTTTCCTCGAACAAAGGCGCTCCGGTCAGCCTGGATCAAGTGGTTCGCATCAAGCCCGGAACGGCGCCTTCTAGCATCGATCGTCTGGACCGGCAGCGCCAGGTGACCATTAGCTGCAACCTGCTTCCGGGCGGGTCGCAGGCCGATGTGTTGGCGAAGCTGGATGACTTCACCAAGGACCTGCACATGGATCCGGGCTACGCAACCGTAGGCGTCGGCCAGAGCAAAGAGCTGGCGCGTACGGCGTACTACTTCATCGTGGCCGTCTCGCTGACGCTGATCTTCATGTACATGGTGCTGGCGGCGCAGTTCGAATCGTTCCTGCATCCGTTCACGATTCTGCTCACGCTGCCGCTGGCGGTGCCCTTCGGAATTCTGTCGCTGTTGATCGCCGGGCAGACCGTCAACATTTTCTCTGGTCTGGGATTGCTGCTGCTATTCGGCATCGTGAAGAAGAACGCGATCCTCCAGATCGCCCACACCAACAGCTTGCGCGATTCCGGTATGGAGATTCACGCGGCAATCATGCAGGCGAATCGAGATCGACTGCGTCCGATTCTGATGACCACGATGGCGCTGGTCGCCGGCATGCTGCCGGTGGTGATCTCTAGCAAGGTGGGCTCGGCCAGCAACCGCTCGATCGGCGTGCTGGTGGTCGGCGGCCAGTCCTTATGCTTGCTGCTGACACTGCTCGCGGTGCCGGTGTTCTACTCGCTGTTTGAAGATGCCAAGCAATCGCGGCTCGCGCGGGCGATCGGCCGCAAGATGTCGGGGTTCGGAGAAATGCTGCATCACGCGGGCGCTGGCTTCCGGGCCGTGTTTCAAAGAAAAGGTGGCGAGGCTTAATGCGCGGGCCGTTTTTATTGTGGTCGTTGACATCTCTTTTGGCCTTTGGGCAGCAGCAAGGGCCTCTGCAACAGGGTGTCCAACCGCCGGCGGAAGCCGATCAGGCGGTGACGCGCGTCCCTCCCGTCCGGCCTTTCGTACTGCGGCCCCGTATCGGCGTGACGACCGATAAGGAGCTCACGCTCCAGGACGCGCTGGCGATGGCTCTGGCGAACAACAAAGATATCGACGGGTCGCGCATCGATCGTGACAAGGCGATTAACAACGTCTTGGGAGCCAAGGGCTACTACGATCCGAAAGTCGGAGGCAATCTGTCATTCCAGAAGGCCGTTGTTCCGGTCGCTTCTACGTTAGGCGGATCGGCCACTGGCGCGGTCACCAGCCGCAGCAGCATCGCAGATCCGAACTTTACAGGGAGCCTGCCCTGGTTCGGCGGCAGCTATCAGTTGGATCTTTCGTCGTCGCGCACGACGACCAACAACTCCTTCGCGCAGTTGAATCCGCAATACCCGACCTCTCTGAACGTTTCGATTACGCAACCGCTATGGCGCAACCTGCGCTACGACGATAATCGTCACCGTCTGGAAGCCGCCAAGAAAAACGTCTATTTGACCGATGAACAATTCCGGCAGCGGGTGATGCAGATCGTCACGCAGACCGAGCAGGCTTATTGGGATCTGGCGTATGCGTACGGCAATCTCGCAGTGCAGCTCGACGCGGTCCGCATCGGCAGAGAGCAGGATGAAAGCAATCGCCGGCAGCAGGAACAGGGCTTGCTTGCGCCGATCGACGTGGTCGCGGCGCAGCGTCAGCTAGCAACCTTCGAAGAGAACGTCTTCAGCGCGCAGGAAGCGTTGACCGCCGCGGAGAACACGCTGAAGACACTGATCCTTCCCGATCGGACCGATCCCATCTGGTCCAGCGCGCTGATTCCCATCACGCCGGTGAATGTTTCGCCGCCGATCACGCCTTTGCAGGATGCCGTTCGCGAGGGGCTGAACAATCGTCCTGAGCTCGCGCAGGTGCAGATAAACCGCGAGATCAACGAAACCGACACGCGTTACTATCGCGAACAGGCCAAGCCTCAGGTGGATCTGGTGGCCACGCACACCAACGCGGGACTGGCGG
>JADMIO011435035.1_pt1 | contig 21252 bp, 18 predicted proteins | sample 8958161 | NCBI WGS metagenome assembly JADMIO01 (sample SAMN16585339, study PRJNA669376) | soil metagenome | isolation source: Crop rotation soil | place: USA: Cullars Rotation, Alabama | collected 2011
CCGCGACTTCAAGTCACGTGAATTCCAAGCTTCGGATCCCACTGTGCTGGAAAGATCGCCGCGGCGCATGCGGGGCAAACAATCGAGCTGGCGGACTCGTCGAGCTGGACACTCACGGTCGACTGGCAGCTCGGGCACGCGTAAGTGGCGTTCATCCTGCCATCATAATGGCAGCGACGTGTCGGTCGACAGGAGCAGTGCCGCCAATTCACCCAGGAACGTGAACATGACGGCGACGTACAGAATGCCCGTGGCGCTTTGGGTGTTGGGGATTTTCAAGGTCTGCCGGGCCATGACCGCCATGACTGCGGCCCCCGCCAGCCCGGCCAACCACCGCAGGCCTAGCAAGGCGAGCTGCCCCGGGGTGAACGCCGCGACGGCTTCGCGGCTCAGCACCAGGCCGATTGCCGAGAGCACGGTCTGCGCCGCCAGTGCGCCCAGCATCACGAGCAACAGCCTCTCAAGCGGCGCGATCTTCATCCCCGGGCTGTTCAGATACCAGTGCCCGAGCAGCATGGCAGCCATCGTCGACCCAAGTACCGCGCCGCTCGTGACCGGCGTCAGAATGTCGAGCGCGCGGACGATCGTCGACGCGTTGTCGGTCAGTATCGCTGGGTTATCGAGCCATGCGCCGACCAGCGACACGGCGGCAATGATCGCCAGCTTCGCGCGCCCCAAGGTGATCTTGTCGTACAGCCAGGCTACCGACCCGGTGTAGCTTGTGATCGCCGCGACCATGGGCGGCCAGGTTGCAAGACTTCCGATTTCGACGCCCGTGAACGCGATCAACGTCGCGAGGACATTCAGTCCCAAGAGCACGTAAAGGTTGTTGCGGAAGTATCCGCTCGTGACGAGTCTCGGCGAGACAAGCGTCATCGCGGCCGCCATGCCAAACGAAAGGCGCAAGACGAATTGAGTGAGAATGAGCACAGTAGAAACACGTTCCGTTTAGAAGCTGTTTCAGAACCGAACGATTTCGGTTATTAGTTTGCCATCACAGTTGTAGCAAGGAGGCTACGGATGGCTGCATTGTTGCCGGATGAACTTTGGTCTGAGATCGAACCGTTGTTGCCGAAGTATGTTCCGTCGCCGTTGGGCGGAGCGCCGCGTGTCGAGGACCGGGTGTGTTTGACGGGAATCATCTTTGTTCTCAGGACAGGCCTGGCGTGGCAGATGTATCCGACCGAACTTGGATGCAGCGGAAGCACCTGCTGGCGACGGTTGCAGGAATGGACGATCGCAGGCGTGTGGGAGGAAGTTCTCAAACGTCTGCTGAGCGCCTTGGGCAGGCGAGGCGAACTGGACCTTTCGCGAGCGGTGATCGACAGCGCCAGCATTCGGGCGCTTTTAGGGGGGCGCACACCGGCCCGAACCCGACGGATCGCGGCAAAAAAGGCTGTAAGCGTCACATAATCACCGACGCTCAGGGGACGCCGTTGGCCGTGCAGACTGGGCCCGCCAATCAACGCGACGAACACCAGGTCGTCCCTTTGCTGGACGCGATCCCTCCGATCCAAGGCCCTGTCGGTCGACCGCGATGCAAGCCCAAGATGTTGCAGGGGGACGCCGCCTACGGATTCCATGCCGTACTCGACGCCTTGGCCGAGCGCCGAATTGACGCGCTGGTTGCCCCTCGACGCGATCAAGGCATGACCGTTCGTCACGGCAGCGGCTTGGGAAAGACGCGGTACGTTGTCGAACGCACGATGAGCTGGTTCGGCAACTTCCGTCGACTCAAGTTCTGTTACGAACGAACCCATGCTCACTTCCAAGCCTTTCACCTGCTCGCCGCATCACTCATCTGCGCCAAGAAACTTGCGAACCTCAACGGACAGTTCTGAAACAGCTTCTTAGCCGGTCCGCTTGCTGGCGCGTCGGCGGCGCGCGGCGGACGAGCCCGCCGGCTTAAACTTTGCCATAGATCAGCGTCATGATCTCGCTGCGGCTGGAAAGATGCGAGCGGAAGATGCCGCGCATCGCAGAGGTCACGCACACGCTGCCAGGTTTGCGGATGCCGCGGATCGTCATGCACGAATGCGACGCCTCGACCACGACCGCGACTCCCTTGGCTTCCAGCTCCTCGACCAGCAAGTCGGCGATCGTCTCGGTCATCCGCTCCTGCACCTGAGGCCGTCGCGCAACGCTCTCGACCACGCGCGCGAGTTTGCTGAGCCCGATGACGCGCCCGGCCGGCAGATAGCCGATGTGCGCCTTTCCCATGAACGGCAGCATGTGGTGCTCGCACATGCTGTTGAAGCTGATGTCCTTGACGAGCACGACCTCGTCGTATTTCTCGGTGAAGAATTTGCGCAGGTGCAGGCGAGGATCTTCGTGCAGCCCGCCAAAAAGCTCGGCGTACATGCGGGCAACGCGGCCTGGCGTCTCGCGCAGACCTTCGCGATCGGGGTCCTCGCCCACGGCGGCCAATATCTCGCGCACGGCACGCTCGATCCGCGGCTGATCGACTTGCTTGGCCCCGGCCGGCGGGCTTGCACGGTCGTCCGAATCGAGCTCACCGGCCAGGCTTCCGTTCATTTCAACAGGGTCGGACATCGTGAGTTCTCAGAGGAGGCGGGCACCGGGCCGAGACGGCCCGGCTATGTGGTTGGAATTACACCAAATGGATCTCGGGTATCAGATCCGGCGCCAACTCGCACGTTGGGTATTCTTCCGTCGACTCGAACACTTCGGTGAAGCACTGGCGAAGCTCGCTCGTGAACTTGTCCAAGTCCAAGCCTTCGTGAACGGGACGATACGGTTCCAGATAGCCCAAAGCGCCGTAGCACACCTTTTTTGCGCCGCGCAGATTTCCGTTGCCGAAGTGGTGCAAGGCCACGGCTGCCTGAATCAATCCTTGATAAAACTTGCGCGACGGGCCGAAGTGTTCCTGCCACAATTCCTCCCAAGCCTCGTGAGCTTCGAAGAAATCGCAAACATTGAACAGCTCGATGCCTCTCAGGTATTGCGGTGGATACTCGTCGGTCATGCGTGTCCTGCGCCGATTGTCCGCGAAACGTGCGACAACTTCGATTATAGCTGCCCGTCGCTTGACAGTCCTATCGGCCAAGCGTGACAATTGCCGGCACCGTCGCCTTCCCGCTCGTTCCGCCTTCGCCTCCAACGTCGTCTCGCTCGATGGCTCCAACCACCGAAGCCAAGCGCCATGCCCTGCGAATTGCACAGGCCTTGGAGCGAGCGTACCCCGATGCCGAATGCTCTCTCGTGCATCGATCGCCGCTCGAGCTGTTGATCGCGACGATCCTGTCGGCCCAGTGCACCGACGAACGCGTGAACATCGTGACGCGCGACCTTTTCAAGAAGTATCGCTCGGCCGAAGACTTTGCCGCCGCCGCCTTGAGCGAGTTGGAGGCCGACATTCGCACGACGGGCTTCTTCCGCAACAAGGCCAAGAACATTCAGGCTTGCTGCCGGCAACTAGTCGAGAAGCACGGCGGCCAGGTCCCCCGGACGATGGATGAGCTGGTTGCCTTGCCGGGCGTCGGACGCAAGACCGCCAACGTCGTGCTCGGCACGGCGTTCGACATCGCGGTAGGCGTGGTGGTCGACACGCACGTAACGCGGCTGAGCCATCGCCTGGGCATGACCAAGGCGAAGGACCCCGTGCACATCGAGCGCGACCTGATGCAGAAGCTGCCCAATACCCGCTGGGTCGCGATCAGCCACGAGATGATTCAACACGGGCGCCGCGTCTGCCAGGCGCGTCGGCCCGATTGCGACCATTGTGTCTTGAACAAGCTCTGTCCGCGCATCGGCGTCGCCCCCAAAGGCACGCGCACGGCGCGGGCAGCGACCCGGCGATAGCCCTCGAGCGACCGAAAAGGTGACCTGACCGATGATTCTCTCCGGCCACGAAATCCGTCGCCAGTTGGGCTCGAACATTCTCATCGATCCGTTCGATGACGCGAACCTGAACCCCAACAGCTACAACCTCACGCTACACCACGAGCTGCTGACGTACGAGGAGCTCGTGCTCGACATGCGGCGCGCCAATCGAGTGCGCCGCGTTGAAATTCCGGCCGAAGGCCTGGTGCTGAGTCCGAATCAGCTTTACCTGGCGCGCACCGTCGAGCGGACCGAGACGCACGGTTACGTGCCGATGATCGAGGGCCGCAGCTCGATCGGCCGCCTGGGTCTGTTCGTGCATGTGACGGCGGGCTTCGGCGACGTCGGATTCTGTGGCTATTGGACGCTCGAAATGTTCGCTGTGCAGCCGGTGCGGATTTATGCCAACGTGCCGATCTGCCAGATTTTTTATCACCAGATCGTCGGCGACTACACGGCTTACTGCAGCAACAAGTATCAGAACAATCGCGACATTCAGCCGAGCCTGCTGTTTAAAGAGCTGAACCCCGACCTGCAGCCCGATCCGCAGCTGCAGCTGTCGTTCGGCATCGAACGCCGGTTTGAATAACGGGCATTCCAAGGCGACGACTTGTCGTCGCCCCGCGGGCGCGACCATGCTGCGACGAAAAGTCGTCGCCTTGGCCGCCGCTTACATCGCGGCGAAGTAGTTCTCGACGGCGAAGTCGAAAAACTCGGTCGTCATCTGCGGCGCGAGCTTCATGTAGTTGCAGTAACTGCGAATCTGCATCAACAAGTCGCGCGGCTGGCAGCAGCGGAACGGACGCTTGACCGACCGATAATGTCGGTGGATCAGGTAGTCGATGACGTTCTCGCGATACTCGATGCCCAACTTCGGAGAGAGAGCCTTGAAGAGGTTTCGGAACTCCTCTTCGGTCGGGTCGCAGACGTCGATCTTGTAGGGAATGCGGCGCAGGAAGGCGTCGTCGACCAGGTCGCGCGGTTCGAGGTTCGTCGAGAACACGATCAGCTGATCGAACGGCACCTGAATCTTCTTGCCGTTCGGTAGGTTCAAGTAGTCGTATCGCTTCTCGAGCGGCACGATCCAGCGATTGAGCAGCTCGTCGGTGCTGATGCGCTGCCGGCCAAAGTCGTCGATCACCAGCGTGCCGCAGTTGCTCTTCAGCTGCAGCGGAGCCTCGCTGATGCCGGTCGAAGTGTTGAGCGTGACCTCGAGCGAAGCCATCGTCAGCTCGCCGCCCACGATGATCGTCGGACGAACGATGCGAATCCACCGGCCATCGATGTTTTGATTGTCGAGCAGCCCGGTGTTCTTCTGGATCGGCGCCCCCTCGTGGTTGCTGGGGTCGTACAGGCGGATGATCTCGCCGTCGACGGCCAGGGCGCGGGGAATCCAGATGTACTGTCCGAACGAGCGCGAAATGCGTTCGGCGATGCTGCTCTTGCCGTTGCCGGGCGCGCCGAACAAGAACAGTCCGCGTCCCGAGTTGATGGCCGGTCCCAGACGCCTGAGCATGTCCTTGCTGAGCTGCAGGTCGCCAAATGCGGCCTCGAGATCGGCAACCGTCGGATGCTGGTGCGTGAGCGACTGTGCGGCGACGCTGGCGATGTAATCCTTCACGCTGACCGGGGCGGCGCCGAAGTACGTGCAGTGCTCGCTGAAGCGCCGTGCGCGCTCGCGACCCATGTCGGTCAGCTGGTATTGATAGTCGCCCATCGGCGCACTGCCGCGGTGCACGACCATCTGGTCCTGCTTCATTTGTCTGAGCAGGCCATCGACGAGCTTGAACGAGATTTTGACTTGCTCGGCTGCTTCGCGGCCTGTGGCGTCGCCTTGTGCCAGCAGGTACTTGAGCAGCAGCGATTCGATGAAGCTCTCGCTGAGCTGAGCGTCCTTGAACGTGTTCGGCTCGACGGGAATGAACTGGCTGGGTCCGGTCGGGATGCCCGGCGTCGTCGACGGCTTGCTCGCTGCCGCGCCGGGAATCTGGCTACGGACGCGATTGATCAGCTCTTCGAGACGCGGATCTTCAGACTCTCGCGCGCGGGTGATGTTCTCGACCGCCCCGGGCAGCGGCATGCTCGCAGGCAGCTGCGGCGCGTCGTTTCTGCCCGCGGCCAATACGGGCGCATCGGCGCCGCGCCGTGGATACGGCATCACGTCGGGACCGGGACCTGGAGTTCGGTCAAGCATGGAGTCGTCGTGAGGGCTGATGGCGCACGGCTTTATCGACCGTGCGCAACTTTACGTCGCCTCCGGCATGCGTCAAACGCCTACCCATGCGTGCGTCGATGCTCGTAGGATTTCGCGTAATGTTCCGGTTATACCGGCCACCAGAGGCATCGGGCCGCCCCCAGACAACGCCTCGGCGATACGTTACACTTGGCGTCAAAACGGGCGAACAAACGGGCTGCACCTCTGGCAGCCTCCGCCTTTTGAGGGACGCATTCATGAGTTCTGCTTCGAAGACCCACGACCCGTTCGGCGCACGCGACACCTTCGACACGGGCAGCGGCAAGGCGGGCATCTACCGCCTTTCGAAACTCGAAGACTTGGGCCTGTGCAAGGTCGCCAGCCTGCCGTATTCGATTCGCTTGATGCTCGAAGCCGTGCTTCGCACCTGCGACGGCTACGAAGTGACCGAGCACGATGTCCGCGCCCTGGCAGGCTGGAAGGCTGGCGAAGCGCCCGATGTCGAAGTGCCGCTGAAGCCTGCTCGAGTCGTTCTGCAAGACTTCACCGGAGTGCCGTGCGTCGTGGACCTGGCGGCCATGCGCGCTGCGATGAAGCGGCTGGGCGGTGACCCGAAGAAGATTAACCCGCTGATTCCCGTCGACCTGGTGATCGACCACTCGGTGCAGGTCGACCAGTTCGGCACGAGCGGCGCGCTCGATATCAACGTCGACCTGGAATACAGTCGCAACCGCGAACGTTACGAGTTCCTGCGTTGGGGCCAGAAGGCGTTCACGAACTTCCGCGTCGTGCCGCCGTCGGTGGGCATCGTGCACCAGGTGAATCTCGAGTTCCTGGCCAAGTGCGTCTTCCTGCGAGACGACGGGCGGGGGCCCGTGGCGGTGCCCGACACGCTTGTCGGAACCGATAGCCACACCACGATGATCAACGGTCTGGGCGTGTTGGGGTGGGGCGTCGGTGGCATCGAGGCCGAAGCCGTGATGCTCGGCCAACCGCTGTTCATGCTGATGCCGCAGGTGGTCGGATTCGAGCTGACGGGGAAGCTGCCCGCCGGAGCGACGGCCACCGATCTCGTGCTGACGGTGACGCAGATCCTTCGCAAGGAAGGGGTCGTCAACAAGTTCGTCGAGTTCTTCGGACCTGGCGTATCGGGCATGAAGCTGGCCGACCGCGCGACGATCGGCAACATGGCGCCCGAATACGGTGCGACGATGGGCTTCTTTCCGATCGATGCCGAGACGCTGACGTTTTTGGCCCGCACCGGGCGCACCAAGCAGGACGTGCAGCTAGTCGAGCGGTACTGCAAAGAACAGCAGCTGTTTCGCACCGACGATGCGCCGACGCCGCAATTCAGCAAGGTGCTCAAACTCGACCTGGCGACGATCGAGCCCAGCCTAGCCGGCCCGAAGCGTCCGCAAGACCGCGTGCCGCTGAAGAGCATGAAGCAGTCGTTCGAAGAGGCGCTGCGCGCGCCGCTCAATCAACGAGGCTTCGCGCTGGAAGGGCCCGCCCTTAACAAGACCGCATCGGTCGTCGACAACGGCACCACTGCAACGATCGGCCATGGCGCGGTTGTCATCGCCGCCATCACCAGCTGCACGAACACCAGCAACCCATCGGTGATGATTGGCGCGGGGCTGTTGGCGAAGAACGCGGTAGCGAAAGGGCTGAAGGTAAAGCCGTACGTCAAGACAAGCCTTGCGCCTGGATCGCGCGTGGTGACCGACTATTTCGATCGAGCTGGCCTGACGGCCGCGCTCGACGCACTGGGCTTCCAGACCGTGGGCTACGGATGCACGACGTGCATCGGCAATAGCGGCCCGTTGCCCGACCCCGTGGCGAAGGCCGTCACCGAAGGCGACCTTGTGGCGGCCGCGGTGCTTTCGGGCAACCGCAATTTCGAAGGACGCGTGAATCCGCTGGTCCGTGCGAACTACCTCGCCAGTCCGCCGCTGGTGGTGGCGTACGCACTGGCGGGCACGACCGACATCGATCTCGACACTGAGCCATTGGGCGAAGGTAAAGACGGCGCGCCCGTGTATCTTCGCGATATCTGGCCCAGCAGCGACGAGGTGGCTCGCGTCGTCGACGAGATGGTGCGGCCGGAAATGTTCGCTAGCCGATACAACAACGTCTTCGAATCGAACGACCGCTGGAACAAGCTTCCGGTGACCGGGGGCGAACTGTACTCCTGGGACGACTCGAGCACGTACATCCAGGAACCTCCGTTCCTCACCGACGTCAGTCCCGCGCAGAAAACGATCCAACCGATCAAAGGCGCCCGCTGCTTGGCGCTGCTGGGCGATTCGATCACCACCGACCATATCTCTCCGGCCGGTTCGATCGCGGTGAAGAGCCCTGCCGGGCAATACTTGCAAGCGCACGGCGTGACGCCTACCGACTTCAACAGTTATGGCTCGCGTCGCGGCAACGACCGGGTGATGACGCGCGGAACGTTTGCCAACATTCGCATTCGCAATCAGGTGGCTCCGGGGACCGAGGGGGGCGTCACGCGCCACCTGCCCGACGGCAAGGTGATGCCGATCTACGACGCCGCGATGCAGTACCAGAAAGACGGCGTGCCGCTGATCGTCATCGCCGGCGCCGAATACGGCACCGGCAGCAGTCGCGACTGGGCAGCGAAGGGGACGCTGCTGCTAGGCGTGAAGGCCGTGATCGCGTTCAGCTACGAGCGCATCCATCGCAGCAACCTCGTGGGGATGGGTGTGCTGCCGCTGGAATTCATCGAAAGCGCGACCTGGCAGAACCTGGGGCTCACCGGCGAAGAGACGTACGACATCCTGGGTCTCGACGACAACCTGCAACCTCGCGCGCGATTGACCGTGCGCGCCACGGCGGCCGACGGCAGTGTGAAGGAGTTCGAGGTTGTCGCCCGCATCGACTCGCAGGTCGAGCGCGACTACTACCGCAACGGCGGCATTCTGCCGACGGTGCTGCTGAAGCTCGCAAAGAGCTAATGAATCATCCGAGCCGCGCACGTCAGTAAGCGGTGATCGACAGGTCTAGCAGAACCGCTTACTCACGTGCGCGGCTCGGAAGGACCTACGACGGCATCGCGGGCTCGTGGCCGACCATCACCAGGTTCTCCTGGTAGTGATTGATGGCCTCGGACGGGCTGAGGTTGAACAGCGCCCGCCCATCGGTGTCCCAACGCGTCTCGGTGCGGTGGAAGACGGCAGTCGCCGCGCGCAGGTTGCCGACCGCTTCGACCCCTTCCATGAAGCCGCCTTCAATGGCCTCGAAGGCGATCGTGACCGAGACGAATGCGCACAGTTGGCCGCTCGAGCGTTGACGAGCGTATGTGACGTCATTTTCGAAATCGCACTCGGTCCAGCGCAGCCCGCGCGGTTTGCCGCTGTGCGACGCCAACTCGAAAAACTTCGCCTCGAGTCGCTCGCGCTGAATGTGGAACTCGCGGCGGGCCGTTTCGAACTCGGCCTTTTGCACTTCCACCGACGAAGGCTTCTTCCAGAACTTGAAAAGCCTGGCCGCCAATGCGCGCATCTTTACTGCGAACTTCGACGATCGAGCCATGGAACGCTTGCTCCTGCGGGGCCTTCCGCCAGAACGGGTGCAGCAATGCGATGCGCACCGGCCATTCTACCCGGGCAGATCGTTTTGAAGCAAGCAAATGAAAAGGCCATCGCGCTCGAAAAGCCCTGTAAAAAGCGTCGCGATGGAAAGATGGATCGATGGCAACGGCGAACCGGCTTCCGGCAAGACGCCGGAAGCCGGTTGCCCATCGTGTCGGGTCCGGCCCTAGTTCATTCGGTTAGGCACGGCGATCATTTCTTCGCTGAACTTCAGCCACTTGTCGCCCAGGCCGACCGTGCCGACGAACTTGGCGACGCCTCGGTCGCCGATGGGTACGGCCGTGGTGCCGAGGTCAAAAAGGGCGGCCGCTCGGCAATAGGCCGTCTCGGGATTCAGGCAGCCGTCAGAATGCCTGAGAACGGGGCAATCCTTGACGATGCCATTGGGACCGATCAGCGAGCACGCCTGGCCGACGCCAACAATCCAATAGGTGTGCGTCGAATCGAGATACATCTTCTGCCCATTGAAAAGATAGCTGCCGCTGCCGTTGGCTCTGAGCAAGGCCACCGTCGTCCCCGAAGCCAGCGAAACCGGGTTGGTGTAGGTTCCCGGGGTGTCGGAATATGCGAAGTACGTCGCACCGAAGTTGGTCGACACGGTGTTCTTCATGAGCTGGATCGACGTAATGCCCGCGCGATTGATCCGATCCACTTGTCCTTGCGAAAGCGTGCCCGTCGTCAGCACGGTCGACGACAGCGTTGCGGACGAACCGCCGGGCAACCCGATGTACAGCGAGCCGCTGCTCGTCACGAGTGAATCCCACCCGTCGGGATACTGCCCGTTGTTCAAAGCGGCGTACTCCATGATCGCTTTATCGAGCTCGACGAGGTTCGTCGACCAACTGGCGTTGTTCGCTCGATTCAACAGGTCCGGCAACTTCGGAACCAGAATGCCCACCAAGGCAACCAAAACTCCAATCACGACGACCAACTCCAACAACGAGAAACCGCGGGAGACAACCGTGCGGCGGCGAAGCAAGGAACTACGTTGCATGAAAAAAATCTCCAGGTGAGAAACGGAACAAGACGCCGACACGCTCCCGGACGAGCGACGCCTGGAAAAAACGAAACGATTACTTGTTCGCACTCGAGGCAACGTGGGCGGTCCGCTGCGTCTTGAGGCGTTCGTACTGCTGCGCGACTGCTTTCGTCGCTCGACGGTCGATGCCGCGGTCGTGACGATCGAGCATCTTTCCGACGTGTCGCGCTTGCGCCGCGGATAGGTCGAGCTTCGCGACGATCTTGCGGGCATCGCGGAACGCATTGGCGAACCCGACACCTACGTAAAGCCCTTCTTCAACGCGCTTTTCATACGCGGCGCTTCGAACGTACGCGGTCAGCTCGTCGGCGGTGAGCCGGCCATCGGCGTCCGCATCGCCTCGGCTGAAGGCCGTTGTGAGCCGGTCGGGCATTTCGTCACAATCGATCGCCTTGTCGTCGTTGCGGTCGAACGCCAGCATTCGATCGACAAAGTGCGCTAGTTTGGGGTTCTCGGCTGGCGCCTTGGCGAAACCCCCCGGCGATTCGTCGAGCGCTTCGGCCAGCGCGCGAATCTCGTCCTGGCTCCAAAGGCCGTCGTGGTCGCGATCCAGCGCTGCCAGATGCGCAACGACGTCGTCGGTCGTTGGGTATCGCTGGATGAGCGAGTCGGCCACGCCTCCCTCTTTGTCGAGCATCCTCGTCTGAAACTCCTCGTACTTCGCCTCGCCAAGCGTCTCCTGCAAATGCGCAATCAGCTCCTTGTTCGATTCCTGCATTTTGGCCTGCAGTCGATCGGTGGTTTTCAGCAGGTCCGACTTCGCCTGGTCGAGCCGCGCCGTCGGGCAGTCGAACGATTTGAGAAATCGGTCCCAGCGAGTGACGTCGCGACCGTGCTCGGTGTGCCGCAGCCAGCGATCGAACTGCTCGAACAGCGCTAGTTCCTTGGCGTCGATGCGCTGGTCGCTGTTCAGATCGGCAAGTGCAGCCTCGGCCCTACGCACATCGGTGACCTCCGACGCTTCGATCTGGCCGTTACGGTCGACGTCCAACGCGCGAATCGACGGCAGGTCGGAAAGCCAGGTCTTACCCGCCGCTGCGGCCAACCGCGACGTGATCCCCTGCTTTTCGATCATGGCGATCAGCTCCGAAAGCTCGTCGCGGTCCAGGCTGCCGCTGCGGTCGGCGTCGTGATCCATCAACCACAAATAGGTTTCACCGCGGGCGAGTCCTTCCTTGCCGATGCGGGCGGACCGCTCGGCGGCGTCAGACTTTGAGGCGGTGGGCCGCTTGGCATCGTTGCCGCGCCGCACGGTGGCCGCGATGGCAGTTGCCGGCGTGGGCTTGACGCCGGGAACGACCCAAGGGTTCGAGAACTTCGGATCTCTAAGCAGCTGGGGATCGCTGAGCGTCTTGAGGAACGCGACCATGGCTGCCTTGTCGCGATCGCTGAAGTGCATGCGAAACACGAACGGCGAAGCGTTGGGATGCCCCTCGACGTCGTCGCTGTAGTAGTCGATCACTTCTTCGAGCGTGGCGAATCGGCCGTCGTGCATGTACGGGGCCGTGTGTTCGACGTTGCGCAGCGTCCCCGGCTTGAACAGCCCCACCTCGTGCATCAGCAGCGTGATGTCGGCCCGCCCACCGTCGGTCGCACTGGCGTCGCGATCAATGCCGTTGTTCAACGTTCGAAACGGCCCGAAGAAAGCCGCCTGCTCGCCGCGGCCGGCGACGTGGCAGATCGCGCAGTTCTTCACGAACAAACGCTTGCCATGATTCTCCTCGGTGCTGAAGTTGTCAAAATCGTCGGCGATGGTTTTGGCCTCGGCCATCCCTTCGTCGTATCGCGACTCGTACGCCACGATCGATCGGATGAACTGCGCCAGTGCTCTGGCGATGCGATCGCTGGTCACCTTCTCGTCATCGAATGCCGCGCGAAATAGCGGTGCATAACGCTCGTCGGCCGACAGCGTCGCCGCGAGCGTCGCAAGGTCTTGCCCCATCTCGATCCGGCTTTGCAGCGGGATCAGCACGGTTTCTTCGATCGTTTGAGCGCGTTCGTCCCAGAAGTTGCCCGTTTTCGAGTAGCGTAGGTCCACGAGCGTCATCGCGTTGCGATCGGTCGCATGCCCGCGGAAGCCGACGCTCACGGGCCGCGGATCGGCGAAGGCGTGCTGCTGCACGTGACACGATGCGCAGGCCACGGAGTCGTTGGCCGACAGGCGCGTGTCGTAGAACAGCACTCGGCCGAGCGTTGCGCCTGCGTCGGTCACCGGGTTGTGCGAAGGCGTATTGTCGTATTGCTGCGCGCCCCGCGCCTTCACGTGCGACGGAAGCGTTGGATCGGCGTAAGAGTAAGCCACGTCCGGCAGCTTGAGCTCGGGCCGCGCGGCCTTCCGCGCGCTGGCACCGGCGACATCGTCGCCGTTGGACGTCGAAGCGAAGAGCATCAAACCAATCCCTGCGCAGCTTATGATCGGCTGCGCCCAACGACGGCGTTGCGCCAGTTGCATGTTGATCCCTCAATCGTGTACGCAGCGCAGCACATCGCTGCGATCGCGCGTCGCGGCCGCTGATTGCACAGACTGTGCCAACGACATTCCGCGGGTTTCGCGCAGCGCGCCAGCAAGTCGGCGGTGATCAAATCGACACCGCGCGCTGATTCGCGCGCCATCGCGGCCGAATTAGCTTCGCGCTAGCGGCGCGTGGTCAGGTAGACTCAATCACGCACGACAACGAACAGCCACGCGCTGCCCATTGGTTGCGCGCCATCGATCAGAAGGAAACAGAGTTTGGCAATTCTCGGTTCTCATACCTCGATCGCCGGCGGATACCACAAGGCAATCGAGATCGGAAAACGTGTCGGCTGCCAGTGCGTGCAGATCTTCACGAAGAACAACAATCAATGGCGCGCCAAGCCGATCACGCCTGAGGAGGCGGCGAAGTTCAAGCAGACGCTCGTCGATACGGGCATCCAGCATCCGATCGCGCACGACTCCTATCTCATCAACCTGGCGACGCCGGATGACGTGCTGTGGCGGCGGAGCATCGACGCCTTTGTCGAAGAGCTCGAACGGGCTGAGATGCTCGGGCTGGCATACGTCGTTACGCATCCAGGAGCGTTTACCACCAGCAGCGAGGCCGAGGGCATTCGCCGGGTGGCGACAGCGCTCGATGAAGTTCACGCTCGAACGAAAGGCATCGCAGCCCGGTGCTTGCTGGAGAACACGGCGGGTCAGGGGTCCAGCCTCGGCTGGAGGTTCGAGCACCTGGCCGAGATCATCGCCGGCGTTCGCGACCCCGAGCGATTGGGCGTGTGCATCGACACCTGCCATACGCTCGCGGCCGGTTACAAGCTCGGCACGCGGCGCGAGTATCTGGCGACCATTCGCGAACTCGACAAGGTGGTCGGCCTCGAACGGGTGCGGGCGATCCATCTGAACGACAGCGTCAAACCCCGCGGATCGAGGGTCGACCGGCACGCCCATATCGGCGAAGGGACGCTCGGGCTTGAGCCATTCCGTTGGCTGCTCAACGACGATCGATTCGACGATGTGCCGATGTACCTCGAGACTGCCAAGGGAGATCGCGACGGCGAAGACCTCGACACGATGAACCTGCGTACTTTGCGGGGACTGATCGAGTCATGACGCTTGGGCCTTGCAATCGTCGCGGGCCGAGAAAGGTGCAAATTTGACCGTACTCGGGGCGATAGATAGACTTGCCTTGAGACGCATCTTCGCCGACGTTTCCACCACTTGCTCGTGCCGGGACGTCCCAACGTCATGGGTCTGACGTACTACAAGCGATACCGGATGGAGATCGACCTGCATCGGCTGCCGGCCTCGCCGGCGCTGCCGATGGAGTATCGTCTCGTTCCGTGGGACGCGCGGTTCTTGCCGGCTCATGCCGAGGCCAAGTATCAAAGCTTCCAGTCCGAGATCGACGCCAACGTCTTTCCCTGCCTGGGCGAATACGACGGCTGTCTGCGGCTGATGACCGAGATTTCGCGAAAGGACGGGTTCTTGCCCGGCGCGACGTGGCTGCTGCTGCACCACAATGTCGACGAGCAGCGACATGAGGCGTGCGGCACGGTCCAAGGCATTCGCGATCGCTCGGGACTTGGCGCGATTCAGAACCTGGGCGTCACACCCGAGCATCGCGGCCGGGGGTTGGGAAGCGTGCTGCTGCTGCGGTCGCTCGAAGGTTTTCGGCAGGCCGGCCTGCGTCGGGCGTTTCTCGAAGTAACCGCCCAAAACGATGGCGCGGTTCGGCTGTATCGACGCCTGGGATTTCACAAGGCGCGGACCGTCTACAAGGCCGTCGAGCTGATGTCGTACGCGGTGCGATAACCGCGTCGGTGCGTCGCAAAGTCGCACCCTTGACCCGCTCACTCGGGTGTGTCATCTTCGCTCCATGCATCCATCGCACGTCGACTCAGGGCCAGCGCCGGGGCCGTCCGATCGTCCCTGGTACAAGCTGCTGAACCGTTATCACTGGTTCGTTTTTGTCGTTGCCGCGCTGGGCTGGCTGTTCGACTGCTTGGATCAGCAGTTGTTCATTCTCGCCCGCCCCGCCGCGATGGCCGACTTGGTGACGGGCATCGACGATCCCAGAGAGCTGGCCCTCGAGCGCCGCAAGGCGGGCGACACGGCGACATCGTTCTTCCTGGCTGGCTGGGCTACGGGCGGATTGTTCTTTGGCGTGCTCGGCGATCGCATCGGCCGCGCCAAGACGATGCTGCTGACGATCGTTCTGTACTCGCTGTTCACGGGCTTGAGCGCGCTGTCGACCAATCAGTGGGACTTCTCGCTGTATCGATTTCTCACCGGCTTAGGCGTAGGTGGCGAGTTTGCCGTCGGCGTGGCGCTTGTGGCCGAGGTGATGCCAGCCACCGCTCGTCCGTACACACTCGGCTTGCTTCAAGCGCTTTCGGCGTTGGGCAACGTGAGCGCCGCGCTGATTAACTTGGGCTTGGGAATGGCGCAGGAAGAAGGACTCGTCGAAAGTCCGTGGCGGGTGATGTTCCTCGTCGGCGCCGGGCCCGCGCTGCTGGCGCTGTTGATTCGCCGCAGGCTGAAGGAGCCAGAGCGGTGGCAGAACGCGCAGCACGACAAGTCGGTCGAAAAGCAGCTCGGCTCGTACCGCGAGTTGTTCAGCGACCCGCGCTGGCGGAAGAATGCCATCTTAGGATTGCTGCTTGCCTGCTCGGGCGTGATTGGGCTGTGGGCGGTCGGGTTCTTCTCGCCCGACCTGGTGCGCTACGTTCAGCAAAAGCCCATCGCCATCGAGGTGATCAACGAGAATCTGAACGCTGCACGGACCGCTGGCGATGCCGACCGCGTCGAGAAGCTCGAGCGCCTGCACTCGCTGTGGCAGTCGGCGCCCACCGGCGGTCCGATCGTTGCGCCTGACCTGGCTGCGGTCGACGATAGCATGAAAGCCACCATCAACGGCCGGCTCACGCGTTGGCAGAGCCTGACGTCGATCATGATCAACATCGGAGCGTTCTGCGGCATGTTCGGCTTCAGCGCCTTGTCACAGCGCATTGGCCGCAAGCCTACGTTCGCCATCGCACTGGTTTCCGCCTACATCAGCACGATCGTCGTGTTCTGGTACCTGACCGAGTTCTGGCAGATCTTCGTGATGGTGCCGATCATGGGCTTCTGCCAGCTATCGCTGTTTGGCGGGTACGCTGTGTACTTCCCGGAGCTGTTCCCCACGCACCTGCGTTCGACGGGGACGAGCTTCTGCTACAACGTGGGGCGGTTCGTCGCCGCTTTGGGGCCTTTGGCCAAATCGCAGCTCGAATCGTACTTCAGCTCCAGCGACGAGCCGCTTCGCTCGGCGGGCGTGGCGATGTGCACGGTGTTCCTCATTGGGCTGCTGGCATTGCCGTTCGCGCCCGAGACGAAGGGCAAGCCGCTCCCCGAGTGACAGGGCGCGGCGTGCAGCCGCCTCTAAACGATGGGTGAATAGGAGCTTGCGCTCATCGGCATTCGTCTTGTCGGCTCCCAGGGCCGCCGCTAGAATGCCGCCCCGATTCGGCCACTTCGGTGCGTCGAAATTCATTGCAGGAAACGGACTTCCTCGCAGGAAACGCTAATGTCAGCGGATGACGCTGCGCCGGTAAAAACGTCGTGGTTGACTGCGCCTTTGATGCTCGCGACTCGCTTCGCGCTGCGCTTCCCCATCGCGACGATCGCCCTGGCCATCGCACTGGCGATCGCCAGCATGTGGGTCACCAGCACGCAGCTTGGCTACCGCACCAGCCGCCTCGACCTGCTCGATCCCAACAGCGACTACAACCGCCTGTGGATCGACTACATCAACGAGTTTGGCGATGAAGACGATGCGGTCGTGGTGGTCGAGGGACCGAGCCGCGACAAGGTCGTCCCGGTGCTGCAAGAGATTGCCGCGCAACTTTCGCGCGAGGACCATTTGTTTCACGCCGTTTTGCACGGCGTCGATTTGAACAAGATTCGCGCCAAGGGGTTGCATTACCTTTCGAGCGAAGAGCTGCTGAAGGTCGAAGGCTTCCTCGACGAAACCGGTCCGATGCTCGACGGGCAATGGGCCCGGCTAAACCTCGGCAACATGGCGATGGGCATGGCCCATCGCCTGCGCATGGTTTCGGCTTCCCCCGATCCTTCCAACCTCGCGGCTGCTTGCCAGGAAGTCGATCGCCTGAGCGACAGCCTGCTGGCGATGCTGAGCCAGAAGAAGCAGTACGTTTCGCCATGGCCTGGCATGCCGCAGTCGTTCGCCACGCTCAGCGAGCTGAGCTCGGAGTACTTGCTCACGAACGAAGGGCGACTGGGTTTCGTGCTGCTTCGTTTGTCGCGAGGCGACGACGGCGGCTTCGCGCGTTGCAGCGAAGCGGTCGACGCGCTGCGTGGACTCATCGAGCGCGTCGAAGCCCGGCACCCCGGCACGCGCGTCGGGCTGACCGGTTTGCCGGTCATGGAAAACGACGAGATGCGCTCCAGCCAGTCGTCGATGTTCACGGCGGGCCTGGTGTCGTTCGTCGGCGTAGCCGTCTTGTTCGTGGCAGGATTCGGCGGAGTGCGCCACGCGCTGATGGCGAACATCGTGTTGCTGTTGGGGATGGCGTGGTCGTTCGGTTTCGTCACGGTCACAGTCGGCCATCTCAACATTCTCAGCGTCTCGTTCACCTCGACGCTGATCGGCATCGGCATCGATTATGGCATTCACTACATCGCGCGCTACATCCAGCTGGCCGAGAAATATCGCGACCCGAAGGAAACGTTGTTGGCCACGAGCTCGGGCGTCGGCTCGGCCATTCTCACCGGCGCACTGACAACGGCCGTCGCGTTCTTTGCCGCGGGCTTTACCAGCTTCACGGGTGTTGCCGAGTTGGGCATCATCGCTGGCGCAGGAGTGCTGATTTGCTGCATGGCCGAGTTGATCGTGCTGCCGGCCGTCGTCGTGCTCGTCGACCGTCGAGTGGACAGGCGCAGCACGAATCGCAACATGCCCGAGCCGCTGGCCGTGCACCTATGGGTCGAGCCGCTCATGCGCAATCCGCGTCGGCTGCTCGTGTCGACGATGGTGTTTACGGGCCTGGTGTCGCTGGGCATCACGCAATTGTGGTACGACCACAACCTGCTCAACCTGCAAGCCGACGGGCTGGAAAGCGTCGAGCTCGAGCAGCGGCTGCTGACCGAGTGCAATCAAAGCGTTTGGTACGCCGTGTCGATCGCCGACAGTCGCGAGGAGCTGCTGGCCCGCAAGGAAAAGCTGCTCAAGCTCGACAGCGTCGAACGCACGGAGGAGATCGTCTCGTTGCTGCCGGCCGACCACGAGGTCAAGCAGCCGATCATTGCGCGCATTCAAAAACGGCTATCGTCGATGCCCGAGCGCCCGCCCTTGATCCCGGTCGACAAGCCGGAGGAACTGGGACGCGCCTTGGCGCAGCTTGAATCGTTCTTCGTGGAGAATCATTACAACAGTTCCGCTCGTCGCATCGAGCAGGTTCGCGACGCACTGCGGCGTCTACCGCTGTCGGACTGTTACGCGATGTTGTCGTACTTCCAGCAGCAAATGGCCGGCGACTTGCTCAGTCGATTGTACATGCTTCGCGGCATGGCTGATCCCGATCCGCCGAAGCTGACCGATCTGCCCGAAAGCCTCGTCCATCGATTCGTCGGCCAGCACGATCGTCATCTGCTAAAAATTTACGGCCGCGGCAACATTTGGGATATGGACTCTCTCGAGCGCTTCGTTCACGACGTTCGCAGCGTCGATCCGCGCGCGACCGGCAATCCGCTGCAAGCCTACGAGGCGTCGCACGAGATGAAGGGGAGCTACGAGGTCTCGGCGCTTTATGCCTTGGGCATAGTGCTTGGCCTTCTGTGGATCGATTTCCGCAGTTTCAAGTTTGCGCTGCTGGCTGCGTTGCCGCTCGCGGTTGGATTGCTGCAGACGTTCGGAATCATGGGATTGCTCAACGTTCCGTTGAACCCCGCCAACATGATCGCGCTGCCGCTGATGATGGGCATCGGCGTCGACTACGGCGTTCACCTGGTTCACGATTTCCGCGAGCAGAAGGGGCGCTACCGCATCACGCCCTCGACAGCCGTTGCCGTGCTGGTCGATTCGCTGACGACGATCGTGGGTTTCGGTGCGATGATGGTTGCCAGTCACCGAGGGCTGCAAAGCTTGGGGCGCGTGTTGACCATCGGCATTAGTTGCTGCTTGTTCACGTCGCTCATCATGCTGCCGGCCCTGCTGGCTTGGATGTCGTGGAATCGCAACGAGGCCGAAGACGAGGATGCCGATCAGCCCGATCGGCACGCCACTCCGATCCCCGCCAGTGTTCGCGTTCGACGCGATCCGGCCGATCACAAACCTCAGCCGCCTCATACGCCCGTTCACGAGCGGGCCGAACGCAACGTTGCTCGCAGGTAGCAGTGGTCCAGCGTGCTCGGCGTCGTCGTGCTCGTCTCGTTGAGCTACTGGATGCTCCGGTCGGCGCGACCCATTGTCCTGTTTAGGCGAGTCGCCGGCCTTTTGGCGCTGCGTTGGCCGGCGGTTTGCTTATCCTGTTGTTGTGGCCTTCGAGCGAAGAGCCACGGCAGCAACGGGGCGTGTCTATTCCCTCAAGTGTTTTCGAGAGAGTAAGTCGAAATGAACACGCATTCGCTGAAAGTGAACGGCTTCTCGTGGCTATCGTTCGCAGTCGCTTTGGCGACAGTCACCGCCCTAGGCTGCGACACGTACGCCCTGGACGCGCCGCCGGCATTGCCGGGCACCAACTGGCAACTTCTTTCGCTCACTAGTCGAGGCGAACCAATCAAGGACGCGCAAAATCCGGCCGATGTGGAGTTCCTGAAATCGGGCGAGTGGGGAGTCTTGCACTACGGCGGGTTTCGTCAGGCTGGCAAGTATTCCGTCAACGGCATCGAATTGACCATGAAGACCGAAGACGGCGATGTCTACATGCAGGGCAAGATGAACTACCAGCCTGCCGACGAAGTGTTGGAGATCGACGACGGCACGTACTTGATGCGCTTGAGGCGTTACAAGCCGAAGTGATCGATCGCGGCCCGGATGCGATCATGCAGCGTCGGTAATTCATCGCTGCCCTGTGCGGCCAAACACACGCCATACGCTGCAGCGACGCCGATGGCCGGCGCCCCGCGAACGCGAAGACTTCGGATCGCCTCGAAGAGCGTCTCGACATCGCAGCAATCGAGGTATACGAGTTCAAGCGGAAGCAGCGTTTGATCGATCAGCCGCAGGCGACCTTCAACCCCGCCAATCCATTCGAGCGTCAGGGGGTTGCTCATGGAGAGAAAATTAAGTTCATTCCCACACGATGAGCAGGTCGCCGGAATCGACGCGGCTACCGGGCTGCACGAGCACTTCGGCCACCTTGCCTTCGCGCTCGGCGTAAAGCGTCGTCTCCATCTTCATCGCTTCCATGGTCACCAGCTTCTGTCCCTTTGCCACCGCGTCGCCGACCTGCACGGCGACGGTGACCACCATGCCGGGCATGGGCGCGCCGACGTGCGACGGGTTGTTGGCTTCGGCCTTGCGCTTTCCGCCCGTGTCGGCCTCGAGCGAGTTGTCGCGCACCGTGACATCGCGTGGTTGTCCGTTCAGCTCGAACGAAACGGTTCGTGTGCCGTCGGGCTGAGGATCGCCGATGTTCAGCATCTTCAGGATCAGCGTCTTGCCTTTTTCGATGTCGACGGCGACTTCTTCGGCCTGTGCGGGGCCGTAAAAGAACAGAGGTGTCGGCAGGATGCTCGTGTCGCTGTACTCTTCGAGATGCGCGTGCAACTCGTTGAAGACACGCGGAAACATGATGTAGGAAATCACATCCTGGTCCGATGGCTTGCGGCCGATGGTCGTCTCGAGCTTCTCGGCGATGGCCTTGAAGTCGGCAGGTGGAAGGCTATCGCCGGGTCGTCCTTCGACTTGCTTCGTGCCTCTGAGAACGCGCTCGACCACCTTTGTCGGAAAACCGCCGGGAGGCTGACCCATACGTCCGGCGATCAGGTCGATGACGCTCTCGGGGAATGCCAGGTCGCGCTTCGGATCTTTCCAGCACATTGGGATCCTAAGCTTAGAATTCCACGTGGACAAGTTGTCGCG
>JADMIO011701145.1_pt1 | contig 21249 bp, 19 predicted proteins | sample 8958161 | NCBI WGS metagenome assembly JADMIO01 (sample SAMN16585339, study PRJNA669376) | soil metagenome | isolation source: Crop rotation soil | place: USA: Cullars Rotation, Alabama | collected 2011
TATGGTGAAAGTTGGAACCTCTTACGTGCCGATCAGATTAAAACGAAAGGCCCAGTCTTTCGACTGAGCCTTTCGTTTTATTTGACCATGTTGGTATGATTTAAATTAATACGACTCACTATAGGGTCAGTGCGGCCGCGACTTCAAGTCACGTGAATTCCAAGCTTCGGATCCCACTGTGCTGGAAAGGCGACCGGCTGGCATCGACGGTCGTCGTTCTGTACTACCGAATGGCGACTCCTGCTTTCGCTTGGTTGGTCGGAAGTCGGGCGTTGTTGGGTGTTGTCGAGGGAAATGGGCTGTGCTGCGACCGGAGAACGGCACCTTCGACAGCCGGACGACCGACGACGGGTACACAGGATCGACACCCGCGACGCCCGTCGCGCTCATCAGTACCGGGCGAGCCTCGCCCTGATCGGTGCGCTTGGCTTCTCCTTCTCGTCCGAACGCAGCGGCGCGATCCCCAGCCAGGATGACGAGCTGACGATCCGCCGATCGCGTGGCTTCACGCTCCAACCACGCGAGCGCGTGGTTCGTCGACCCGAATGTTGTTGTCATCGTTGCGGGTGGTGCCGTCTGCAGGAACGAAGTCGTACGAGCAACGCCGTCTCGAGGGCCGGTCGCTCAGACGAGAGGTGCCGCGGTCAGAGCACGCGCGGTGGGAGCCCGATCCCCGACGGCCTGATCCCGTGGCGCGTCTCGAGGCGTCGAATGAGAGCCGCGTCCCGGACCTCGTGCCCGTGCGCTACGGCCGCATGCTTGCGTCTCCCTTCGCATTCTTGCGCGGTGCGGCGCAGCTCATGGCCGACGACCTTGCGGGCACCCCGGTGACGGGGTACCGCGTGCAGGCCTGTGGCGATGCCCACCTCGCCAACTTCGGCGTGTTCGCGACACCCGAGCGGAACCTCGTCTTCGACGTCAACGACTTCGACGAGACGCTCCCGGCTCCCTGGGAATGGGACGTCAAACGCCTTGCCTCGAGCGTCGACGTGGCGGCCCGGAACCTCAACATCGAGCAACGAGCGCGCACCGCTGCGGTCGAGGGCACCGTACGCGCCTACCGGGAGCGCATGCACGAACTCGGACAGATGTCGCCACTCGATGTCTGGTACGAGCGCATCGACGTGCAACGAGTCCTCGCCATCGCGCGGGAGGAGCGGGCCAAGGACCTCAAGGACGCCTTGTGTGTGGTCAAGGTCCGCCATCGGACGAGTCTGGGCGCGCTCCCCAAGTTCACTGCGGTCATCGAAGGCCGGCGTCGCATCATCGACAAACCGCCGCTCATCGTCCACGAAGCGATCGAGGATCGCGACGCGGAGAAGATGCTCGCGCACTACGTCGAGTCCCTCCCTCCGGACCGGCGCCCGCTCCTGCAGCGTTGGACGATCGTCGACGCGGCGCGCAAGGTGGTCGGCGTCGGCAGCGTCGGCACCCGTTGCTACCTGGTGCTGCTCATGGACCACGACGGCCGGACGCCGCTGTTCCTGCAGCTGAAGGAAGCGACGGAGGCCGTGACCGCACGGCACGCGGGGCCCTCCGAGTTCACCCACCACGGCCAGCGCGTCGTGGTCGGGCAGCGGCTGATGCAGGCGGCGAGCGACATCTTCCTGGGCTGGACCACGGACGGAGGCCACCACTACTACGTCCGCCAGTTCCGAGACATGAAGGGCTCCGTGAACCTCGACGTGATGACGGAGTCGGGATTCGCGACCTACGCCCGATTGTGTGGTCGCGTGCTCGCACGGGCCCACGCCCGCTCTGGTGATGCCGTCGCCATCGGGGGTTACCTCGGACGGCAGCGGACGTTCGACCAGGCCGTGGCAGCGTTCGCCGACGCCTACTCACACCAGACCGAGCGCGACCATGCTGCGCTCGTCGACGCCGTCCGCTCGGGCCGGTTGACGGCGGACACGCAGTACTGATCGCCCGACAACGCCGGCAGATCGCTGCAGCGCATCAACACCACCTCACCCCGAGGCCGCGCACCCGTCGAACCGTTGGCGCAGGTCTGCCCGCCACCCGCTGACGGCGTCGGCGTCGAGAGGCGGCGACAGCGCTGCGGTCGGGAGTGCTGCGTCGGCGAGTCGTTGCCGGAGATCGTCGTCATGGGCGATGCCGCGGATCCACCCGGCTCGCCACCTCGCGAAGTCGACATCGGTCGGCTGTTCGTACGCCAACAAGGTGCGGCCGATCTCGACGTCCTGGAGCAGCGGTGCGCGTCCGAGCATGCCGGCGCGACGCATGGCGATCGTTGCGATGGCGCACTTGGCGTCGTCGCGTCCGTCTCCGAACTCGAGCACGAGGTGTTCGACGGAGTGTGCTGCGAGGAACAGTGCGTAGCCGGCATCCGGGCAGGGCAGTCCGAACCCGGGGCCGACGACCGGGCGGCGGCCCTGACCCCGGCTCGGCTCGTGCCGACGCGCCACCGGAATGCGGTCGAAGGCCTCGCGGTGGATCGGGTGCCCGAGTGGGGCCGAGGGCACGAACCGTGGCGTTGCCATGGCTCCAGCGTCCGTGTCGTGTCGACGAGCGGGCATCCCGCGCGCGCGTGGTCTGGCGTGTCGCGCAAGACGTCGGGCCGAGATCCGGCGCGTCCCGACGCTCTCGTTCTCGTCCTCTCAGGACCTGGTGCGTTGGAGGTACGTCGCCCACCCTGGAAGCCATGTCCTGTTCTCCCATCGCCGAATCCCAGGTCGAGACCGTCGAACGCGCCCGGTTGCCCCTCGCCAACACCGAGGGCGCGCCATGACGTGCACCCACACCGACCAGATCCGTGCCGTCACACCCTCGTCGTGGGGATGCCAGGATTGCCTCGCCATGGGCCGCCGTGACTGGGTGCACTTGCGCGTCTGCCAGACCTGCGGTCACGTCGGCTGCTGCGACAGCTCGCCCGGACGCCATGCCACGCGGCACTTCATGGTGACCGCTCACCCTGTCGTGCGCTCGTACGAGCCCGGAGAAGGCTGGTTCTGGTGCTACGTCGACCAGGTCGGCTTCGACCTCGCCACGGCGCCCCCGGCACCCGTGCACCCCTGATCGTCGCCGCCGGTCCTCGTGAACGTCAGCGTCATGCCGCCGCGGTGGTGCTCTGCCCACAACGCGTCGAGGAGCGGAGTTCAGGGTTGCGTTGACTGGCCTCGGACGGTGCTGAGCATCCGCCAGGCGCGGAAGGCGAGTTGCAGGTTGAACTGGATCTCGGGCGAGGCGAGGTCGTGCCCGGAGATCTCTCGGATTCGCTGCAACCGATACTTCAGCGTGCTGCGGTGCACGGACAGCGCGTGCGCGGTGGCGTCGTAGTTGCCGCCGCAGTCGAGGTACTGACCAAGGGTTGTGACGAGCTCCGAGGCGTCCTTCTTGGTGTCGTACGCGATCAGGTCGCCGAGCCAACTCTGGGCGAAACGCTCGATGTCGTCGAGATCATCGAGACCGGCGAACAGCCGGTAGACGCCGAGCTCGTCGAACGCGGTGGCCTGCTCGCGTCCGCCCGCGAGGGCTTGAACTCTCAGCGCCAGCAGGGCCTCTTTGTACGATCGAGGGAGGTCCGCGACGCGGTCGCACCTGCTGCCGACTCCGACGCGGCACCGGCCGCCGTGCAGCTCGCGCCCGACGCTCAAGCGGAACGCCTCCCAAGGACGCTCGGTGTCGGCGAGGACGACGACGGTCGCGCCGCGGGTGATCAGCATGGTTCCGACACCGCAATCGCGCGCCGCTCGGCGCACGGCATGGAACAGCGGGGTGCGATCGGAGAGACCCGCTCCGGCGTCTACTACGACGACACGATGGAGCCGTTCGAGGTCATAGCCGAGCGATTCGGCGCGAGCGATCGCACTCGCCTCGTCGGTTCCCGCGAGGACCTCCTCGACGAGGTCGCGGCGCAGGCGCAGTTCCGCCTCGGCGATGCCGCCCAGTCGGGCGAGCTCCATGGCGAGGACGGTCGCACCGTGCTCGATGGCGAGTCGTGCCTCGTCACCGGCGAGATCGTCGGGGTCGACCAGCGCGAGCATGCCGACGATGTCGTCTCGAGGGTGGGCCACGGCCAACAGGCGACCGTCGTGACGGATCGGCGTCACGGCCTCGATGGCGCGACGTACGACAACCTCGCGGAGCTCGGGCGACTCCTTCACGTATGGGTCGGGGCAGTTCGGGCCCGCCCATGCGCGCAAGTTGCCGTGGCGGTCCTCGACGGCGACGGCAAACCCAGTCAGCTCGTGAAGGGCGGCGGCGATGCCTTCCTGCCCTTCGCCGGCGACAGCGACTCGGGTCAGTCGGTCGTGAATCGCGATGCTTCGTTCGAGTGCGGAGAGCGTGCCGGCCAGCCGGTTGTTCGTGGCGAGCAGCTCGGCCGCCTGCCGGCGCTGGCGAGCGTGCAGGCGAGCGTTGGCCAGGGTCACTCCGGCCTGCTGGGCCAGAACGCGAAGGAGGAACCGCTCGCCTGTCGTCGGTTCGGCATCGGCGCTCACCGCGAGGTACCCGAAGTGCGCGCCGAGGCTCCGCAGGCTGTACGCCCAGCCCCACTCGTCGTGGCCGACGGCGATGGCCCCACCTGCCGTGCCCACGACGGCGAGCTGTGTTTCGACGTCGGCGAGCAGTTCCGCCTCCGTTGCGTCGGCCGACGTCAACCGCCATCCGTCGTCGACGAGGAAGGCGCCGAGCAGGCGACAGCGCGCCAGCGACGGCACTGCGGTGCCCGCCAGGCGGAGGATCTGCCGCTCGTCCTCGGTGTCGGTCATCCGCATCGACAGGGCGAGCAGGGCTTGAAGACTGGAGAGTTGCTCTCTGAGGACACTGACGTCTTCCCCGCCGCCCGACGCCGCGGGGCCGCTCATCTCTCCGCCAGGAACTCGTCCGGCGACAGCGCATGAGGGTTCTCGAGGAGCATGCCGCCGAGGAGCAGCTTGGGATGTGTCTTCATCAGATCGACGAGGATGCCGCCACCGAAGGCGTCGAGGTCGTAGAGGCACAGGATGGAGACGGGATGCTGCTGCGCGAAGCGGTTCAGCTCGGATTCGTAGCCCATGAACTCGCGGATCGTGCCTTCGACGGCGCTGAGCAGCCAGGTCGTGTCACCAGTGACCCGGGCCGCGTCGAACTGCTCCTCCGTGACTGCGCTGTTGACGTAGTCGGACCAGAAGTTGAGCATCTCGACCGTCGAGAACCGACCAGACTTCAGGTAGGTGTCCCACGGCGTCAGGAGGTCGAGCTGCGCCGCCGGGCCCGCCGAGTGCTCGCTGCGGTGGTCGTCGAACCGGCTGAGCACGACGTGGTGGTCACCTTCGTCGAGGATGCAGATGCATTTGTCGCCGGAGTCGAGACCACTGCCAAGGAAGGAGAGGACGAGTTCGTCTCGCGCTTGACCGCCGTCGTAGAGCGCGCAGATGTGGTCGCCCGGGTGCATCTCCATCCCGCGTTGATCCGCGGTGCTTGATGTCACGGCCAGTCCTTTCTGAGACGAGAGTAGTACCGCCCGTCGTGAGAGCTGTCCGGTCGGCCGTCTCCGCAGGGTGAATTTTCGGGGGCAGTTCGTCCCGAGTGACGGGCGCATGCCGGTTCGGCCACCGTGAATCGGCGCTGGATCACCACCCGACCTTCCCGTTCTGGGCCTCCTGGGGCGTGGTTCGCTCCTGGAGGGAGGCACAGGGTGGAGGCATGACAACCGCGACGCACCTCGTCGAGGCCGACGAGGCGGCGATCGATCGGGCGCAGCTGCACCTCGCGCTCGCCTCCGTGGCGTACATGAGTGGACAGACGCTCCGCTCACGGGTCGAGGCGGAGGCAGTGCTCGCCGAGCCTGGACTCCCGGCGCCGATGTACGCGGCCGCCGAGAACCGGCGGGTGCTGGCCCTGCTGGCGAACGGGGGCCGGTTGGAGTGCGGCTCGCCCGCCGACTGGGCTGGCGACATTGCCCCACGTCGTCCCGCCACCCTCGTGGCTCAGAGCGCGCTGGCGTGGCGCGACGGGCGCGTCAGTGACACGCTGGAGCTCTTGTGGGCCGCGTCCGGTGCCCACGCCGGCCGCGACGTCGGCGCGTACCCGGCGTTCGGACTGGCCATGGTGTTCCTCGCGCTCGGGCAGATCGACGATGGTCGGGCGTGTGTGCTCGCTGCCGCCGACGAGATCGCCTGGAGGAGCGAGCCGCTGTGGGCGGCAGCTCCCGCCGTGTTCTCATCCCGAGTCGATCTCGCCGCGGGCCGACTCGACGCCGCGAGAGAGTCAGCCCAAGCGGGCCTGGAATTGGCCGCACGTCTCGGCACGCTGATGTTCAGCGCGATCGCCCGCGACGTGCTCGTCACCGTCGCGGTGCTGCGTGGTGAGTTGCGCGACGCCGCGGAGCACCTCGAGGCGTGGCGTGCCCACGAAGTCGCCGCACGGTTGCCGTTCGGCACGGCGCGCCGACAGTGGGCCACGCTTCGCCTGCGCGACGCTCAAGGGGCGAACCTCCTCGGCGATGGGGCCGCCGAAGCCGCCTTCGATCTGCTCGCGCACGACCGCTGCCTGCTGCTCGAGGAGCCGAGCGCCGCCGCCTGGCTGATCCGGGTCGCTCGACGGGCTGGCGACGAGCGGCGCGTGCAAGGCATCATGCGCACAGCCGAGCAACTCGCCGACATCAACGGTCGGTATCCATCTGTCGTCGCCGCTGCGGCTCACGCGGTCGGTGTCGCGATCGGAGACCTCGATCGTCTCGAGAGTGCAGCGACCACGCACGGGTCGCCGTGGGCGCGGGCCTCTGCCAGCGAGGACGCGGCAGACCTCCTCGGCGCGCAGGGTGATCGCAGCGCGGCGAGATCGTGGCTCGAACGGGCGGCCGCGGAGTACGGGCGTTGTGAGGCCGAACGAGACAGTGCTCGGATCCGTTCGCGCCTGCGCGACCTGGGTGTCCGCTCCCGTCATTGGAGTCGGCAGGAGCGCCCAGTCTGCGGCTGGGGCAGCCTGACCGAGACTGAGCAATCCGTCGCCGACTTGGTCGCCGAGGGCCTCTCGAACCAACAGGTCGCGACGCGGATGTTCTTGTCGCGGCACACGGTCGACTTCCACCTTCGCCACATCTTCCGCAAGCTGGGCGTCGTCTCTCGCGTGGCGCTCACGCGCATCGCACTTGGCCACGAAGCGCTCCCACCGGCCATGCGCCCATGAGCGCCACCACGCGACCTCGGGATGTGCCGGTCCGATCAAGAAGCGAATGTCGCTTTCGGCCAATCGAAAACCTGCACGAGATGAAGGCGCTCGCCGATCGCGCTCCGCATCAAACCAACTGAAAGAAGCAGCATCATGGCGAAAGCAGTCGGAATCGACCTCGGAACCACCAACTCGGTCATCGCCACCGTCGAGGGCGGCCAGCCGACGGTCATCCCAAACGCCGAAGGCTCGCGCACCACCCCGTCGGTGGTCGCGTTCACGGAACAGGGTGAGCGGCTGGTCGGGCAGCTCGCCCGCCGCCAGGCGATCCTCAATCCAAAGGGGACGATCTCCTCCGCCAAACGGTTCATCGGGCGCCGCTTCGGCGAGGTTTCGAGCGAGCTCAACGCCGTGACCTTCGACGTCGCCGAAGGTTCCGACGGCGTCGCTCGGTTCAAAGTCCGCGACAAGTTGTATGCGCCCGAGGAGATCTCGGCCCTCGTGCTGCGCAAGCTGGCTGAGGACGCCGGCAAGTTCCTCGGTGAGAAGGTCACCGAGGCGGTCATCACCGTGCCGGCGTACTTCAACGACGCCCAGCGTCAGGCGACCAAGGACGCCGGCCGCATCGCCGGGCTGGAGGTGCTGCGCATCATCAACGAGCCGACCGCAGCCGCGCTCGCCTACGGGTTGGACAAGAAGTCGCACGAGACCGTGCTGGTCTTCGACCTCGGTGGCGGCACCTTCGACGTCAGCATCCTCGACGTCGGCGATGGGGTCGTCGAGGTCCGCTCCACCTCCGGTGACACGCATCTCGGCGGCGACGACTTCGATCGCCGGCTCGTCGACCATCTGGCCGACGAGTTCCAGAAGGCAGAAGGCATCGACCTGCGCAAGGACCCACAGGCGCTGCAGCGGCTGTTCGAGGCGGGCGAGCGGGCCAAGGTCGAACTGTCATCGGTGAGCCAGACACAGGTCAACCTGCCGTTCGTCACCGCTGATGCCAACGGCCCGAAGCACCTCGTGACGACGATCATGCGCTCGACCTTCGAGACCATCACCGCGGACCTGATCGAGCGTTGCCTGGGTCCGGTCGAGCAGGCGATGGCCGACGCCAAGGTGACTGCGAACGACATCGACGAAGTCATCCTCGTCGGCGGTTCGACGCGAATCCCAGCGGTCCAGAACCTCGTCCGTCGCCTGACCGGCGGGAAGGACCCGAACATGACGGTCAATCCCGACGAGGTGGTCGCCGTCGGTGCCGCGATCCAAGCGGCCATCATCAAGGGTGAGGTCAAAGACGTCTTGCTGCTCGACGTCACGCCGCTGTCGCTCGGGGTCGAGACGATGGGTGGCGTGATGACGAAGGTGATCGAACGCAACACCACGATCCCGGCCCGTCGTTCCGAGACGTTCAGCACCGCCGAGGACAACCAATCGGCGGTGGACATCGTCGTGCTGCAGGGCGAGCGGGAGCGGGCCGCCGACAACCGGGTGCTCGGGCGGTTCCGCCTCGAGGGCATCCGACCCGCGCCGCGGGGCACCCCCCAAGTCGAGGTCACCTACGACATCGACGCCAACGGCATCCTCAACGTCACGGCACGAGACAAGGACACCGGGGCACAGCAGGCCATCACGATCAGCCAGAGCTCGAACCTCGACAAGGCCGAGGTCGACCGGATGATCGCCGACGCCGAAGCCCACCGAGCCGAGGACGCCCGCATCCGCGCCGAGGTCGACGCCCGCAACGAACTCGACTCCGTCTCCCACCAGGTCGAGCGTCGTCTGTCCGAGCTCGGGGACCAGGTCCCCGTCCACGAGAAAGCCCGCGCCGAAAACCTCGTCGCCGACGCCCGCAAGGCCATCGATGAGCACGCACCGGTCGACCGGCTGCGCGCGTTGAGTTCGGAGCTGCAGCAGGTGTTCCACGGACTTGGCGCGAGCCGACCCTCCGCAGACCAGGGGCCCGCCAGCACATCCTCCGCGGTGGAGGACGACGACGTCATCGACGCCGACTTCACCGTCTCGTAGGCAGATCCTGATGACGAGCCAGGCGAACTGGACGGAGGCCGATGGTCTCGACCCGGTCGGCGGCGATCCCCCGACGCCGCCGATCGACGACGAAGCCGACGCGACGGAGCCGCCGGCCATCGACGATTCTCGGCTGCTGCGAGCGATGGCCGACCTCGACAACCTGCGCAAGCGATTCCAGCGCGAGGTCGCCCGAGAACGCGAGGCCGAGCGGTCGAACGTCGCGGCACAGTGGGTGCCCGTCGTCGACGACCTCGATCGCGCCCTTGATCACGCGATTGCCGACGACGGCGCCCCGGTCAGCTTCACCGAGGGTCTTCGAGCCGTACGCGATCACGCCGTCGCCGTGCTCGCCCGGCTCGGCTTTCCCCGTTTCGAGGACGTCGGCGAGCGGTTCGACCCTGCTCGCCACGAGGCGGTCGGCGCGATCGAAGCCGACGCCCCGGCGGGCACCGTCGTGGCGGTGGTGCGGCCCGGCTACGGCACGCCGGAGACCGTGCTGCGACCAGCCGCAGTGGTCGTCGCGAGGCCCTGAGTGGCGCGCCGCGACTTCTACGAGGTGCTCGGCGTGGGACGCGACGCGTCGGCCGATGACATCCAGAGCGCGTATCGCAAACTGGCGCGCACCTACCACCCGGACGTGAACAAGGATCCCGGCGCCGAGGACCGGTTCAAGGAGGTCTCGGAGGCCTATGACGTGCTCTCGGATCCCGAGACGCACCGCCGCTACGACGCCTTCGGGCACGACTTCCGTCAGGTCCCCGAGGGAGTCGACCCGCAGCAGTGGGCTCGGGCGCGCGCTGGAGCCGGGAACTCTCGCGCAGGGCGCGGAGGTTCGACGCGCACGCGCGAACCGGACACCGAATGGTTCACGGGCAACGGAGCGATCGACCTCGAGGAGCTGTTCGGTGACCTGCGTGGCGGTGGCCGCCGATCATGGGGGCCGATCCCGGGCGCCGACCAGGAAGCGGAGTTGACGCTCACCGTCGAGGAGGCGTTCCGCGGTGGTCCACGATCGATCACCTTGTCGGGTCCGGATGGCGCGCGTCAGTACGACGTGACGATCCCGCCCGGCGTCACGGACGGGCGGCGCATCAGGCTGGCCGGACAAGGTGGTCAGGGCACCGGCCAGGCACCGGCTGGAGACCTGTACCTCGTCGTGCGCCTCGCACCGCACGCTCGCTACCGCGTCGACGGTCGCGACCTGTACGTCGAACTGCCACTGTCGCCCTGGGAGGCCGCACTCGGTGCCACGGTCGCCGTGGACACTCCGGGCGGCGACGCCAAGCTCCGAGTCCCTGCCGGCACGTCGAGCGGTCGACGCCTGCGGCTGAAGGACCGCGGTCTCCCCAGCCAGCGCGGCAAGCCCGGAGACCTGTACGCGGAGGTTCGCATCCTGGTGCCCGCCACACCCAGTGACGACGAACGCAGGTTGTTCGAAGAGTTGGCCCGCGTCTCGACGTTCGACCCCAGGCGGCAGCGATGACCACCTACGCCCTTGCCCGGCCCCGACGCCTCGACCTGGACACGTTCGCACGAATGACCGGGCTCCATCCCGACGTGGTGCGGCGCTTCGTCGCGCTCGGGCTGATCGAAGCGTCTCACGACGCGTCCGGTGGCATGTGGCTCTCGCCCAGTCAGCTGCCCGCCGTGGCGAGGCTGCAACGACTTCGCGCCGGCTTCGCCCTGAACTACGCCGCCCTCGGCCTCGTCGTCGACCTCCTCGACCGGATCGCCCAATTGGAGGCGGAGCAACGTCGGCACCCATCCGCGACCGCCCCGACAGGAGCACGACCATGGACATGAACCGTCTCACCCAGAAGTCGCAGGAGGCCCTGCACGACGCCCAGACCAAGGCGTTGCGCTTCGGCCACTCAGAGGTCGACGGTGAACACCTCCTCCTCGCTCTGGTCGAGCAGCCCGACGGCTTGGTGCGCCGGCTGACGACGCAGGCCGGTGTCGACACCGACCGCCTGGCGGAAGCGCTCGAAGGCGAACTGTCGCGACGACCTCGCGTGACGGGCTCGAGCTCGGCCCCGGGTCAGGTGTTCCTCACCCAGCGCCTCGGTCGCCTGCTCGACGCCGCTGAGGGCGAGGCCAAGCGCTTGAAGGACGAGTACGTGTCCGTCGAGCACCTCGTGCTCGCGCTCCTCGCCGAGGGCTCCGCGACGGCGGCCGGCCGCCTCCTTGCATCGCACGGGCTCACTCGCGACAAGTTCCTCCACGTGCTGACGCAGATCCGGGGGAACCAACGAGTGACCTCGGCGATGCCGGAGGTCACCTACGAGGCGTTGGAGAAGTACGGACGCGACCTCGTCAACGAGGCGAGGACCGGCAAGCTCGACCCCGTCATCGGGCGAGACACCGAGATCCGGCGCGTCGTGCAGATCCTGTCGCGCAAAACGAAGAACAACCCCGTGCTGATCGGCGATCCCGGAGTCGGCAAGACGGCGATCGTCGAAGGTCTCGCCCAACGCATCGTCAACGGCGACGTGCCCGAAGGGCTCCGTGACAGGACGATCTTCGCCCTCGACATGGGTGCACTCGTGGCCGGCGCCAAGTACCGCGGCGAGTTCGAGGAGCGTTTGAAGGCGGTGCTCAACGAGGTCGTTCGCGCCGAAGGCCGAATCCTGCTGTTCGTCGACGAGTTGCACACCGTGGTCGGTGCCGGCGCCGCCGAGGGATCGATGGATGCCGGCAACATGCTCAAGCCGATGCTCGCTCGCGGCGAACTGCACATGATCGGGGCCACCACCCTCGACGAGTACCGCAAGCACGTCGAGAAGGACGCGGCGTTGGAGCGGCGATTCCAACCTGTGGTCATCGACGAGCCGACGGTGGAGGACGCGATCTCCATCCTCCGCGGGCTACGCGAGCGGTTCGAGGTCTTCCACGGCGTGAAGATCCAAGACGCCGCCCTCGTGGCGGCCGTTGTGCTGAGCCATCGGTACATCACGGACCGATTCCTGCCGGACAAAGCGATCGATCTCGTCGATGAGGCCTGCGCAATGCTCCGCACCGAGATCGACTCGATGCCGGCCGAGCTCGACGAATTGACGCGCCGCGTCACCCGTTTGGAGATCGAGGAGGCGGCGCTGGCCAAGGAGAAGGACAAGGCCAGCAGGCAGCGCTTGGACGAGCTGCGCAAAGAGCTTGCAGATCTACGCGTCGAGGCAGATGCGATGCGGGCCCAATGGGAGGCCGAGCGCCAGGCCCTCAAGAAGGTGCAGGCGTTGCGCGAGGAGATCGAGCGGGCCCGGCTCGAGGCCGATCACGCTGAGCGCGCGTACAACCTCGAACGCGCCGCCGAGCTGCGCTACGGGCGACTCGCCGAGCTCGAGCGTCGACTTGCTGCCGAAGAACAGCAGCTCGCCGCCAAGCAGGGCGGGACGCGCCTGCTGCGCGAAGTGGTCACCGAGGAGGAGATCGCCGCGATCGTGTCGCGCTGGACAGGCATCCCCGTCAGCCGACTCGAGGAAGGAGAGCGGCAGAAGCTCCTCCGGCTCGACGAGATCCTCCACGAGCGAGTGATCGGCCAGGACGAGGCGGTTCAGCTCGTCGCCGACGCGATCATCCGAGCCCGCTCGGGCATCAAGGACCCCCGTCGGCCCATCGGATCCTTCATCTTCCTCGGACCGACCGGTGTCGGCAAGACGGAGCTCGCCCGAGCCCTCGCGGCTGCGCTGTTCGACACCGAGGACAGCATGATCCGCATCGACATGAGCGAGTACCAGGAACGGCACACGGTGAGCCGCCTCGTTGGCGCGCCCCCGGGATACGTCGGCTACGAGGAAGGCGGACAGCTCACCGAAGCGGTACGCCGCAAGCCGTACTCGGTCGTGCTGTTCGACGAGATCGAGAAGGCCCACGCCGACGTGTTCAACACGCTCCTCCAGGTCCTCGACGACGGAAGGCTGACCGACGCACAAGGTCGAACGGTCGACCTCCGCAACACGGTCGTGATCATGACGTCGAACATCGGGTCGCCGTATCTGCTCGAAGGCGCGACCGAGGCGGGAGAGGTGAAGCCAGAGGCCCGCGACCTCGTCCTCGCCGAACTGCGCGCCCACTTCCGGCCGGAGTTCCTGAACCGGGTCGACGACATCGTGCTCTTCAAGCCCCTGACCGAGCCGGAGATCGAACGCATCGTCGAGTTGATGCTCAACGATCTGCGGTCCCGATTGGCCGATCGCCGGATGACGCTGGAGGTCAGCGAAGCCGCCCGCCGCCACATCGCCGAAGAGGGCTTCGACCCGATCTACGGCGCCCGCCCGCTGCGCCGGTTCATCGCGCACGGGGTGGAGACCCGCATCGGTCGGGCGCTCCTCGGAGGCGAGGTGCACGACGGCGCGGTCATTCGAGTCGAGCTGTCGGACGGCGAGCTGCGCGTCACATGGGAGAACCCGGCTGTCCAGGACGAGGCGGCGTGAAGCCACAACGGGAGGAGACGACGTGAGTGATGTCGTGGTGTGTCCAAGCTGTGGACGCAAGAACCGCGTGCCGGGCGCCGCGAGTGGCGTCCCTCGCTGCGGCCAGTGCCGCTCTGCTCTCCCGTGGATCGCAGACGGCGACGACGAGAGCTTCTCGGCAGTCGTCGAGTCCGCGGCTGTCCCAGTGCTGGTCGATCTGTGGGCGCCGTGGTGCGGACCGTGCCGGATGGTGAGCCCGACGTTGGAAGCCCTCGCCAGGTCACACGCCGGTCGGCTCAAGCTCGTCAAGATCAACATCGACGACTCGCCGCGGACTGGCGATCGCTATTCCGTCCAAAGCATCCCAACTCTGCTCGTCATCGATCATGGCGACGTGATCGCCCGCCAGACCGGCGCCGCCCCCGAACACGTGCTGAGCGCATGGCTCGACGACGCGCTCACGAAGGCGAGTTCGTCAAGCCGCTCGACGAGTGGTTGAACCGGCACCTCGGCCATCGTTCGGCCCGACCACCTCGTCGAGACGTTCGTGGAGGACGCGCCCGGCGATCAGCCCTCAGCGAGGGCTGCCGATCGCGGCACGCGCACGCCGTTCTCCGTGGCGTTGGCGTTGCGCTCGGCATGTGTACCGAGCCAACGGGCGATGTTACGGACGTAGTCCTTGAACACTTCGAGGCGGGAGGGATCCCGCTTCATCTCGTCGCTCGGCGGCTCGGTCACGAACGACGGCGCGCCGGCGTCGATGTCCCAGTTCATGTCGGCGAAATGGTGGAAGGTCGAGCACGCCACCGCCCGGCCCACGGGGCGGCCGTCGGCCGTCGTCTCGCCGTCGAGGGCGACCGCCAGGTTGAACGTTCGACCGCTGACCGTGCTGCGACCTCGGCCGACAACCTGCGCGAAGTCGTACTCCGTCGGCGCCGACACCGCACCCTCGTGGGGGTGAGCCGGGAACCACTCGATGCGGCCGCTGGGGTTCCGGTCGGTCCGGAGCAGCTCGTGCGCCGGTTCGTCGGCAGTGACCCGCTGGTACTCGCCGTTCGCGCCCGAGTGGTAGTTCGGCCAGGAGATGTTCGGGTTGTCCTGATCGTCACGACGGGCGTGCGGCTCGGGATTCTGGTTGTGGAAGTGGTTGAGCTGGCCGATCGAACCGAGGCAGGTGAGACAGGAGCCGAGGTCCTGGTGGTCGCGCGCGGTCAGCACCCCGCCACCGCGCTCGCGGAAGCGCATGATCCCCGCTGCGTCGCCCGGCGAGAGCCCGTGGCCGGTGTCGACGGCCATCAGCCAGAGCTGGTCGTAATCGAGCGTGTTGAGCACGCTCAGCACCGAGTCGTCGGTCGCTTCGTCGCGGTTGCGGGCCGTCACCTCGTGGCCAGCGCGTGCCAGCTCGTCGGCGAGGAGCGAGAACCGTTCGACGTTCCAGTCGTCGGGGAGGTCCACGATGGTCGTCTGCAGCAAGATGTTGGCCACCGCGTCAGCATGGCCGCGCACCGCCGGCAAGACCCCCCGCGATCACGTAGACCTGGCCCCCTGACCCTGGTGTGGGCGGGTTGCGGCAGGCAGCAGTGTGCTGCGGGGTGAGACGGCGATGAGTGAGGGTCCGCGTGACGCGCGCGGACCGCGACCAGGGGGTGCCGGGTGTCTGAAGCCTGGAGCCTGGAGCTCACCTTCCGGGTCCGACACGACCGCATTCGAGCGCTTGTTGCGTCTCGCGGGCCTTGCAGGCCGAGATTCGCGCCGTGCAGCGTTGCGCTCCAGGCGCCCAGCCCTGGGCCCGTGATGCCGGAACCCTGCAGCAACGACCTGAGATCACGCCTCATCGCCTCGCGCTGGATCGCGACCGGTCGCCGTCGCCGAAGCGGGCACCGAACGGCGCGAGCACCTCGTCGATGAACGCCTGACGGTCGGGATACTCGCCGGAGACCACGGAACGGCCTTCGATGCGCCACACCATGTCCGGGGCGAACAGATCGGTGATCGGCGCGGTGGCTTCATGCCAAGCGGTAAGCGCCCGACTGACGATGTCACGGTTGGCGTCTCTGTCAGCAGAGACGGTCATGTCGACATATGCCCGGCAGGCCTGCTCCCCCGTTCTCGCTCGACAGGAGTTGACTCACTCGTCGCCGTCGAGCCTGAATCGAGAACTCGGCCCAGCCCGCTCACCCGCCCATGCGGGTCGGCATCCCAAGCGCGTCCATCCGGCATAGCGACGACCCGTGCTCACAACCCCCGCGGCGTCGGTGCCCCGCCTGCACTCCCAGTCTCCTGGACAAGGGGTGCTCACTCACTGACTGCGTCCGATTCTCCCCACGCAGAGTGAGAATCTCGCAGAGTCTTTCGCAGAAGTTTAGTCGGCCCCGTCCAGGTGACGGCGAACACCCGTTCAGAAATAGGCTCTGACCTGGACTTTTATCGAGCGGACGACGGGATTCGAACCCGCGACCCTCACCTTGGCAAGGTCCGCAGACGCGTCCACTTGTCCACACCATCGGCTGAGCAGGGCTCCATCCGGAGAATGGTCCACACCGTCCGCAGAGTTCCATCCGATCCAGTCACGATAGGAACCGACTGGTGCCAGCTGGGATCTCGCAGACCGCTGCGCGCGGCAATGCGCACAGCCGCTGCCACGCAGCCACCTACCGGAGCGATCTCCGTTCTCCCTCCACCAGGGACCGATCGAGAGCAGCCCTACGACGCGCCAGCAACGCAAGCGTTCGCTGCTGGACCGCAGGGACACGATGCCGTCCCGTCCAGCGGCCCTCGCCGACGGCGTCCCGTGATCCGCCGCCCCTACTCCTGCTTGTTCGGGCTCGCGCCCTCTTGCCGCCGGACCGCCTGATTTCGCCACGACCCGGCACGGCTCGTCGGAGATGTTCGACGGATGACCAACAGCAGCGTCGTCCTCAAGCGCCTGCTGGAGGACGCGGGGTTCAGCCTCCAACCGGGCAAGTACCGTCGCACCCGTAGGGCGCCGTCGATCTAGACAGAGGCGATCAGCTTCGGGCAGATCGAGGTTCCCGGAACCGTCCATACCGTCCACCTGGTCCACACAGTCCGCAGGGTGCCCTGTAGTCCAGTGTCCGTTGTTTAGCGCGTTCAAAGACGACGACTTCGCAGAGCGCGTCGCGGCGATGCTGCGGCACCTCGCGTTGGCGGCGCTGAGTGAGAGCAAGCGCAGGCACCGACGAGGCGCCCGCGGAGGAGCTTCCACCCGGCGATATAGGACACGTTCGTCCAGTCCCTCGTTCGCGATTTCCGGACGCGTACGCGACGGTCGTTCGATACGTTCCGGGGGTGGCCGACCTGTCGGTAAGGAGTGGCACCGGTTGTCCGCCGCCAGCATGACGGGGTTCAAGAAGGGCAGGAAGTAGACCCGGGCCGGTCGCCACGACGACCCGACAGCCGGCGTCCTCGGCGTCGGACAATGTCGAACGCGACGGGATTATCGGCGACGGACCAGTCCGGCGGCGTGCTTCTTGTGCACGGCCTGCTTCGACACCTGGAGACAGGCCGCGATCTGCTCCCACACGATGCCTTCGTTCCTTGCGCGTCGCACCAACGTCGCCTCGCGGCGTTCGAGCGATTGCCGTTCGATCACGAGCTGACGCAGCTTCGTGAGCACCCCTGCAGGAGGTTCGTCATCAGATCCGACAGCTGTCCTCACGACCATGGCGTCAACTCTAATTGACGAGCGCAAGTCTGTCAACTTCGGTTGACACGTTCGAAGGGATCGTGCGGGAAAGTTCGAGCGGCATCAGGCGTGAGTCTCGCGGGCGAGGTTCAGAGCTCGATCCAGCCGACCAGGGTCGGACGCGTCAGAGTGCGCGCGAATTGTTCGACACACGCGATTGCCATGTCGACATCGACAAGGACCGAACCCGGCATCGTGATCGTCTCACCTGTCCGAGTGTGCGGGAAGTCGACCTCCTCAGGCGCGCCGGCGAGACCCGCGTCGGCTTGATCACCGGCGACACCCTCATGTGGCCAGAAGTGCACCACGGCGTAAGGATCTCGCACCAACAGGTCGAGCATCGGATACAGCGAGTCGACGGGAGCGATCTCGAAATGGTTGGCGCCCTCGCTCCGAGCGACCATGAGGTCGGCCAGCTCATCTGGCGTCGAGACGGTATGCCGCTCGTCGAGCACGAAGACCTGCAGCTCGTGCATCGCGCCGAAGGTAACCGATCACCAGCGTCGCCGGCGCACGGCCGGGATGGAGCACCGCCTACCGCCGGTGCCCACGCCTGGACGCGAACGCCACCATCCGGCGATCGTGGACACATCAATTGGACACGTGAGGTTGTGATATTCAGATGCGCGACGGTGGGGGGCTGCGCTTTGCAGTACGCCGTTGTCGCGTCGCCGCCGACGATCACGTCGCGCCAAGCGTTCCATTCATGTTTCGACTTCGGCGAGACTCCTTGCGTGGAGAGCGACGAGGAGCTCGAGACCGGATACGGCATCGGCGCCCCAGCCGGCGACAACCTGTGCAACGACTACGCGCAGGGCCTCGCCGAGGCGTTCATGGGCCTGGCCGCGGCGCGAGGCGATCGCGTCGTGTCCGTCGACGCTGACGTGGCGATGAGCGACAGCGGTTCACCGTCGCTGTTCGGCAATGTCGTCGTCGTGCGCCGCCCGATACCGGATGCCGAGTGGCCCCAGTTGGCGACGCGTGTTCACGAATTCTACGCCGGCGCCCCTGGAGGCCCGTTCATCGTGTTCTCGGCCTGGCCGACCGCCGATCTCACTGGTCGAAGCTTCGGCCGCATCGGACACCCGCCGCTGATGTACCGGCCACCGGGACCCGTGGCCGACGAACCGATCGAAGGTTTCGAAGTGCACCCGGTCACTGACCCGGATACCGCTGACGACTGGGAGCGCACGCTCGTCGAGGCATACCCCGACCCGCCGCTGCAACCCTTCGCCGACCGCCGGTTCATCTCCGGCGAAGGGTGGTCAGCTCGAGGGTGGCGGATGTGGGTCGGCTACCTCGACGGCGAACCGGTGGCCACGGCAGCGGCCTATGTCGGACCGCACCACGTCGACGTCGAGATGATCTCGACCCGCCCAGAGGTCCGCGGCCGCGGCGTCGGTCGCGCGGTGACGGCCACCGCAACGCTCGCCGCGCCGGACCGTCCGGCGATGCTCATCTCCAGCGACGACGGCCACCCCGTCTACGCCCGTCTCGGCTACGTGTCGATTCTTCGCTTCTCGCTGTGGGCAGGACACCGCACAGGCGCGCCCAGCCCGTGAACCCGCGCGTCACCCGGCAGACCAGGCGTGGCGACGCCATCAGCTCGCGGCGCAGGAACTCGGAAGACCCACACAACCGAACACCGGCCGCAAACGAAACGCGGGCCGACCTTCCGCCATGCAGACCCAGCCGACTATCCCGGCGCGGCGATTCTGGTCGTCATGCCGCTGCCGCCGCGATAGCCGCTACCCCGAACGTCCCCCACAGTTGCCCCCTGGTGCGTCTGATAACGGCGATCGGGCCAATCACCGATCGAGTCCAGCCCGGCCGCGGCCCTGCGGCGACGACGCGCCGGACGTTGGCGTGGACGTCGCTCACGTCGTCGTGACGTTCGTCGGCCCGGCCGAGGCCAGCACGAGGGCTCCGGTGAACGAGCACGCTGCAGCGACGAGGTACGACGTGTCGTACCCTCCGGCGTTGTCGTAAAGCCAGCCGAGCAGCAGCGGGCCGCCCGCGGTGCCGACCATCGAGAGAAACTGGGCCCGGCTGAAGATCCGGGGGTAGTCGAGGATGCCGAAGCGCTCGGCCATCAGGAGCGGCTGCAGCATCAGGATGTTGCCGACCGTGGCGCCGAACAGGAGGATGGCGATGAAGATCCCGACCTTGCTATCGGCGAACGCGATCAACATCAGCGACAGCGCCTGCGCAGCGGCGAGGGCGGCGACGAACGGCGTCATCGGGACGCGGGACACGACGCGACCGCCGGCGAGCCGGGCGCACACGGACGTGCCGGCCAGGACGATCGTCGCCAGCGCCGCCGTCCTGGCGTCGGTGCGGTCCTCGACGAGCTTGACGAGCTGCTGGATGCCACCGACCTGGGCCCCGAGCACGAGCACGTAGGCCACGGTGGTGGCAATGAAGAAGCGGCTGCGCATCGCCTCGTGGAACAGGGTCCCGGTCGGTGCGACCAGGGGGACGTCAACCTGCACCCGTCCGCCGTCGGGGAGCCAGCCCAGCGCGGCGGGATCCGGACGGACGAACCACACGGCAATGGGGACGATCCCGATCACCCACACGACGCCAAGGATGGGCGTGGCCGCGGCGAGGCCGCGGTCGTCGATCAACCATTTGGCCGCCGGCGTCAGCAGGATCCCACCCGCCGACAGACCCGTCGATGCGACCGACAGCTTCACCGAGCGGCCGACGTGGTACCAGCGGGCGACGACGGTGGTAACGGGGATCAGCCCGGCGCCCGAGAACCCCAGCGCGAACACGGCGTAGACGAGGTACAGCTGCCAGCGTTCCTGCACCTGACCCAGCGCCGCCAGCGACAGGCCACCGAGGATCCCGCCGGCGACGATCGGGATGCGCACGTCGCGCCTGGCGATCACGCGAGCGACGAGCAGCCCGGACACGCCGCCGATGATGAAGTACACCGTCGTGGCCAGCGAGATCGACGCCACCGGCCAGCCCCGCTCGTTGCGGAACGCGTTGAGGTAGACGGCGAGCCCGTAGAACCCGAGTCCCGACGAGACGGCGAGGATGATAAAGCAGCCGGAGACGACCCTGGTCCCCGGGAACCGGTCGGCGCGGCGAGCAGGCTCGACAGCCGTCGTCATGCGGGCGGCCTCAACGGACGAGCCCGTCGATGGCCGATGCCGGATCGCGATCGGCGTCGGTCACCGTCGAGCCGGCCGAGTGCGTCGTCAGCGAGATGTGAGCCGTGTTCCATGAGTTCGACTTGTCGGGTGTTGCCCCTTGGTCCCGGCGCGCAGGGCCACACGTGTCATGAACGCGAACGCCTCCGAGAAGTCGGCGAACCGCAACCGCCGCTCGAGCCTGCCACCGCTCTCGACCCACGGGCTCTCCATTCGCCGAGGCTAGGCCCGGGTCGGTTGCGGCCCGATCACCGGACGGCGCGTGATGCGGGCGACGTCGACCCGGCGACTCGAATGGGGATCGGGCGATCCTCAAGGAACGGGTCGGATCGCGGGCGGTGTCGCACGGATCCGGCGATCCGTACTCGGCCACCGACGACCTCGCCGACCCACCACCAACCCTTCGAGGTATCCGCGAATACCACCGCATGGATGCGTGTGAAGTGTGCGACCGCCGGGTGGACGACGCTTCGTAAGAGTCCATCGCCGGCCCTGGCATCCGCGTCCGGCCGTCGTCCGCAGACGTGAGGCGGCGTCATCAAGTCACTCCGCCGCGGATGAAGCTGTGACGGGCTCGCGGTCAGTGAGACGTACGTCGCTCGTACGTGGGCCCAGGTGGTATCCGCGACGGCCACAGGCGTAGGCCATTGGTACGACGCGGACGGCTACGGGCGCGCCCGAATGTCCAATGGAGACGGCGGGTTGGCGGATGCACACTTCCACCACTGCACTCCGAAGCCACTCAGTTCCGTGAGTCGACAAAGTTGCGGTTGCGGGTGCAACCGCCCCGCCGGGTCGCTCGATCTACCCGTCTATCGAGCGACCCGCGGCG
>JADMIO011116492.1_pt1 | contig 21248 bp, 14 predicted proteins | sample 8958161 | NCBI WGS metagenome assembly JADMIO01 (sample SAMN16585339, study PRJNA669376) | soil metagenome | isolation source: Crop rotation soil | place: USA: Cullars Rotation, Alabama | collected 2011
GCGACAACTTGTCCACGTGGAATTCTAAGCTTAGGATCCCAATGTGCTGGAAAGGGGCGCGGCGGGGACGCCATGCCTGTTTGCGGCGCAGACCGCGCTCGCCGAGGTCCTGCCCGCGAGTGCGGCGAGCCTCGTGCCGTGGGATGCGAGCGCGAGCGCGACTGCGGTCAGGCCGCTGCTCGACGAGGGCGCCGCCCGCGACGCGCACGTCGCGCTGCTGCGCGAGGCGGCCACGCGCTACCGCTGGGACGCCACCGCGCGCGCGCTCGTCGACCTCTACGAGGAGGTGATCCTCGCGCCGCCGCGCGAGCTGCGCCGCGCGCCGCGCGAGCGGGTGCTCCTCGAGGAGCGTCTCGAGGACACCGAGCGCCGGCGCCTCGAGGAGTGGCGGCGCCACCTCGCCTTCCGCGAGGAGATCGGCGACGACGGGCTCGGGCTCGTCGGGCCCGGCGGCGTGCTCGACCCGAGCGACCAGCGCGCCCTCCTCGCCTTGCTCGCGCGGCCGGCCCTGCGGCGACCCGCGCTGGGCGCGGCGCGCGCTGCATACCGGCTGGCACTGAAACTGCAGCGGCGCGGCTAGGGTCTTGGACGTGGACGTCTGCACGATCATCGCGAAGAACTACGTGGCGCATGCCCGGGTCCTCGCGCGGTCGTTCGCGGAGCATCACCCCGAGGGACGCTTCCACGTCCTCGTCATCGACGACTACGAGGGCTACATCGACCCGGCGGACGAGCCGTTCGAGCTCGTCACGCCCGCAGAGCTCGACATCGAGGGGTTCGCACGGATGGCCGTGCTGTATGACGTCGTCGAGCTGTCGACGGCGGTCAAGCCGTGGCTGCTGCGCTGGCTGCTCGCGCGCAGCCCCGACGACATGGCGGTGTACCTCGACCCCGACATGCGCCTCTACGCCCGCCTCGACGAGATGTTCGCGGCCGTGAGCGAGCACGGGCTCGTCCTGAGCCCGCACAGCGTCGATCCGATGCCGCGCGACGGCAAGCGCCCGAACGAGCAGGACATCCTCATCGCGGGGACATACAACCTCGGCTTCATCGGCATCGGCTCGGGGTCGTTCGCCGACGAGCTGCTCGCGTGGTGGGCCGAGCGCCTCGAGACGGACTGCATCGTCGACCCGACGCGCGGGTTCTTCGTCGACCAGCGGTGGATCGACCTCGTGCCGAGCATGGCCGAGAGCTTTCACCTCCTGCGCGACCGCGGCTTCAACGTCGCGTACTGGAACCTGCCGGCCAGGCCGATCGGTCGCGACGCCGACGGCACGTGGCGCGCGGCCGGCGTGCCGCTGCGGCTGTTTCACTTCAGCGGCTTCGATCGCACGCGGCCGCACCAGCTCAGCAAGCACCAGAACCGGATCAGCCTCTCCAATCACCCCGAGCTCGCGGAGCTCTGCGATCGCTACGCGAACGAGCTGCTGACGGCGGGCGCCGACGAGGCGCGCGACTGGCCGTACACGTACGAGTCGACAGCGTCGGGCATGAAGCTCAACGGGGTCATGCGCAGCGTCTACCGCGAGCTCGTGGCCACGGGCCACGACGTCGGGTCGGTCTTCGACCCGGTCGAGGAGCACGCGTTCCTCGATTACCTCAACGCGCCGGCGCCCGACGCCGCCGGCGGCGCGGCCGGCGTCACGAACTACCTCCTGGCGCTCTACGAGGAGCGCGAGGACCTCCGGCGCGCGTACCCCGATCTCGCGGGCGCCGACGGCCCCGGGTACATCGGCTGGGCGCGGGTCTTCGGCAAGGGCGAGGTGCCCGACGCGCTGCGCCCGCCGGGCGACGACAACGGGGCGGCGCCGCCGCCCGCGCCCCGCGCCCGGGGGCCGTTCGGCGTGAACGTCGCCGGCTACCTGAACTCCGAGCTCGGCGTCGGGGAGGTCGCGCGGCAGGCGATCCACGCGCTCGACGTCGCGAAGGTGCCGGTCCTGCCCGTGGGCGTCACGGCGCCGCAGAGCCGCCAGGGACACGCGTTCGCACACCGCGGAGCGTCGGTGGCCGGCTACCCCGTGAACCTCGTCTGCGTCAACGCGGACATGCTGCCGTCGTTCGCCGCCGGGATCGGCGAGCGGTTCTTCGCCGGGCGCCACACGATCGGCTGGTGGTGGTGGGAGGTCTCGGAGTTCCCCGACCAGTGGCTGAAGTCCTTCGACCACCTCGACGAGCTGTGGGCCGGCAGCCGCTTCGTCGCCGAGACGTTCGCCGCCGTCTCGCCGGTGCCCGTCATCCAGATCCCGATGCCGGTGTCGGTCACCGGGTTCCCGCGTCGCGAGCCGGAGCGCTTCGGGCTCCCGCCCGGGTTCACGTTCCTCTTCTCGTTCGACTACGCCAGCGTCCTCGCTCGCAAGAACCCGATCGGCGCGATCACGGCGTTCCTGCGCGCGTTCCCGGAGCCGGGCGAGGCGATCCTCGTGCTCAAGAGCATCAACGCCGAGCACCACCCGCTCGACCACGACCTCGTCCGGGCCGCAGCCGCCGGCCATCCCCACATCGTGCTGCTCGACGCCTATCTCGAGCCGATCGACAAGGACCGGCTCGTCGCGAGCTGCGACTGCTACGTATCGCTGCACCGCTCGGAGGGCTTCGGGATCACGATGGCCGAGGCGATGTTCCTCGGCAAGCCGGTCATCGCGACCGGGTACTCGGGCAACGTCGACTTCATGACCCGCGAGAACAGCTACCTCGTGGACTTCGAGATGATGCTCATCGGGCCCGGCGCCGACCCGTACCCGCAGGATGCCCGCTGGGCGCAGCCCGATCTCGACCACGCCGCGGCGCTCATGCGCGAGGTGTACGAGGACCGCGCGGGGGCGCAAGCGCGCGCCGCGCTCGGGCGCGCGGACATCCGGCGCACGCATTCCGTCGAAGCGGCTGGGACGCGCATGGTCCAGCGGCTCGCGACGATCGCCAGGCGCCAAGCTCCGGCGGGCATCGGCTGGGAGGCTCCCGCGGCGCTCGAGCTCGTCGAGCGCGCGGAGACCGAGGTGCGCTACGGCACCGGCAGCGCCGGCGGCGGCAGGGGCAAGCGCGCCGCGCGCCGGGTCGCGTTGCGGGCGATGCGCCCGCACACGGCCCGCCAGGCGGCCATCGACCGCGACGTCGTGGGAGCGGTGCAGGCGCTCTGCCGCGACGTGCGCGAGCTCGGCGAGCGTGGCGTCGACGTCGAGGCGCTCGCCCTCCGCAGCCTGCGCGAGGTCGAGGAGCGCCTGCGCGACATCTTCGAGCCGGAGCTTGCCGCCGCCGGCGTGCGCACCGACGACCTGGCGCGTCAGGTCGACGAACTCCGTCAGGCGGTCGCGGGTCACGGCTGGCCGCTGGCGACCTCGAGCCTGCCCGCCGAGCCCGTCATCCTGGACTACCCGGTCGCGCCCACCGAGCCGTGGAGCGCCGCGTACACCGAGGCGCACGCGGCGTTCGTCGCCCGCGCACTGGACGACCCCGAGCTGCTCGAGACCGTTCGCCGCGGCGAGCCCCTGCCCGACGGCTACGGGCGCGGCTTCGACGAGCGGGTCGTCGAGTTCCCGTGGATCGCCGGCCGGCGGCTGGCCGGCACCGTGCTCGACGCGGGCTCGACGCTCAACCACCTGCACGTGCTGCGCCGACTGCGCCCGCGGATGGACGACCTGCACATCGTCACGCTCGCCCCCGAGGAGCGGGCCTTCCCGAACCTCGGCGTCTCCTACCTCTTCGCCGACCTGCGCAGCCTGCCGCTCCGCGACGCGACCTACGACCGCGTGCTCTCGCTCTCGACGCTCGAGCACGTCGGCTTGGACCTCGAGCACTTCGGGGCCGCCGGCAGCAGCGTAGCCGGGGATCCGCAGGAGGCGGCGCTGACCGCCGCCGGCGAGCTGCGCCGCGTGCTGAAGCCGGGAGGCGAGGCGCTCTTGACCGTGCCGGTCGGCGTCGCGGAGCGCTTCGACTGGGTGCGCTCGTTCTCGCTCGCCGAGCTCGACGCGCTCGTCGACCGCTTCGATCCCGTCGAAGTGCAGATCGCGTACTTCCGCCATGACGCGGGCTGGCGGCCGGTCGATCGCGACGGCGTCGCCGGCGCGCGCTACCGCGACCACCTCTCCGGCGAGGAGCCGCGCGACGGCATCGTGGCGGCCGAGGCGGTCGCCTGCGTCGCGCTGACGGTCGCGTGAGCGGCGCCGCCGGAGTGCGACCGCCGACCCGACTCGTGCCCGCCTGGATGTCGGCGACCCGCTGCGGGCGCTCGCGGCGCTCGGCGTCGTCGCCGTCCACGCGATCGGGCTGAGCGGCCGTTCCTGCGCGCGTACATCGGCCGACGCGCCGTTCCCGTCGCGCTCGGGCTGGGTGCGCAACCGCGCCCTGCGGGTGCTGCCGGCGTTCTGGTTCGTCCTGCTCGTGGCGACCACGCCCCCGACGGGAGAGTCTGCCGCGACCGATGTCGAGAAGTGAGCGGATATCGCTCATCATTCGACATTCGGCCTCGCGACGGCCGCGTGGCCGCGACGGGCAGGAGACGCCCCGTTGCGCGAATCGGGGCACTCTGCCGTCGGACCGACAGGGTTCAGATGCGCCCGACGGCACTCGGGTCTCGACGAAACCGGCAGTGGCCCAGCGCCTGCTGGTGGCCACTCGCCGTAGGCGGTAGGCGAAGCAGCAGGACCGACACGTTCGGGCGTCGACCTTGCTACAGCGTGACGCGGATGCTGGCGCCGTTGGCCGGGTCGAGGTCGTCGAACCAGGCGACGAGCTCCTGGACCGGGGAGATGCGCAGCTCGTAGTCGCCGGGCTCCCACGGGGCCTGGATGCGAGCGTCGAGCGTCACCGTCTGGCCGGGACGCAGCGGGCGCGGGAGCTGGTGGCGGTCGCCGTCGAGGACGACGGTCCCGCTCGCGCGATCGAACCAGCGAAAGCCGAGCGCGACGGGGTTCGGATGGGCGCGCCGCAGCTCGCGGCTGCCGCGGTTCGTGACGGTGCAGCGGACCGCCGCGAGCGCGCGCGGACGCACCCCCGCGTGCAGCGTCGCGCGCACGCGCGTCGCGACGTCGTGCGGCTGCAACGGGGCCATCGGGCGGATGGCGCCCGGCGCGCGCGGCCGTCCGCGCCCGAGGCCGGCGGGGACGAGCAGCAGCGGCAGGCAGTCGCGGCGAAACCCCGGCACGCGCCAGAACGCCCGCGTGAAGCTGCGTAGGAGCCGCAGGTCCGAGCGGAGCCCCCGACCCCGCCGGCGCTTGATGTTGCGGACGACCTCGTCGCTGCCGGCGACGGCGTAGCTCTTGCGCACGAGCTCGCGGTGCAGCGTGGTGCCGCGGCCCGCGACCCGCGGCCAGACGTCGTGCAGGCCGTCGACCAGCGTCACGTGCATCTGGACGAGGTCCGGCTCGGCGCCGTCCTCCTCGACGAGGTACGGGCGGCCCGCCCGCGCCTTGACGAGCACCTCGGGCAGCCACGCCCACGACGGATCGCGCCGCGCGATCTCCGCGAGCACCACGAGCTGCGGCCAGTCCGGGTACCTGCTCGCGACGTTCCCCACGCGGCGCACGGCGTCGAGCCAGCGGCTGCGGCGCACGACGCTCGACCCCAGGAACGCGAACGGAAACGCGAGCTCGCGCACGATCTCGTCGAACGTCCGGTAGACCGTCTCGTCGGGCGCCGAGGGGAAGAAGGCCGGCGGGTCCTGCGCGATGCGCCCCTGCATGTCGTGGCTGAAGTTCGCCTTCGCGAAGCACGTGCCCGACACGCCCGGATGACGCTCGATCGCCGCGAGGATCGTGGCGACGCCATGCTCGGCCATGACGTCGTCGGACCCGAACAGCCAGCACCAGTCGCCGCTCGCGCGCTCGGCAGCGAGCATGATGTTCTCCAGGCGCAGGTCGCGCTCGTTGCGCCCGTACACGAGCGCGACGTGCGGCCAGCGCTCGCGAACGCGCTCGATCATCGCCGCGGTCCCGTCGTCCGAGGCGTTGTCGGAGACGACGACCTCGACCTCCGGCGTCGCCTGCGGCGCGATGCTCTCGAGCGCCTGCTCGAGCAGCGAGCAGCGCCCGTGATGGGTCGGGATGCAGATCGACAGCACCGGCGGCGTGATGCGCTCGAGCTCGCCGAACAGCGACGCGCGCGCTCGCGCGTGCGAGAGCTCGACCCGCAGGTCGCGGTCGCGCGGGTCCATCGCCGCGACGATGAGGCCGTCGCCGCTGAAGGACTCCGACACCGTGTGCTCGGCGACGACGTGCGCGCCGAGCTCGCCGAGCAGGCGCAGGCAGCGCTCGTGCATCCGCGGGTCGCCGCAGATGCTCGCGTGGTGCGTCGACACGACGAGGAACCTGATCCGCCCGCCGAGCAGCGCCCCGCGGGCGCTCTCGAGCATCGCGAGCTCGGCGCCCTGCGCGTCGCAGAGCAGCAGGTCGACGCGCGCGAGCCGCTCGCGCTCCATCAGCCCGTCGACGCCGACGAGCGGCACCTCGCGCGCGACGCCGTCGGACTCGCCGACGAGCTCCGCCACGCCCCCGTCGGGCAGCCCGACGGCCGCGTGCACGAACGTGCCGCGGACGCCGTTGAGCGCGAGGTTGCGGCGACCCGCCTCGAGGTTCGCCGCGTCGGGCTCGACGAGGACGAGCCTCGCTCCGGGCAGCGCGCGAGCGAACCACAGCGAGTAGTACGCCCAGAAGCTGCCGAGCTCGACCATCACCGGCTCGGCCGCGGGCGCCTCGCGCAAGCGCTCGACGAGGCGGTGGAAGGCCAGCTCCTCCTGCGGCTCGTGATGCCCGCGCAGGCGGCGGATGACCTCGGTCATCCACGCGCCGTAGTAGCAGCCCTCCTCGACGAGGACGCCGTTGTGCATCCGCTGCACGCGCACGCCGTCGTGGTCGGCGACCTCACCAGCGCCGGCGACCTTCGGGATCGCGTCCGCGTCGCGACACGATGTCGTGAGGTCGATCCGGCGCTGCAGGGAGTGCTCGAACACGCGCGCCGGGCCCGTCAGCGCACGTCCACCGCGTAGAAGCTCGCCCGGATGGGGTCGTCCGAGGGCTTCGACCCGCGCGTGAGGTAGAACGACTTCGCGGGCTGGTTGAGCGCAAACGGCGCCTTGAAGTCGACGGCCGGCGGGACGTGCATGATGAGCCCGTCCGCGGCCGTCCCCGGCACGAGCCGCCACGGTCCCTGGCCCGCGAAGATCAGCAGGCGATCCCTCGCGCGGAACGCGGCCGTCGCGATCCGCTCGAACCCGGAGACGGCGACCCCGTCGAGCTTCGCGTAGACGATCGTGCGCTTGCCGGGCGACGGCGGCGCCATGATCGCCGTGCCGTAGGCAGCCTTGACGACCTTCAGTAGGCGCGCCGGGCCGCAGCGGTTGGGGACGCGCTCGAGCACCTGCCATGGCGCCACCGCGACGACCTCCCGGAAGTGACAGAGCATCGCGCGCACGGCGGCCGGCGACTCCCACGCCGGGTTGCGGCCGTCGACCGCCGGGACCGCGTGGCGCAGGACGCGCTCGGGGCCGTCCGCAGCTGCGAACGCGTCGGCGTTGCGCTTGTCGAGCGCCGCGGTGTACGCCGTGTAGGGCTGGAAGATCGGGACCGGCTTCCATGGCAGCTGATAGGCCCACAGGACGTTCGTGTCCTGCGGATCGACGTGCGAGCGATGCCCACGCAGCGCCGCGTAGATCGGCGGACTCAGCGCGTAGGCCGGCTTGACGCCTTCACGTGCCGCGACGATGCTCGCGTTGAGCTTCGTGCCGCTCGCGAGCGTCCCGACCTCGTCGAAGAACGCGTCGGCCCGATCGACGGGCGAGATGACCTCCGCAGGATCGACCCGGTAGGACGCGAACATCGCCATCGTCGCGAACACGAGGATGAAGAGCGCGCTGCTGCGCGGCATGTCCTGCATCGGCAGCACGGCGAGGCCGCCGAGCATCGTCGCGAAGAAGATCTGCACGTGACCGCTGTCGTGGCGGACGAATCCGGCCTTGAACGCGGTGAACGCGAGCACGACCCACATGACGGTGAGCGCGAGCTTGCGCCGCGACGGGCTCAGCGCCTCGCCACGGGCGATGACGACGAGGCCGACGATCGTCAGCGCAAGCGCCGTCCACAGCTCCCACGCGCGGCCGGCCTCGTGAAAGCCCATCGCCTCGGAGTAGCCGGAGATCACCTGCAGCGACCCGCTGAGGTAGTCGGGGATGCCGGCCAGCGACTGGCCCGTCAGCACCCAGCCCGCGGCGAGCGTCACGGCGAGCCCGCACGCGAACCACGCGGCGGCTCGGCGTCGCTCGGCTCCCAAGGCCAGGATCGCGATGACGCAGAGCGCGAGCGCGACGACCCCGACGTTGAGCTTCGCCAGCAGCTGCAGCGCGACGAACGCGCCCGTCCCGGCAAGGATCGCCGGCACGCCGCGCTGGAACTCGCCGCGCACGACGCACACGGCGATCGCGAAGACGATGACCGGGACCGGCTCCTGGAAGAGCACCGTCGCGACGACGAGGGCGATCGGAGCGGCAAGCAGCAGCGAGCCGAAGTTGCGCCGCAGCACCCACAACAACAGCCCGCACAAGAGGAGCTGCTGCACGAGCGCATACGCGAACGCCGCGCGCGTGCTCCACGGGTAGGCGTACTCGAGCTGGCGCAGAAAGCCGAGCGGGCCGTAGCTGAACAGGACCTGCGTGCCGGCGTCCAGACCCTGGTTGAACGCCATGTGCAGCCCCGTCATCCAGGACGGGTCGAGGCCGCCGGCAGGTTGGAGCGAGAGCACCGGCCACGTCACGAGGGTGAGCAGGAGCGCGGTCAGCGCCAACGCCACGGTGCCCCGGGGGATGGCGCGCAGGGGCGCGGTCAGGTCGCGTCGCGGCGGCGCGACGGCCGGCTGCGCGACGACAGCTTGGGAGGCGCTCGGCGCTGGGGCCGACCGGGCCGGATCTGCCATTCGCGGGCTGACGCTATATGAATACGACCATGACCGCCACGCCATCGCGGCGCGTCCTCGTCACGGGTGGCGCCGGGTTCGTGGGCGCCAATCTGGCGATCGCGCTCGCCGCCCGCCATCGCGATTGGGAGGTCCTGGCGCTCGACAACCTCAAGCGCCGCGGGTCCGAGCTGAGCTTGCCGCGCTTGCGCGCCGGCGGGGTGCGCTACGTGCACGGCGACGTCCGCAACCCCGGCGACCTGCAGGCGATCGAGCGCATCGACGCCCTCGTCGAGTGCTCGGCCGAGCCGTCCGTGCTCGCCGGCGTCGACGGCGCAGTCGACTACCCGCTGCACACGAACCTCCTCGGCGCTTACCACTGCTTGGAGCTCTGCCGGCGCGACGGCGCGCAGCTCGTGTTCCTCTCGACGAGCCGCGTCTACCCCGTCGCGGCGCTCGGACGCGTCGCGATCGACGAGGCGCCGACCCGCTTCGAGCTCGCGGAGGAGCAGCCCCAGCAGGGGGTGTCCGCGGCCGGCATCGCGGAGACGTTCTCGCTCGAGGGCGCGCGCACGCTGTATGGCACCACAAAGCTCGCGGCGGAGCTGCTCGTCGAGGAGTACCGCGCGGCGTTTGGCCTGCGCGCTGTCGTCGACCGCTTCGGCGTCATCGCGGGGCCGTGGCAGATGGGCAAGGTCGATCAGGGCGTCTTCACGTACTGGATGCTCGCGCACCGCCTCGGCCGTCCGCTCTCGTACATCGGCTTCGACGGCAGCGGCCGCCAGGTGCGCGACCTCATCCACATCGCGGACGTCGTCGAGCTGCTCGACGAGCAGCTCGCGGCGCCCGAGCACTGGGACGGCATGGTCTGCAACGCGGGCGGCGGGCGCGCGTGCTCCTTATCGCTCGCCGAGACGACCGCGCTGTGTCGCGAGATCACCGGCAACGAGGTGCCCGTGAGCATCGCGGGCGAGGACCGCCCCGGCGACGTCCCGGTCTACATCTCCGACTGCTCGCGCCTGTACGCCCACACGGCGTGGCGCCCGTCGCGGTCGGCGCGCGACGTGCTGGAGGACATCGCGGAGTGGATCGCCCGACACGAGGCCGCTATCGTCGCGGCGCTGTAATGGCGATCGCGGTCATCACGGGCTCCGGGGGGCTCATCGGCTCGGAGTCCGTCGTCCACTTCGTCAAGGCCGGCTGGACGGTCGTCGGCATCGAGAACGACATGCGCGCGCGCTTCTTCGGGCCCGAGGCGTCGACCGAGCCGATGAGCGAGCTGCTCGCCGAGCGCTTCCCCGACGAGTTCGTCCCGACGCGCCTCGACATCCGCGACACCGACGGCGTCGAGCGCCTGTTCGCGCGACACGCCCGCGAGATCGAGCTCGTCATCCACACCGCCGCGCAGCCGTCGCACGACTGGGCGGCCAAGGAGCCGCTGACGGACTTCACCGTCAACGCGAACGGCACGCTGAACCTCCTCGAGGCGACCCGCACGCACTGCCCGGACGCGCCCTTTCTCTTCTGCTCGACGAACAAGGTCTACGGCGACCTCCCGAACAGCCTGCCGCTCGTCGAGCACGAGCTGCGGCTCGAGTTGCCCGAGGACCATCGCTGGCATCGCGGCATCGACACGTCGATGTCGATCGACATGTCCACGCACTCGCTCTTCGGCGTCTCGAAGGCCGCCGCCGACCTGCTCGTCCAGGAGTACGGCCGCTACTTCCACATGCCGACGGTCTGCTTTCGCGGTGGGTGCCTCACGGGCCCCAACCACGCCGGGACCCGGCTGCACGGCTTCCTCTCCTACCTCATGCGCTGCACGATCACGGGCGAGCCGTACACGGTCTTCGGCTACGGCGGCAAGCAGGTCCGCGACAACATCCACTCGGCCGATCTCGTCGCGGCCTTCGAGGCCTTCGCCCACAGTCCGCGCCAGGCCGCCGTCTACAACCTCGGCGGCGGTCGCGACTGCAACTGCTCGATGCTCGAGGCGATCGCCATGTGCGAGGCGATCTCGGGCCGCACGCTCGACTGGACGCTCTCCGACGAGGCGCGCATCGGCGACCACCGCTGGTGGGTGTCCGACCTCGCCGGCTTCACGGCGGACTTCCCCGACTGGAGCCTGCGCTATTCGATCGCCGACATCCTGCGCGAGATCCACGACCACAACCTCGAGCGCTGGAGCGCCTAGCCCGGCTCCGGCGCCGGCTGACCGCGCCGGCGCAGCGTCGACAGGCCGCCGTAGCGCACGATGACGAGGCCGAGCCCGACGATCGTGATCGGGATGAAGACGACGGCGCGGTACAGCAGCAGCAGCGTCACCGCCGTCCCGCCGGTCACGCCGAGCGCGTGAAACGCGAAGAGGGCCGCGGCGTCGAACGTGCCGATGAAGCCCGGCCCCGCCGGCACGATCGCGGCGATGCTCGCGAAGACGACGGCGGCGAGGGCCCCGCCGACGCCGAGGCGGACGTCCAGCGCGAGCGCGACGAACGTCAGGACGAGCCCCTCGACGAGCCAGATCCCGAGCGTCAGCGCGAACAGCGCGGCGCCCTTGCCGTCCAGCAGCAGCCGCGACGCGCGGATGAACGGCCGCGCGCGATCGGCGAATCGCTGGAAGCGACCGGCGACGCGCAGCCGCCAGTAGGTGACGAGCGCGACGAACGCGAGGAGCAGCCCGGCGGTGGCGCCGATCGCCGGGCCGTTGCCGGACGGCAGCCCCTTGACGCGGAGGAACGTCAGCACGGCGAACAGCGTGACGAGCGCGGCCGCGTCGAGCAGCCGCTCGGGGACGATCGTGCCGAGGATCTCAGAATGGCGGGCCGGCGAGCGCTGGCCGAGCAGCATGATCCGCAGCACCTCGCCGCCACGCGCCGGCAGGACCGCGTTGCCCATGTACGCGACCCCGGTCAGCCCGTAGGCGTCGGCGCGCTGGTGCTCGACGCCGGCGTGGTGCAGGATCACGTGCCAGCGCCAGCCGCGCACGAGCATGATCAGCCCGTACGTCATCACCGCCAGCGCGAGGTAGGTGAGCGCTCCGGCCGACCTCGGGATCGTCGGCGCCTGCTGCTTGGACGCCCACCACGCGCAACCCGCGAGCGAGATCACCGAGACGACGACGCTCAGCACCGTGCGTCCGCGGCCCCTGTGCGCGTTCGACATCCGGCGCACCGTACCCCACGCGCGCGCCGCGGACAGGTCGACTACGCTCACCCCGTTCCGCGTGAAGCTTTCCGTCGTCATCCCCGCGCACAACGAGGAGGGCTCGATCGCCGCCACGGTGACCGCTGTCTGCGCGCGGCTGCGGCGTGCCGAGATCGACCACGAGATCCTCGTCGTCGACGACGCCTCCTCCGACCGCACCGTCGCGATCGTCGCGGAGCTCGCGGCGCGGGACGCGCGCGTGCGCTGCCTGCGCTCGCCGTACCCCAACGGCTTCGGCTTCGCCGTCCGCGCGGGTCTCGAGCGCTTCGAGGGCGACGCCGTCGCGATCATGATGGCCGACGGCTCCGACGACCCCGACGACCTCGTGGCGTACCACCGGCTGCTCGGCGCGGGCTATGACTGCGCGTTCGGATCGCGCTTCGTGCGCGGCGGCGCGGCGATCGACTACCCGCGCCCGAAGCTCGTCGTCAACCGGATCGTGAACCTCGGCATCCGGCTGCTCTTCGGGCATGGCTACAACGACACGACGAACGCGTTCAAGGCGTACCGCCGCGAGGTCATCCAGAACATCCAGCCGCTCTTGTCGCACCACTTCAACCTCACGGTCGAGATGCCCCTGAAGGCCGTCGTCCGCGGGCACTCCTACGCGATCGTCCCGATCAGCTGGCGGGACCGCACGGCCGGCGCGTCGAAGCTGCGCCTGCAGGAGATGGGCAGCCGCTACCTCTTCATCGTCCTGTACGTGTTCTTCGAGCACCACCTCAGCCGCGGCGACTACCGGCGCTCCGGCGCCGACGACCTCTCCCCCGGCCGGTGGCGCGTCGGCGCGCCCGGAGCGCTGGCACCGAGCGACTCCACGACCGACCGGGAGGTCGCCACGTGAACTACCAGCGCCTCTACGAGTACCGCTTCCGCGGCATCTCGCAGGACACGCGAGCCGCGGCGTGGAACGAGATCTCCGCCCACGTCTACGAGGAGCTCGGCCGCCCGCAGCGCGTGCTCGACCCCGCGGCCGGCCGTGGCGAGTTCGTCAACGCCGTCCCGTCGCCCGAGCGCTGGGCCGTCGACGCGGTCGCCTACGAGGAGGGGGCCCGGGACCCCGGCGTGAAGGTCATCGTCTCGGACATCTTCGAGGCCGACCTCCCCGAGAGCTACTTCGACGCGGTGTGGGTGTCGAACTTCCTCGAGCACCTGCTCTCGCAGGAGGCCGTCGCGACGTTCCTCGAGAAGATGCACGCCTCGCTGCGCCCCGGCGGGCGGATCGGGATCATGGGCCCGAACTTCCGCTACTGCGCCGGCGAGTACTTCGACTGCGCGGACCACACGCTGATCTTCACGCACGTCGCGATCGCGGAGCACCTCTACGCCGCCGGCTTCGAGCCGCGGCGGATCGTGCCGCGCTTCCTCCCGTACTCGTTTCGCGGCCGGCTCCCCGCCGGTCCAGCGCTCATTCGCCGCTACCTGCAGACGCCGCGCGCCTGGCCGCTGCTCGGCAAGCAGTTCCTCGTCATCGGCGAGCGCGGCTAGTGGCCCGTCTCGCAACAGTCCACCCGAAACGCCGGGCGCCGATCACCGTCTGGCAGCGTCCTCGGACACTCGATGGCCCGGAGGGCCACCTTCGGTCCTGCGTCCTTGCCAGACGGCGCCGGCATCCCGGCGTTACGGGCGTCTGTTACGAGACGGACCACTAGCGCACCGCGTCAGCGGCGCAGGTGCCGGCGCGGCTGCGGCTGCCGCTGCTCGGTGAGCGTCGCGACGTGCGCCTCGAGCGAAGCGATGTACTCCTTGGCCGCCTGCAGCTCGATCGCCAGCGGGCTCGGCGGCGGCGGCTCGGCGCGCTGCCACGCGACGACCGGCCCGGTGTACGTGTCGCCATCGAGGCCGAAGCGATCGGCGCCCTGGCGCAGCAGCGGCGGCGGGCGGCGACCGGTCGGCGCGGTGTCCTCGGGCAGCTCGAAGGGCACGGCTCCGGCCCGGGCGCGCACGATGTCGACGCGCCAGTGAAAGCCGCGCACCGCCGGCGGCTGCGCCCACTCGATCATGAGGCCCCGGCTGGCGAGCGCGGCCTGCAGCCACTCGCGGTCGTAGGCGACGGCGTTCGTGGGGTCGCGGTCGTTGATGTAGAGCGCGTTCTGGCTGTCCTGCATGTACGGGAAGGCGTCCTTCTCGAAGAAGAACCAGGTCGACAGCAGGCGGCCGTCCGGAGCGAGGACGCGGACGACCTCGTCGAGGTAGTGCTCGGTCTGGCCCTCGACGAGGTGCGTGAAGACCGACGTCGCCTCGATGAGCGTGCAGATCCCGTCCTCGACGGGCAGCGGCGCGATCCACGGGCGCAGCGGATCGGGGTTCAGGCACGGGCTGTAGACGTCGTGGTGGATGAACTCGAAGCCGTCCGCGCGCGGCGCGAGGTTCTCCTGGCACCACTGGACCATCCCCCGGTGCAGGTCGACGCCGATGTAGCGGCGCGGTCGCGGGTCCTGCTGGATGAGCCGGCGCGCGCTGCGACCGCAGCCGCAGCCGAAGTCCAGGTACACGTCCCACGCCTCGGGCGGCAGGCCGCGGAAGATCGGCTCGCGCGTCGGGTTGTCGTACAGCTCCGGTTGGTGCGCGCCGACGAGCTCGCGCAGCTCGAGCGGGGGCAGCGGAAGCTCGTCGGTCACGGTGGGAGCTCCTGGCCTAGGTCGCGGGGGCACGCATGTGAAGCACGACGCGCGCCCCAAGGTTGCGCACGATCTCGACGCGGAAGCCGCGCTCGCGCACGAGCTCGAGCAGCACCGCGAGCGACGGGACGAAGTACGTGCTCGTGTCGCCGTGGTAGTCGGACATCCCCGGACACGTAAGCGTGACGGGCTCGGACGCCGTCTCGAGCACGATGAGCCCGCTCCCCGGAACCGTCAGCGCCTTGACCTTGTCGAGCGCCGTCGCGTAGTCCTCGAGGTGGTAGAGCACGCCGCAGAACAGGACGAGGTCGAACGGCCGCTCGGGCTCGAGGTCGAAGAACGACCCCTCGCGGAACTCGACGTCGAGGCCGAGGACGTCGCGGCAGAACGTCGCCTGGTCGATGAACGAGGTCCCCGCGCCGAGGTTCGAGTCGACGCCGAGCACCGACCCCGCGCCCAGGCGCTTGGTCGCGAAGGACATGTAGCCGGCGTTGCAGCCGATGTCGAGCACCCGCCAGCCGGTGACGTCCGGCAGGTCCTGCTCGATGACCCGCCACAGCGGCGCCGGGATGTCGTGGCCCGAGAAGATGTCGCGATCGCCGTCGAGGTCCTTCGTGTAGAGGCCGTCGCCGAGCTCGAGGTTCTGATACCACGGAGCGAGCTCGGCGATCCGGCGGCGGATGTCGCTGGGCGAGGGGATGCTCGCCAGTATGGCGACATGGGCTGCCAGGCGGCGGCCCCGAGGAGGTCTGCCGATACGCTCTCGCTCGATGCCAGCGATCACCGTCGAGCACGTCTCCAAGCGATTTCGTCAGCCCGTGGAGGCACGCCACACGCTGAAGGAACGCGTCCTGCATCCCTTCGCGGGACGCGAGCAGCGTGCCTTCGACGCGCTGAAGGACGTGAGCTTCACGGTCGACGAGGGCGAGTTCTTCGGGATCGTCGGGCGCAACGGCAGCGGCAAGAGCACGCTGCTGAAGTGCCTCGCCGGCATCTACGGCGTCGACGCGGGGCGGATGTACCGGCGCGGGCGCATGGCGACGTTCATCGAGCTCGGCGTCGGCTTCAACCCCGACCTCGCCGCATACGACAACGTCGTCCTCAACGGCATCATGATGGGCCTGTCGCCGGCCGAGGCCAAGTCGCGCTACAAGCAGGTCATCGAGTTCGCCGAGCTCGAGGACTTCCAGGACCTCAAGCTCAAGAACTACTCGTCGGGCATGCACGTGCGGCTCGCGTTCTCCGTCGCGATCCAGGTCGACGCGGACATCCTCCTCATCGACGAGGTGCTCGCGGTCGGCGACGCCGCCTTCCAGCAGAAGTGCTTCGACGTCTTCCATCGCATGCGCGACGAGGGCAAGACGATCCTCTTCGTCACCCACGACATGGGATCGGTGAACCGCTTCTGCCACCGCGCGATGCTGCTCGAGCACGGCACGCTCGTCACGATCGGCGACCCCCGCACGGTCGGCGACCGCTACCTCGAGCTGAACTTCGCGGAGAAGGCGCAGCAGACCTTGGGCCCGAAGATCAACGAGCGCATCGGCAGCGGCGGCGCGACGATCGTCGACGCGTGGCTCGAGGATCACTACGGGCTGCGGCGCACGCAGTTTCTCTCCGGCACGCGCAACGTCTTCCACGCCCTCGTCGAGTTCGAGCAAGACGAGGTCGACCCGTCGTTGACCGTCGCGTTTCGCAACGAGGGCGATCACAACGTCCTGATCGTCTCGACGCTCGTCGACCGCCGCGAGACCGGCTCGTTCAAGGCCGGCGAGACCGCGCACTTCGCGGTCGGCTTCGACAACGTCCTCGGGCCGGGGCGCTACGAGCCGGTCGCCAACCTCGCCCGCGCCGGCGAGGGGCACGACATCATGCACAGCTGGCGCAACGAGATGTCGTTCATGGTCCGCGGCTTGCGCGCGAGCGGCGGGCTGGTCGACGTCGAGCACGAGTGGACGATCGAGCGCGGGCCGGTCGAGGCGCCGCCGCTGTACATGGAAAGCACGGCCTGATGGCGACGACGACCTTGCAGGCGCCCGTGCCCGACCGCGGCGTGCCGATCCGCGGGCCGTCCGCGGTCGCCGGCGACTTCCGGCGCGCGCTGACGCTGACGGTCGCGCTCGCGAAGAACGACTTCAAGCTGCGCTTCTTCGGATCGGTCCTCGGCTACGTCTGGCAGCTCATGCGACCGCTGCTGCTGTTCGGCGTGCTGTACGTCATGTTCACGAAGATCGTCCCGTTCGCGTCGGCGCCGAACTTCGGGGTCGCCCTGCTGCTGGGCATCGTCCTCTTCACGTTCTTCTCGGAGGCGACGGGCAACGCGGTCGGCTGCGTCATGGTCCGCGAGAACCTCGTCCGCAAGATCCACTTCCCGCGGCTCGTCATCCCGCTGGCCGTCGTCATGGTGGCGTGCTTCAACCTCGCGCTGAACCTCGTCGTCGTCGTGATCTTCGCCGCCGCGAGCGGGCTGGACCCGAGCTGGTCGTGGCTCGGGATGATCCCGCTGCTCGTGCTGCTCATGATCTTCGCGTCGGGCCTCGCGATGCTCCTGTCCGCGCTGTATGTGCGCTACCGCGACGTCGAGCCGATCTGGGACGTCGTGCTGCAGGTGACGTTCTACGCGTCGCTCATCCTCATCCCGTACGAGGCGGTGCGCGAGAAGAGCACGTGGCTCGCGAGCCTGCTCGTCGTCAACCCGCTGGCGGCGATCGTCCAGGAGTCGCGGCACGTCATGATCGACCCGAGCTACGTCAGCGCGGCGAACGCGATCGGCGGCACCGCCCGGCTGCTCGTGCCGCTCGGGCTCGCCCTCGGCACGTTCGCGCTCGGCCTCTGGGTCTTCAACCGCGAAGCGCCGCGGATCGCCGAGGAGCTGTGAGCCAGCGCTGACGTGCGCCTCCGTGGCATCCGCCGCCTTCGCTATTGATGCGACATGACGGCGGCTGGGGATCCCGAGCTCGACAAGCTCTTCGAGGACCGGCTAAGGGCTGTCTGCGGCGAAAAGGACCTCCGCCGCGTCATCGCTGCGGCGGGCCTCGATCCCGACCGGGTGACAGCCGCCGTCGCAAGCCGCAAGCCTGACATCCTCGGTGCGGTCGCGTTTCAGGTGGATGCTTGGCAAAAGGCCCGCGTCGCGGTCGACGAGGCGGGACGCGCACCCGCGGTCCGCTGGGGGCTTCGGCGGCGCGGCGTGGCCATCGCCGCGCTCGTCACGGTGGTCGCGATCACCATCTGTACGCTGATTTGGGGCCGTGCCGGAGCCCAAGACAGCGGGGTCCTGTCGCTCGCCGTCGTGGCCCTCGCGTTGACAGCGGCCGTCTATCAGTGGGTCACAGTGCTCGCGATGAGGCGCGTCACCGTCGTTCCACTGCGGCGGCGTGAACGCAACGGCGCGCGGGACCGGCTCGAAGACGTCCTCGAATCGCAGCTGACGGTCCACGCACGGCAAGCCATCAACCAGCAGATCCCCGCGCCGTACACGACGCGGTTGCGGGAGCCCTACGACGCGGGCGGACTGAAAGGCGCCGAGCTTCCGGGTCGCGAGGTGTCGACGGACGCGACGCTGCAGCTCCAGAGGCTCATGGCCTCGCTTGAGGAGGGCGCGAGCATCGGCCTCGCGGGGCCACGCGGGTCGGGCAAGACAACGCTCATGCACAGCGCCGCGCTAGGGGCATCGGTCCTTCCGCAAGACCGCCAGCGCCAGGGCCTGCACGTCTCCGCGCCGCTACGCTATGACCCACGCGAGTTCGTGCTGCACGTCTTCGGCAAGCTCTGCGAAACCGTCCTCGGGCCGGAGCACATGGAGGACGTGCGCTACCTCGCCGCACAGCGACGGCGGTTCGTGCGCCTCAGGGCTGGCTTGCTGGTCGCCGCAATCGCGTGCGCGGCAACCGGGATCGCTTTGGCGCTCTGGGACACGCTCGCGTCGATCGGCAAGACCCAAGCGTCGCACTGGGCGTTCTTGGCGGCGACAGTGCTTGGCGCCCTATGGTTGCGAATCACGCCTGCAGCGCCCAGCACGCAGATGGCGTTGGAACGAGCGGTACTCAAGCTCCGCCCCACGAGTTTGGATCCCGAGGTCGTGGCCTCGCTCAGCGACAAGCGGTCCTCCGTTGACAGGCACGCGAGGGTGCATCTCGAGGAGATCCAGTTTCAGCAGAGCGTCTCGACGGGGTTCTCCGCCGGGGTCGATCTGCCGTGGGGCGCGAAGCTCGCAACCGACGACAAGGTCAGCCTCACCCGCGCGCCGATGACATTGCCCGAGGTCGTCGATCGCTTTCGCGCGTTCGCGCAGGAGGTAACCGAGAGGGACTACCTCGTCATCGGCATCGACGAGCTCGACAAGATGGGGTCCGAGCAGGACGCCCGCGACTTCCTCAACGCGATCAAGAGCATCTTCGGCGTGCGCCGCTGCTTCTTCCTCGTCTCCGTCTCGGAGGACGCGATGAGCAGCTTCGAGCGGCGTGGCCTCCCGTTTCGCGACGTCTTCGACAGCTCGTTCGACGCGATTCAGCGCGTGGGCTACCTCACGCTCGCGGAATCGCGGTCGGTCCTGGAGCGACGGGTGGTGGGCCTCGGCATCCCGTACCAGTGCCTGTGCCACGTCCTGGCGGGCGGGCTCGCCCGCGACCTGATCCGCGTGGCGCGCGAGCTGCTTCATCACAGCTCGGTGCACAACCTGAACACGCTCTCAAGCCTGACGTACGCGCTCGTCGAGTCCGAGTTGCGTGCCAAGTCCGCCGCGGCCATCCTTTCGGCGCGCAGGGAGCCGGAGGCCGACGAACGAGAGTGGCTGCTGGGCTGGCTGCTGCGTCAGGACGGCTTTGGCCCGGGAGCCGCGCTGCTGGGGCGGCCTAAGGCGAAGCGGACCCGGCCTTTGCCTCGACACCCGCATCGAGGCCGTCGAGTACGCAGCGCCCAAGCGGGACGCTCGGCACGAAGGCGCCTGCGACGTCGTCGTCAGCTCGTCGCGGAGCTGTGGTCGCGGATTGGCGAGCGGCGTGCGACGACGGTGTTCGACACGCCGCCATCAACCGCGGGTAGCGGCGAGGGAGAGCGCGACGACGCGTCGCGTCGAGGCCACGCGCGGGCGATCGCAAACGAGGTGGCGACGCTCTACTACTACGCCGCGACAGTGCTCGAGTTCTTCGACGATCAGCTGCGTGAGGACGTCCTCGAGGACGCCCTGCGCGGCAAGGATCCCTACCTCGAGCGTCTCGCTCGCGCACGCCAGGACTTTACGCTTGGACCATCGATCGCCTGGGGCCAGATCGATGCCTTCCGCTCGGCGGCCGGGCTGCTCCCGCTGTGGCAACGCCCCACAACCGCACGGTAGGTCGTCCGGGGTCGATGGCGGATTCACCCCGCCAGGCGGGGTCAAGGTGCCAAGGGTGCGGCTCAGGCTTGCGGCGCGGTCGTGGGCTCCGCCGCGACGCCTTCGAGGAACGCCTCGAGCTCGTCGATGCGGCGCTCCCACGTGTAGTCGCTCGCGGTGACGCGACCGGCCTCGCCGAGCTGTGAGCGCAGCTCCGGGTCGGCGAGCAGGCGGGCGATCGCGGCGCTCACAGACGCCACGGTCGGCTCGGGCATGAGGCAGTTCTCGCCGTCGACGCAGAAGTCGCGGTTGCCGTGCGAGTCGGTGCAGACGACGGCGCCGCCGGTCGCCATCGCCTCGAGCGGCGGCAGGCAGAAGCCCTCGTGCGTCGAGGTCTGGACGAAGACCGTCGCCTCGTTGAAGAGGACGTTGACCTCCGCGTCGCTCGGGCGCTCGACGTAGCGCGTGCCGTGCTCGGGCCCGAGCTCGGGCTCGATGCCGAAGAGGCACAGCTCGGGCTCGCCGGGCAGCGCCTTCCACGCGCCGATCGTCAGCGGCAGGTTCTTCAGCGGGTTCGTGCGACCCAGCGCGAGCAGCATGTCGTCGCGGCGCTGCACGTCGTCGAGCGGGCGGAAGTTGTCGAGGTCGATCCCCGGCGGCACGAGCGTCGACTCGAGGCCGAGCTCGCGCAGGCGGTCGGCGTTCCAGCCCGAGATCGTCATGTAGCGAAACTCGTTGCGATAGCCGGCCAGCACGGCGTGGCGGTTGCGCTCGTCGTCGGGGTAGTAGCTCGTCTCGATGTCCTGGACGAAGAACACCGGCAGCCCGCGCAGGACGCTCGCCGTCCACACCGGCGTCCCGGTGTTCCACCACGTGGCGACCTTGATCGCGTCCTCGCGCGCGAGCGCCTCCGTCAGGTCGTCGTAGTCCTCGAAGGAGTGCACCGGCGCGTCGAGCGCAAACCAGTCGGGCTGCTCGCCGAGCGTGAAGAGCTTGACGTCGTGGCCGCGCGCGAGCATCCGGTTGAGGTGCTCGAAGATGTCGCGGTGCCCGCCGCCGACGCCCGTGTCCTCCGTGACGTAGACGACGCGCAACCGGCCCGACGGCGTGCGCACGGACGCGCCACGGCCGTCGAAGAAGTCCCCCCAGCGCTCCCAGAACGCGACCTGCGACGCCTTCTCTTTCCAGCACAGTGGGATCCGAAGCTTGGAATTCACGTGACTTGAAGTCGCGGC
>JADMIO011486965.1_pt1 | contig 21248 bp, 20 predicted proteins | sample 8958161 | NCBI WGS metagenome assembly JADMIO01 (sample SAMN16585339, study PRJNA669376) | soil metagenome | isolation source: Crop rotation soil | place: USA: Cullars Rotation, Alabama | collected 2011
AACGACGAAGACGGATCAACTCAACGAAACCGTCCACTGAATCGGATCAGGCCCAAAGCGCCGTGTTTTACTCTATGGTGCAAACGCTGTTGGAGAAGCGTTTCACCTTGCGAGTTCGTCGCGAAGTCCGTCCGCAGGAAGTGTTGAAACTTGTTCTGCTGCGGCCTGACAAGTCACTCGGCCCAGACCTAAATAAATCGACGGAGACCTGTAGCGAACGTGAAGCACAAGGACAACAGTGCTACGCACTTTATGAGGACGGACGAATACAGGCGCGTGGTGGGGAGTGGCGGGTGCTCGCCTCTCAGCTTGGTCCGCGCTCAGGGCTGAAGATGCGTATCGTCGATGAGACTGGACTCGACGGACTGTACGACATGTCTCTTCGATGGACACCGGAAGACGTCCGAATGCAAATCGATGACACAGCGAACACTAGTCGCACAGATGACTTGCCGTCATTTGTTACCGCTGTTCAGCAGCAGCTTGGCCTCAAGCTTGAGCGTGGTATCGGCGACTCCGAAGTGCTCATTATTGAGAGCGCTGATCGTCCAGCGCTTGACTAGAGAACTTGGGATTCCGCTCATGTCCTCATGAAATGCGCTGGGACACTTTTGGGACACTTTGTAACCGACTGGCGCGGTCCTGAATGGTCACTTTCGGGTCGGCACATCGGACGGAGACGGGCATCGCCATGATTCGGAACGGTATCCCAAAACTCTTATGAAGCTGCCGTCTAACCAACTGAGCTACCCCGCCCCATGCGCAGCTAGACTGCAACGGTGTACGCAAATCCGCGGGGACCGGCGGCGCGCGGCTGCTCACACCGCTATCCAGGCATTCGAAACGATCTTAGAGGGGCATTGACCTGCCCCCTCTGATCCGCCACGGGTAAGATGAGGTCCTCCGTTCCGAGGAGGACCGATGAAACGGAGCAAATTCAGCGACGAGCAGATCCTGGCGATCGTCAAGGAAGGCGAGGCCGGACGGAAGGTGGCCGACCTGTGTCGCGCGAACGGGAGCAGTCTACCTAGGAACTGTCAACCGATCGGGGAAGCTTACGCTCTCGACATCGGTTGTTTGGGAGGTTACCTTGGCGCTACCCCGCGGCTGGTGGGGATTCGAGCCACAGGCAATGGTAGGCATTTTTATCTCGGCGTGGAGCGGCGCGCGCTCGCAATTTCCGATTGAAGAAGTCGGCGTATGGCTAGCGGCGCCGTTCTTCGCGCTGCTTACGTACGAATTCGCCAAAGCATTCTTTCACCATCCGCTGCCAACACGATCGGCCCTGTTCGGCAAGCGCGGGCAGAAACCAATCGTGGCCGGCGCTGTTGATGAACTCGTCTAATCACCGCGTGCAACTGCCCAGGTATCACAACACCGTTGTCACTCTTGAGATATGGCATACGGATACACGGAGACTGCGAGTTCCACCCGGCTTTCATTGGAGCTGCTTGACTTGTATCTCGCCCTCCACGCCGTCGACCCTCATTTTGTACGCCGAGCCCGACCTGTAGATCACCACTTCCGGGCTGTACTTGTACACGTACTTGTAAGCGTGCGAGCTCTGCTGCCAGATCTGTCCATTCTGCAGCTTAAAAATGGTCTCACCATTCCAGCCGGAAAACTCACCGTCGATCCGTGACTCAATGACGGCTGCCGGTGCTTTTCCTTCTGGAGCAGTCGTTTGTCGATCCACGTTCAATTTCCTGCACAGTAACGGTTCATCGAATCCTGCGACAATCAACTTGTACGTGTCGCCATTCCGAAGGATGGTCACTTTTGGTTGCAGCTCCAACACCAGCTGCAGGGTGAGTCCTGTCACCTCGTAGACGTTCCCGGACACGGTCTTGAATATTCGTCCCTGCTTGACCGTCCCGCTGATATTTCCTTCCAGACTTGTTTCCTCGACGAACTTCCACTCCGCTGCGGACGCTGTCGGGGTGCTTGGGGATGTTGTTTGCTTCGATGGCCCCGACACTTGCTGAATGGTCAACGTCTTCTTGCCAATGATCAATTTTCCTTGGCCTGGGCAGATCACCACTGACGGGTAGTATTCGTACATGTACTCGTATTCGTATTTCACCTGCCACACCGAACCATCGGCCAGCTTGAATATTTCGTTGTTGTTGCCCATGAAAGGTGTCGGGCTCAAGATCGACGACGAATAGCATTGTTGTGCCTCGGCACGTCCCGTGATCATAAGGATCACGAACGCTGACGCTAACGACATCGAATTCCGTCTTCTCATCTCTTTTTCCCAGCGGCGGATACGAGGAATACAAAGCCGGCGTCGTCCGCGAACCGAACCGTGGTCCGGGAACCGTGTCGATCACGAAGGTCCAGTATTGCCGCCGTCCACCCGAAGTATGCCCGTAATCACAGCGGCTGTCTCTGAATTGACGGGCGAAAGTCACAATTTAGGCCAACCACAGTTACTTCCGAAGAAGGCATAGGGTTGCGTTGCAGCGACACCAAGGACAACGCCCCGACACGCTTCCAGGCAGTCACTGATCCTCGCTTCAAACAAGGCAGGAAAATGCCCTGCGCCAAACACGTCGATCCGTCATCACGGACTCGCGTTTTCGCGATCTTCCCTCACCGGACACCGGATTGCACGTCATCTGAGGTCGCCACGGGATCCTGATCAGACCGCGACGACTCCTCGTCGATATCGAAACGACGTCGCCAACGCCGGAAGAGTCGGTCCGGGTCAAGCCTCCGCAATGAACGGCCCGTCAGCGTGGGTCGTTCCCAAAAGGACTCGGGATTTTGGAGGATACCCGTCGGCGCCACAACAGGATGTTGCTGCACATAGAGCAGGAGTTGCGACAAGGCGTCCACGTCGTCGTCGTGTTTGCCACGCGGGAAGCGCGCACACGCCTCTACGAACGGTTCGACCCACTCCCGTCCCGCAATCGGCTCGCCCTGTGCGGTCCGTGGTCGTGGCAACCACACGTGTTTCGACTCCAACATCGGTTGAACAGCGGATGCCCGGGCGAACTTCCCGCCCTCGGGTTTCACCGGGAGGACGCCGGCGATTTCCGTGCTCAAGACCTCGATGATCGCCGCCCCATTGGCGGTTTCCTCGATCAGAATCGCGTTGGTACCCGGATAGCGCTGGTTCCACGTGCGAATCCATGCGACGTGCTGCGTGAAGCCCATGCGGTCATTCACGCGATCCAGGAGGTACACGTCCGCCCCGCGGCGTCCCGCCATGAGCCCAGCGACGGGATCCGCTCCGTCGCTGTCTTTGAACGAGGTATCCCAAGACTGGAGCCGCTGTTCAAACGACTCCAGCGACGGCGCCTCGTCGTAGTACTGCCAATGGTCGCGCTGAAAGATGCCACCACTCTCAGGGATCGGATCTTGAAGGTACTGCGCGGCATACCCCCACCGCCCGAGTGTTCGCTGAAGCCCCGCCAGTTCCTGCGGCCCTTCAACCTCCGGCCGCAGCGGCGCGCCCGGTTCTCGCGTGATCTCGCGGCGGCTCCGTGGGAACACAATGGTCCGCCGCTGTGATTCCACGACCGGCAAGCACACATGTGTAAAACCCTGGTCGAGGCACAACGCGGCCAGGTCGTCGGTGTGCAACCGCTGCATCACGACCACGGTGCGAGCCGTGGCCTTGTGGTCTAGACGGGTCATCAGCGTTTGCGTGTAGAACTCCAACGCCTGCTGACGGAGCGCCTCACTCGCCGCCTGCGTCGGACTGTGCGGATCATCGATGATTAGCCGACTGCCCCCCTTGCCCGTGACTGACGAGCCGGTGGACGCCGCGATCATGATGCCCCGACGCGCGTTGTGCATTTCCGCTTTCGTGTGTTGATCGCGCGTCAAACGCAGCTGCGGCCATTGCCGCAGATAGCGTGGCGTTTCTAACAGGCGCCGTCGATCCAACGCGTGTCGCATGGACAGCGCTTCGGTGTAGCTGGAGAAAATCATCCGGAGGCTGGGCTGGCGAATCCATTCCCACACGGGCCACAGAATCGACACCAATAACGACTTCCCGTGCCGCGGCGGAATGGTGATCAGGAGGCGCTTCGTGTCCCCCGCCGTGACCGCTTCGAGGTGTTCACAGAGCAATTCGATATGCCAATCGCATCGAAACGGCGTCGCGGGCTCGAGAATGGGCCACGCGTCCATCACGAACGGGAGGAGGTTGCTCTCCGCGCGACGTTTGAGATCTTCTCCCTGCACTTCCGCCTGCTGTTCCGCCTGACGGCGGACGTCATCAGTCATGTGAAGGCTCCTGTGTGGCCACGGGTAGACCGAGTTGGTGATAGATGCGCGCCTGCCGTGCGAGTTCGGCGGCCAGTTCGTCATCGGAGAGCCCACTCATTGGCGATGTCGCCGTCACCGCCAGCCGCTCGGGAGCATTCACGCCCCAGACCTCACGCAGGTCGGCGAGCGCTTTGCGCGCGACGTCGAGGTACCGGGGATCGCCGTGCCGGTTCTCAGAGACCAGTTCGGCCACGGTCGTGCCCGTGCCTGATCCGTCCGACTTCCGTTGGCGGCGGCGGACGGCGTCGGTTTTGCTGTCGATCCACGCCGTCATCGCCTCGCCGTACACATGATCCAGGCGCAGCGTGTGCCGCACCCGGAGTCGATCCACCATCGGCGCGAGGTCCTGGACGAGTCGTTCCTCCACGCGCCGGAGGATCTTGGAGACCGCGGCCTGGCTCACCCCGAGCTCTCCGGCAATCTGGTGTTGCGTCCGGCCCAGAATGGTCAGCTCCAGCACGCGTTGCTCCCGCTGCCGAATGCGAACGGTGGGTTCGGCCCCGCCCTTGCCGCCGCGCCCTCGTATGCGACGGCGCGTCATCGCCGGCCCGTCCGTCGCGCGGGGCGTGCGGCCCGCGCCCGCTGGCCGGTGTACTGCTCCCAGCGCGTGATCGCGACCTGAACGTATTGCGGGTCGAGGTCCATCGCGAATGCGACGCGACCGAGCTTCTGCGCGGCGATCACGGCCGTCCCGCTCCCGACGAACGGGTCGTAGATCGCCTCGCCGGAGGCCGTGTGATTCCGGAGACGATAGTCCGGATTAGGGTGGGGTAACAGAAGGTTGCTTATGGGACTCGCCCTCTCTCCCCCGCAACACAGACGACATCATCGCGACGTTCAAGCGCGTCCCGAACGTGCCCAACAGCCCGGCATCGTTTGCCTTCTTCGTCCGGCCGATCGTCGATATCAAGGCGGTGGACTCGCTGACGTTGCGCCTGAAGACCGACAAGCCGCATCCGCTGCTGCCGAACGACATGGTGGCGGTGATGATCCTGCCGAAGTCGGTCGCCGAAACCGCGAAGACCGAAGACTTCAATTCCGGCAAGGCAATGATCGGCACCGGTCCTTACCGCTTCGTCGAATACGTCGCCGGCGATCGCGCGGTGCTGAAGCGCAACGATGCGTACTGGGGCACGAAGCCCGCGTGGGACAACGTCCGCTTCAAGATGATTCCAAACGCACCCGCACGCGTCGCGGCGCTGCTCGCCGGCGATGTGCAGATGATCGAAGGCGTGCCGACCGCGGACATCGCCAAGCTGTCGAAGGACGACCGCGTCACGCTGTCGTCGGCGGTGTCGAACCGGATCATCTACCTGCACATGGACTCGGGCCGCGAGAAGAACTCGCCGTTCGTGACGACCAGCGACGGCAAGCCGATGGAAGCGAACCCGCTGCGCGATCCGCGCGTGCGGCGGGCGATCTCGAAGATGATCGATCGCAATGCAATCGTGTCCCGAATCATGGAGGGGCAGGCCGTGGCGGCGGGCCAGTTGCTGCCCGAGCAGTTTTTCGGCACCAGCAAGGACCTGAAGCCGGAAAAGTACGATCCGGAGGGCGCCAAGAAACTGCTGGCGGAGGCGGGCTATCCAAACGGCTTTGGCCTGACGCTTCACGCACCGAACAATCGGTACATCAACGACGCACAAGTTGCGCAGGCGGTCGCGCAGTACCTGTCGCGCAATGGCATTGCGACCAAACTCGAGACGATGCCGTCCAACGTGTTCTTCTCGCGCGGCTCCAAGCTGGAATTCAGCTTCCTGCTGGCGGGCTGGGGGGCGGAGACCGGTGAAACGTCGTCGCCGTTGCGTTCGCTGCTCGCCACCTACGACCAGAAGGCCGGGCTCGGGACCGCAAACCGCGGCCGTTTCTCCGACGCCGGCGTCGACGCGCTGCTGACGCAGGCGTTGACGACGATCGACGACACCAAGCGCGGCATCATGCTGGCGCGCGCATCCGAGAAGGCGGTCGGCGAGTTGATGGGCTTGGTGCCGCTGCACTACGAGGTCAGCACCTGGGCAACGCGCAAGGGCATCGCGTACAAGGCACGCGCCGACCAGTACACCTTCGCATTCGAAGCGCGTCCGGGCAAGTAGCGCGACAATCGCGCGACCGGATGGCAAGGGCGCCTCTGGCGCCCTTTTCATTGCACTCGCCGTACAGATCCAGACGCCTGACCGATGTTCGTTTACGTGCTTCGACGGCTTGCGCAGACCGCGCTCGTGCTGGCGGTTACGTCGCTGCTGGTGTTCGGCGGGCTCTACCTCGTCGGCGATCCCGTCGAGATCCTGGTCAACCCGACAGCGGACCAGATCGAAAAGGAGCGTGCCGCCGCAGCGCTCGGACTCGACAAGCCGGTTCATGAGCAGTACCTCACCTTCGTCAAAGGCGCGTTGACCGGCGATCTCGGCAATTCCTTCGTCTACGGGCGGCCTGCGCTACAGGTGATCTTCGAGCGCGTGCCCGCGACGCTCGAGCTCGCGTTCCTGGCGATGGTGATCGCCGTCGCACTCGGCATTCCGCTCGGCCTGTATGCCGGGCTGCGACCGGCGAGCCCGTTCGCCAAAGCGATCATGGCGGGTTCGATCCTCGGCTTTTCGCTGCCGACCTTCTGGGTCGGCCTGATGCTGATCATCGTCTTCGCCGTGCAGCTGGGATGGTTGCCGTCGACCGGCCGCGGCCCGACCACCGACGTGCTGGGCGTGCCGCTGTCGATCTTCAACGGCGAGGGCCTGCGCTACGCGCTGTTGCCGGCGATCAACCTCGCGCTGTTCAAGCTGTCGCTGATCATCCGGCTGACGCGCGCGCAGGTGCGCGAACAGAGCCTGCTCGACTACATCAAGTTTGCGCGCGCCAAGGGACTGTCGGACCGGCGCGTGATCGGCGTCCATCTGCTGAAGAACATCCTGATTCCGCTGGTCACGGTGATCGGCCTCGAGCTCGGCTCGGTGATCGCGTTCGCGGTCGTCACGGAGACGATCTTCGCGTGGCCGGGCATGGGCAAGCTGGTGATCGACTCGATCTTCCAGCTCGACCGGCCGATCGTGGTTGCGTACCTGCTGGTTGTCGTCTTCATGTTCATCCTGATCAACCTCGTCGTTGACGTGCTGTATTCGATCCTCGATCCGCGCGTGCGGCTGGCGGACGCTAGGGCATGAGCGCGATCGCTTCGCCGGTTGTTGCGGATCGCGCACAGTCGCCATGGCGGCGTTTCGCGCGCGAGTTTGCGGAGAGCCGGCTGGCGCTCGCCGGCCTGGCGATGCTGTTGGTGATCGTGCTGATCGCGTTGTTCGCGCCGTGGATTGCGCCGCAAAACCCGTATGACCTGACGCGACTCGATTTGCTCGACGCGCGGTTGCCGCCGGGCGCGCGCAGCATGGACGGCATGCCCTACTGGTTGGGCACCGATGGCCAGGGTCGCGACATGCTGTCGGCGATCATCTACGGCCTGCGCGTATCGCTGATCGTCGGCGTGCTGTCGGGTGCGATCGCACTGACGATCGGTTCGGTCGTCGGCGTTCTTGCCGCCTACCTCGGCGGCCGCTTCGAGCAGATTGTGATGCGGATTGTCGACATCCAGCTCGGCTTCCCGGCAATCCTGGTTGCGCTGATCCTGCTGGCGGTGCTCGGCAAGGGCGTCGACAAGATCATCATCGCGCTCGTCACCGTGCAAGCAACACAGCGCAGATTAGCACGCTGCCGCGAACAATGGGCGTGTCGACGCATACGCATCGACCCGCATGGACGGCCGTCCGCCCTTCCATCTCACCTGAAGGCGCATCGCAGACACACCCGTCCCGCGCACGACGTCCGAACGCGCGGCTTACCAGTCGTCGTACGACAATTCCGGTGGCGGCCGCGCGGGGGCGGGTGGCGCCACCTCCGTCGGCAACCCGAGATGAGCGAGGATCCGTGCCCCGACCGGCCCTTGCTCGATGAGCGCGACCAGCCGCAGGCGCCCGCGGCATCGGGAGCACGCCAGCACGTCGAAGCCGAACGTTCGCCGCATCAGCTCCGCCCACAGATATCCGCGCGAGGATTTCGCCGCTGCAGTTGACGCGGGCTCTGGCGCTGCGGCGACGAACGGGCCGGCGCGGGCCGGGACAATGTGCGGCCGCCAGGCGGCCCGCGCGCCCAGCACGCCGTAATAGAACAGCAGATTGACCCGCGGGCGCGGCACCAGCACCGCCAGCCGCCCCAGGAACTCGAGCGGCTCGAACACGAGGTGCGTCGTCCCGTCCGCCCACCGGTGCCGCAGTTCCAACAGCACCTGTCCCTCGGCCGTCAGCCGCACCCGATCCCCTGAGACCGGCGGCCGCAGCGCGTAGCGGCACACCGCCTCGAGCCGGTCGCGCTGCCCCGCCGCCACCCGCACGCCGGCGTGCAGGTCGAAGCCGTTCGCCCGCGCGTGGTACGGGCCCCGTACCCAGATGTCCGCTTCGTCACCCGCGCCTCCGGTCGCAAGCCGTCGCACGCGGCGGCCCGCCGCCTCCCCGAGCGCCTGCGTCCCCTGGACCGACGCGGCCGCGAGGCCGCCGAGTACCGGAGTCTCGGCCCACGCGTCGCCCTCGTCCGCATCCGCACGCGCCCCGAGCCCCTCTCGTTCGGCAAGCCGCATCACCTGCGCCTCCACCGTCGCCAGCACCTCCGCCACGTCGAGATCGGTCAGCGGCACGGCGTGAAAGCGAAGCCGCCCATCCGGCGCCGGCGCGAACACTCCGTCGAGGACGAGCGCATGCACGTGGATGTTGAGGTTGAGCGCGCCACCAAACCGCTGGATGATCGCGACGCCGCCCCCGCGCCCGCCGGCTTGCCGCGCGATGTCTCGCAGCTGCCGCAGGACGGCAGCCATGAAGACACGGATGACGCCGCGACACACGTCATGCCGCCACGCGAGCTGATACCGCAGCCGGTACGGCAGGCTCAACACCCATTGCCTGACGGGCACATCCGGCAGCACCGCGTCGACGAGGTGCGCGGCCCGTTCGGCCATTCGCCGCCCGCCACAACTGGGACAGAAGCCGCGCCCTTTGCACGAGAAGGCGACGAGCCGATCGAGGCCGCACGATCCGCAGCGGAAGCGCGCGAACCCGCCCGCCAGCCAACCGCAGCGCAGGAACCCGCGGAATTCTTCGTCAACGAAGGCCGGCAAGCCATCGCCGTCGCGCAGGTGCGCGGCCTGCACCCGGAACGTCTCGAAGTGATCGTGAACGATCTGGTAGAGCAGGTTCCCCGAGGGATCCCGGGGAACGTAGTCGATCGACTGACGGGGCACGCACAGAGCGATTCACCGCACATGCCTTGACCAAGTGCGGGAGATCAGGCCGAATCCAGCAGAGTGCGGGATCGGCGACACAGAAGGCGCGCGCTCGCCGACCACATGGCATCGCAGAAACTGCGACTGTCCGCAGCCGCAAACCCGCAACTCTCGTCGATCGTTGGCACAATTGATTCCATGGCTCGGTTCTTCAAGTCCGGCGACGCGTTCCGGCGGTGGCTCGCCACTCACGCCGGGACAGCGCGCGAGCTGGTCGTCGGCTTCTACAAGAAGTCCTCCGGACATCCGGGCCTCACTTACGCGGAAGCGCTCGATCAGGCGCTCTGCTTCGGCTGGATCGACGGCGTCCGCAAGAGCCTGGACGACGAGCGCTATACGATTCGATTCTCGCCGCGGCAGGCCAAGAGCATCTGGAGCCGGGTCAACCTGCGGCACATAGAACGGTTGAAGAAGGCCGGCTTGATGAATCGCCGCGGTCTCGAAGTGTTCGAAGGCCGCGACCCGGCACGGGCCGGCCTCTACTCCTTCGAGAACCGCCCGCGTGCCTTTGACCGTCACAGTCAAGCCCTCTTCAAAGCCACGCCCGTTGCATGGACATTCTTCCGTGCCCAGCCGCCCGGCTATCAACGGGTTGCAACGTTCTACGTGATGAGCGCGAAACGAGAGGACACGCGACTGCGACGCCTGCAGCGCGTGATCGACTGCTCGCGATGCGGCGAGCGGCTGCCAACGATCGCGCAGCCGTTGAAGAAAAAAGGCTGACCCGGTCAGAATCTGGCGATCTCCGATCCGGTTATTGGGCGATCGGAGCTTGGCCGCCGACGGTTGGTCCGCTCATCGCTCCGAAATTCACTCGGTGCGTTCGTCTGGCTTCAATGGCTACAGGAACGACGGACCGGTTGGGTACGCGACCCGTGTGAGCGACGCGTCTCGGCGCAGCCGGGAACTCGCACCGCAGCGCCGAAATCCGCGGCAAGTCACGGACTTGCCGCATTTCACCGACGGATCGCGGAGGTGTGAGTTCCCGCGTCGTCGAACCCGGGTCGCGGGAGCAACTGGTCCGTCGTTCCGCGCTCGACAGGCCAGAACGTGCTGGACGATCTATTCGAACGTCCCGGAGACGATGCGGTTGCGGCCGCTCTGCTTCGCTTTGTAGAGCGCTTCGTCGGCGGCGCGCAGCAGCTGCGCCGAGAGATCCATGTCGCGCGTCGCGGCGCAGCCGAGGCTGATGGTCACCGTGACTTTGTCGTCCCCCGCCGCGATCGGTTCGGCGCACACCGCGGCGCGGAAGCGATCCGCGAGGTTCATCGCGTCGGCGGCGGTGCAGTGCGGCGCCATGATCACGAATTCTTCGCCGCCGAACCGTCCCATCGCGTCGGATCCGCGCAGCGTGACGGCCATCCGCCGCGCGATCTCCCGCAGCACATCGTCCCCGACCAGGTGTCCGAAGCGATCGTTGATCTGCTTGAAGTGATCGACGTCCACCATGATCAACGCCAGCGACGTATGGTGGCGGCGCGCCCGCGATACTTCGTGTTCGAACATTTCGAAGAACGCCAGGCGGTTGAGCACGTTGGTCAACGGATCGTGCATCGCCAGGTAGCGCAGCTGCCGCGTGGCGGCCTCGAGCTCGCCCTGCAGGGCGACGATGCGCGCCCCGGTCTGCAGGCGCGCCCGCAGCTCCTCCACTTCGAACGGCTTGACGATGTAGTCGTCGGCGCCGGCGGCGAAGCCTTCGAGCATGTCGCGCTGTTCACCCTGTGAGGTGAGCAGAATCATGTAGACGTAGGGATCGATACCGGCGGCGCGAATCTGCCGGCAGACGTCGAGGCCGTCGACATGCGGCATCATGCGATCGAGCACGGCCAGGCGCGGCCGGTCGGGCGATTCCATGATGCGCAGCGCCTCGTGGCCGTCGACGGCGACGAGCACCGAATAGCCCCACTTCTCGAGAAACGACTGCAGCCGGTGCCGCGACACCGAATCGTCTTCGGCGATGAGCACTTTCGGCGCGTTCGGCAATCCGAGCGTCGGGTTGCTGCCAGCGGCAGGTAACAGGGCGGCGATCGAGTCGAGATTCATCAGGGGCTCAGCGTCGGCGGACACACGGCGAGCGAATCCGGCTCGCGTTCGGATCTATCGGAAACTACAGGGTTAACCCTTAATTCCGAACGCGCAGGGCGGCACGCGCCTGCGCATATAATTCAGCGCGCATGGACCTGCATCTCAGCCCCGACGAACGCACGTTTCGCGACTCCTTACGTTCCTGGCTCGCCGCCAACGTTCCGGCCGGCTGGGAGGCCCAGCGTCTCGAGAGCACGATGGAGGAACGCTTCACATTTTTGCGACAGTGGCAAAAACGTGTCTTCGACGGCGGGTGGGCCGGCGTCGCCTGGCCGCAGGCCTTTGGCGGCCGCGGCGCGACGCTGATGGAGCAGGTGATTTTCACGCAGGAGATGGCGCGAGCCGGCGCTCCCCCGCTCGCCAACGTCCTCGGCCTCGCGATCATCGGCCCGACGATCATTCATTTCGGCACCGACGCACAGAAAAAGCGCTACCTCGCCAACATCCTCAGCGGTGACGAAATCTGGTGTCAGGGCTTCTCCGAACCCAATGCCGGATCCGATCTTGCCAATCTGCGCACTGAAGCCCGCCGCGACGGCGATCATTACATCGTCAACGGACAGAAGGTCTGGACGAGTTACGGGTGGGCGGCCGACTGGTGCGCGCTCGTGACCCGGAGCGAGCCGGGCACGCAGAAGCACAAGGGACTGTCCTACATGCTCGTCGACATGAAGAGCAAGGGCGTCGAAGTACGGCCGCTGCGGCAGATGACCGGCGAGTCCGAGTTCACCGAGCTCTTCTTCCACGACGTGCGCGTGCCGGCGGACAATGTTCTCGGCAAGCCCGGCGACGGCTGGAACGTCGCGCTCGGCACCCTCGCGCATGAGCGCGCGACGCTCGGCGTCTCGGCGCAGATCGCGATCCGCCGTCAGATCGATCGCCTCATCGAAATCGTGGGCGCGCAGCCCCAGGCGAAGGATCCGATCGTTCGCCAGAAAGTGGCCCAGGCCTACGTCGAAAACGAAGTCGTGCGGCTGAATCACATCCGCGCCGTCAGCAAGATCATGCAGACCGGCGCGCCGGGACCCGAGCAGTCGATCCTCAAGATCAACTGGAGCGAATCGAACCAGCGATTTCAGGCGGCGGCGCAGGAGATTCTCGGTCCATACGCGCAGCTGACCGCCGGCAGCAGCCTGGCGATCGACGCCGGCGCGTTTTCCTATTCCTACCTGCGCTCCCGCGGCAACACGATCGAAGCGGGAACGTCCGAAATTCAACGCAACATCGTCGGCCAGCACGTGCTCGGCCTCCCCAAGAGCTACTGACCTCATGCAGTTCGCGTTGTCCGACACTCAGCAATCGATCAAAAGCTCCGCGCGCGAGTTCTTCTCGGCCGAAACGCCGATGGCGGCGGTGCGCAAGTTGTGTGAGACGCCCGACGCGTTCGATCGCGCGTTGTGGGCGAAGTGCGCCGACCAGGGATGGACCGGCATCATCTTCCCCGAGCAGTACGGCGGGGTGGGTCTCGGCCTCGTGGAGATGGCCGCGGCATGGGAGGAAATGGGACGAGCGCTTGTGCCGGGCCCGTTCGTCAGCACCGTGCTGCTCGTGGGGACGATCCTCGATCGCGCCGGCAGCGAGGCGCAGAAACAGCAGTATCTGTCCGCCATCTGCCGCGGCGAGTCGCGAGCCACGCTCGCACTCCTCGAGCGGAGCGGGTCATGGGATCTGGACGCGGTTCAGCTCGAGGCGAAACCGTCGGACGGCGGCTACGTGCTGAACGGCGAGAAACTGTTCGTCGAAGCAGCGGCGATTGCCGACTTCATGCTGGTGGCGGTTCGCCTCGGCAGCGAACTGGGAGTCCTCATCGTCCCCGGCGCGGCGGCCGGGATCGCGAAGACGGCGACACCGGCTGTCGACCTCACGAGGCCGCTCTATCAGGTGTCGTTCCGGGACGTCCGTGTCGGCGCCGACAGGCTGATCGCGCGCAGTGACCAGGCGCGCGCGGCCCTGGACGCGGCGCTCGACGTCAGCACGGTCGGCGTCGCCGCCGAAATGGTCGGCGGGATGCAGCAGCTTGTCGACCTCACCGTCGCCTATGCGAAGACGCGCGAGCAGTTCGGCCGTCCGATCGGCGGTTTTCAGGCGGTCCAGCAGCAGTGCGTCGACATGTTCGTGCTCCTCGAAGGATCGCGGTCGGCGACTTATTACGCCGCGTGGGCGCTGAACGAGAATCAGCCCGACGCGCGGATCGCCGTGTCAGTGGCGAAAGCCTACGCGAGCGACGCGTACCGCGAATGCGGCAACCATTCGATCCAGGTCCAGGGCGGCATGGGTTTCACCTGGGAGAACGACGCCCACATGTACTATCGCCGCGCCAAGGGATCCGAACTGGCGTTCGGCGACGCCACCTTCCACCGCGAACGGGTCGCGAAAGCAGTCCTCGGTACGTAGGCCCGGCCTTCAGGTCGGGCGCGTTCCGGATACGCGAAAAACGCGCGTTTGGAACGATTATTTCGCGACTTTTCACGCCGCCGAGGGGTCGTTTGCACAGAAGTGCAGACTCTATCCTGTCATTGCCGCCGGAAGCTTCTGTTAGTTGACCAAACTGACAGAATGCATGGTTCGGACATAATCCACATCCTATGAACACACGCGTCACGCGGATGCTCGGCATCCGCTACCCGATCGTTTGCGGCGGCATGCAGGGCGTTGGCGTCGCGGAGCTCGTGTCGGCGGTGTCGAACGCCGGCGGCCTCGGCGTCCTGACCGCGCTCACCCAGCCGACCCCCGAAGCGCTCACTCGCGAGATTGCGCGCTGCCGGACGATGACCGACAAGCCGTTCGGGGTGAACCTGACCATCCTGCCGACGATCACTCCGCCGCCGTACGCCGAGTACCTCGACGCGATCATCGACAGCGGCATCACCATCGTCGAGACCGCCGGCAACAACCCGAAGGACTTCGTCGCCAAGCTCAAGGCGCACCACACCATCATCATTCACAAATGCACGTCGGTGCGGCATGCGCTGTCTTCGGAGCGCAACGGCGTCGACATCGTCAGCATCGATGGCTTTGAATGCGCGGGACATCCCGGCGAAGACGACACGCCCGGACTGATTCTGATTCCCGCCGCGGCGAGAGCGTTGAAGATTCCGATCATCGCATCCGGCGGCATCGGCACCGGCAGCGGAATGGCGGCGGCGCTCGCGCTCGGCGCCGAAGGGATCAACATGGGGACGCGCTTCATGGCGACGCGCGAGGCGCCGATTCACGACAACGTGAAGCAGGCGCTGATCAAGGCGACCGAACGCGACACCAATCTGATCTTCAGGACCATGCGCAACACCGCGCGAGTGCTGAAGAACGCCGTATCCGATCAGGTGGTGGCGCTGGAGCGCCGTGAAGGCGGCGCCACGTTCGAGGATGTGAAACCGCTCGTCGCCGGCGCGAAGGGACGCGAGGCGCTGCGCACCGGCGACGTCGATGCGGGGATCGTGTCGGCGGGGATGGTCGTCGGCCTGATCGACGACATCCCCACCTGTCAGGAATTGATCGATCGCATCGTCGCCGATTGCCGAGAGAGCCTCGAGCGCGCGTCGGCGATGGTGGCGTGAACTGCACCGCGCTCGACGGGTGAAGCGGCGGACGTCCCGTCGGGATCGAAGGGGTGCTGGCGACTCGCCCGATCTGAAGCGCGGGCCTACTACTGCGCGCTTACTGTGCTGGAGCTCGGGTCTCCTACTGCGCGCGACGGCGGCTCAGCGAACTGACGCCGAGCAGGACCCCGCCGAGCACCACCAGACTGCCCGACTCGCCGAACATGCCTGCACTCGACGCAATACCGAATGTGCCGCCCGCGTTGGCGGACACCGGCCAGATCAGCGCGGCCAAGGCGAGGGACGCAAGCACGATTAATCGAACGACGGTCATCACTGCTCCTGAGCCCGGGGGATGTGCGGGCGTTGACGGCCCGCCGACATCTCAAAAGGCAAGCGATGTGCCGTTCGATGTATGCGACGATGTGCAGCCGTACCGGCGATGTCTGCTGCTACGGCGACTTCCGGCAAAAGTCGGCAGAAAATGTCCGCGACGCGCGAAAACTGCCACCGCCTGACGCGCAGGGAAAGCGCGCGCAAGCAGGTACACTCGTTTCATGACCGCGACGCGAGATCAGGAGTTCCACACTTCCGGCATCGTCCGGCTCACGAGGCCGCAGCTGCTCGGCACGCTCGGCGGGTTGACGTTCGCGCTGCTGCTCGCCGCGATTGATCAAACGATCGTCGGCACGGCGGAGCCGCGCATCATCGCCAGTCTCTCCGGATTCGATCGCTACCCGTGGGTGGCTACTGCTTATCTCCTGTCGTCGACGATCGCAGTGCCGATCTTCGGCAAGCTCTCGGACATCTACGGCCGCAAGTGGTTCTTCCTCGCCGGCACGATGCTGTTCGTCGTCGCCTCGGCGCTCTGCGGCGCCGCCGGCACGCTGACCATCCTGCCGCTCGACGGCATGAACCAGCTGATTCTCTTCCGCGGCATTCAGGGCATCGGCGCCGGCATGATGATCGGACTGGTGTTCGTGATCATCGGCGACGTCTTCTCGCCGGCCGAGCGCGGCAAGTACCAGGCGATGTTCGCGGCGGTGTGGGGTTTCGCGTCGATGATCGGGCCGACGTTTGGCGGCTGGCTGACCGACAGCTTCTCATGGCGCGCCGCGTTCTACGTCAACCTGCCGGTGGGCATCCTGGCGACGCTGGCGATCTATTTCGAATTCCCGGACATGCACGTCAAAGGCGCCGTCCGCAAGATCGATTGGGGCGGCGTCGTGTCGTTGATCGGCTGCGTGGTGCCGCTGCTCCTGGCGTTGACCTGGGTCACCGAATACGGCTGGAGCTCGGCGCGCGTCGAGTCGCTGCTCGCCGTCGCCGCGGTGATGCTGGCGTGTTTCCTCTACGCCGAAAGCCGCGCCACCGAACCGCTGATTCCTTTGACGCTGTTCCGGAATCCGGTGATCAGCGTCTGCTCGGCGGCGGTGTTCATCCTCGGGATGGGGATGTTCGGGGTGATCATTTATCTCCCGCTGTTCATGCAGGGCGTGCTGGGCGTGACCGCGACGCGATCCGGCAATCTGCTCACGCCGCTGATGATGGGCGCCGTCGCCGGCAGCATCGTGACCGGCCAGCTGAACGCGCGGATCGGCAGCTACAAACCGTCAGCGCTGATGGGCTCGGTGCTGGTCGCCATCGGCATGATTCTGTTCGCGCGCATGGACGGCTCCACGGTCTGGCACGAAGTCGTGATCGGCATGGTCGTGTCGGGTATGGGCATGGGGCTGCTGCAGCCCGTCTATACGGTGGCGGTGCAGAACTCGGCGCCGCGCGAGCACATGGGCGCGGCAACGGCCTCGACCGCGTTCTTCCGCTCGATTGGCAGCACCGTCGGCGTGGCGGTCTTCGGCAGCATTCTCCTGACGAATTTCCATCGTGAATTCAACGCCGCCGTTCCTGCGGGCACGCCACCGGCGGCGCTGGCGCCGTTCTCCAATCCGTTGATGCTCGGCGCGATGCGGCCGCAGCTCGAAGCGGCGTTCGCCAAATATCCGGGCGGTCTGAATCTGCTGCAGTCGCTGTTCGCCAACGTACGCGCGGCGTTGATTCACGGACTCAACCGTATCTTCTTCGCCAGCGCGATCATCATGTCGCTGTCGATCGTCCTTCACGTGCTGTTGAAGGACGTCAAGCTGCGCGGCCACATGGCGGCCGCCGTCGATGCTCCTCCCGCGCACTGAAGCGATCCCGATCCGCAATCGCCTCGAACACTAAAGGCTGACGCCACCGAGCCTTTTTCTCAGCTCTAGCGATGTTCTCTTCGGCGCCCGCCGCGAACGCCGCTGGCACGGAGTTGGCTCACGGCGGCTCCGTGTTTCACGGTCTTGCAATGCACTGCACACACGCGGCGGCGAGGCGGGACTACACGGGGTCATTCCATTAAGTGGAGGGCGTGGCGATGACGATCAGCAGGCTCGTCGCAGTTGGCGTTGTGGTGTGTGGTGCGGTCGCGGGAACGGCGTCGACCGCCTCGGCTGCGCCGTTCCTCATCGGCTCGGCCAACGGCACCGGTCACGAGATCTTCAGGTTCGATCTTGGGACTAACAGCAAGACGACCGTCCTCGACACCGCCACGCTCCCCGGGTGCAGCGTCAGCGCCTGTGAACCGGACAGCATCATCGTCGACTCACTGGGCCGGCTCGTCTACACGATGGAGAGCAAAGGCGAACTCCATCGCTTCACCCCAGGGTCGCCGGGCTCGGATCAAATCCTGGCCACCGGTCTTATCACTCCGAAGGATCTCGTGCTGGCGCCGGACGGGTTGAGCGTGTATGTCAGCGAGGCGGGCGGCAGCGGATTGACGGGACATACGATCGATCGCATCACGCTCTGCGCGGCGCCGCCGTGCACGGTGACCAAACTCAACGGCGGACTTCCGTATTCGAGCAGCGACGGCCCGCACGGACTCGCGTTCGTCGGCAACAACCTGTACGCGGCAATCGGAGACCGGACCGGCGGCGCGGCGAATTCACGCCTCGCGCAACTGGATCCGATCACCGGCGCCATTCTCGCCAATCAAACCGGCATCCTGAACAGCCTGGACGGTCTGACGTTCGACCTCGACCCGGCCCATCCGTTCCTTTATGCGACGTCCGTCCTCGGCGGATTCGTCTACGAGTTCAATCCCGCCAACCTTGCGGCGGGACCAACCCGGACGTTGTTCTCTGGCCAGATGCCGGGGACCGCGATCGACGGCATCACGTTCGACTTCGCCGGCAACCTCTATATCGCGGGCTTCAACATCCCGAACGGGAAGCTGTTCAAGTGCGGAATTCCGACGGCCGGCACCGGCACGTGCACGGCGCTCGGAACCATCGACGGGATCGACGACCTCGCACCGTTCAATCAGGTGAACACGGCGGTGCCCGAACCGAGCAGCCTGCTCCTGCTTGGCGGCGGGTTGCTGGCGCTCGCCAGGCGCCAACGGCGCCGCATCTAGGGCGCCGTTACAGGCTCGACGGAAAAACAAATGCAACCACGGAGGTCACTGTAAGACCCTCAGTGCGACCCGCGCGCGATAGCGCGCGCGGCGATGGAAGCGACTTCAGTCGGTTCCGTCGCCGGCGGCCGGCCGTGCCGGCCGCGGTCGGACCGCGGCGCTGAATCGTCACCGTGTCCTCTGTGGAGACACGACTCGGTACCGTGCCCTCCGTGGTAAACCGCCGGAGGCACGACGATTCAGCGTGACAGCCCGAACATTGCCGCTGCGTTCCCGCCCAGGATCGCCTCCCGTTGCGCGTCGGTGAGGAACGACGCGTTCAGCACGAAATCGACGCCGACCGGCCAGTCATAGGGATAGTCGGTGCCGTACATGATCTGGCTGACGCCCATCTCGGCGACGAGGTGCCGCAGCCCTTCCTCGTGGAAGATCATCGAGTCGACGAACAGCTCCTTCCTGAAGTACTCGCTCGGCTTCTTCTTGAGCGACGTGCAGTCGCCGCCGCCGCCGCGGCCGCAGAGCGCATCGGATCGGCCGCTGTAGGACGGCAGATAGCCGCCGGCGTGCGCGGCGCAGATCCGCAGCCCCGGAAACTTGTCCAGCGTCCCTTCGAAAATCAGGTGCGAGAGAAACACCGTCGTCTCGAGCGGATTCCCGATCGTGTTGCCGAGGCCGCCTCTGCCTCGCAGCCGATCGTTCTGCGTCGTCCCCGCCGCGGTCTGGGGGTGCATGAAGATGGGTGCGCTCAGTTCCTGCGCCTTCGCCCAGAACGGATCGAATTTCGGGGCCGACAGCTCCTCGCCCTCGACGCTGCCGCCGATCGCCACGCCTTTCAGTCCAAGTTTCCTGATGCCTTCTTCGAGCTGCGCCGCTGCGAGGTCCGGGAACTGCAGCGGCACCGTCGCGAGCGCGGCGAATCGCGTCGGGTACTGCTGGCACCACGCCGCCAATTGCTCGTTCTGACTCCTGCACAACTGCTCGGCGGCGTCGCGCGCGAGGTTGTACCAGGACGGGTTGATGCTGAGGACCTGGACGTCAATCCCCTGCTGGTCGAGATACGCCAGCCGCGCCGGTCCGAGCGCCAGCGACCCTTGCCCTGAGCTTGTCGAAGGGGCCTGTCCGGCCGCCTGATTGCCGCCGCGTCCCCGGCCCGCGGCTGCTGCCGTCGTGCAGTGCGCGTGCACGTCGACGACGCGGATGCGGCGGCCGCCGATGCTGACTTCGCGGCGCGTGCCGGGTTGAAGCTGAGGCGCGTCGAACGACAACAGATCGCGGCCGAGAACCGCGACGCCGGCGGCGGCCCCGGCGATGCTGGTGACGAAGCGGCGGCGGGTGGGCATTGAGATCTCCAGTGCGCCGATTCTGCCACGGCGCCGCGTCAAATCCTGCGTGTTTCGGGACGGCATCGCGAGCGAGCCGCGCGAGAGAGCGTGTGCGGAGTCAGAGGCGCAAGCCCCTCGGATGAGAATAGACTACCGCCGTGGGTCATCGTTCGCGCGCCGTGCGCAAACCCCTCGTCGTTGCGGCGTTCGTCGCGGCTGGATTGTTGGCCGCCTCCGCCGTTTTCGCGCAGTGGCGCAATCTGCCGTCACGCAGCGCCCGCACCTACGCGACCCCCGACAGCTTCGACGGCGGCTTCCAGTTCTGCCGCATCGAGTACCGGCAGGCCGGCAACGGCGACGGCTACGGCTGGGACGTCGATTTTCCGCGCGCCGATCAGAACCTGTCGATTCGTCTGTCCGAGCTGACCAAGGCCCCGGTCACCTTCGACGATCACAAGGAACCGAACCATCTGCTGCTGACCCTCGATCAGCCCGAGCTCTTTCACTGCCCGTTCATCATGATGAGCGAGGTCGGCGGCATCTATATCGACGACGGGGAGGCGAAGAACCTGCGGGATTACCTGCTCAAGGGCGGCTTTCTCTGGGCGGACGATTTCTGGGGCGAGTACGCCTGGGCGATCTGGGAAAGCCAGATCCGCAAGGCGCTGCCATCGTCCGCTTATCCGATCATCGACCTGCCGCTCGACCATCCGATGTTCCATCAGCTGATCACCGTCGACCACGTTCCGCAGATTCCGGGATTCGGCGGCGGGCCGAATGGCAGCACGTCGGAGCGCGGCGCCGACAGCGCCGTGCCGCACGTGCGCGCGATCCTCGACGATCACCAGCGGGTGATGGTACTCATCACCTTCAACACCGATTTCGGCGACTCGTACGAGCGCGAGGATCAGGATCCCGATTACTTCCAGCGCTTTTCGGTCATCGGTTACGCCTTCGGGATGAATGCATTGCTGTATCCGATGACGCACTGATTAACGACTTAGGCAACCTCAAGGAGGCAGACGTGAACGCACGGGCACTCGTCATCGGCGCGGCGTTGGCTTGCGGTGCGGCGACAGCCGGTCTCGTCGCGCAGACGACGCCGACCACTGTGGACGGACTGGTGTCAGCCGCGAAGGTGGCGGCCGGGACGGACTGGCCGGGGACGTTCCTCCGTCTCTGCATTCCGCCGCCCCCTTCCGGCCGCGGCGCGGCGGGTGCCGCCCGTGGAGACACGGCGGCCGGACGCGGTGCCGCAG
>JADMIO010789799.1_pt1 | contig 21247 bp, 15 predicted proteins | sample 8958161 | NCBI WGS metagenome assembly JADMIO01 (sample SAMN16585339, study PRJNA669376) | soil metagenome | isolation source: Crop rotation soil | place: USA: Cullars Rotation, Alabama | collected 2011
CGACAACTTGTCCACGTGGAATTCTAAGCTTAGGATCCCAATGTGCTGGAAAGCGCCCCGCCGATCACGCGGTTGCGTTTACGGGAAGCTTCAGCAACTTGATCAGATTTCCGCCGAGGATTGCTTCCTTCTGCGCGTCGTTCAGGACGCGCGAGTTCAGGATGAAATCCGGCGTGACGCCCCATTTGAACGGGGTATCGGTGCCATAGACGATCTGTCCGACGCCCATCTCCGCGACCAGATGCCGCAATCCCTCGTCGCGGAAGACCATGCAATCGGCCATCAACTGCGTCCGGAAGTATTCCTCGACCGGTCGCTTCTTACCCGGGCAGGCGTCGGATGAGCGAAGGCACTGATTGTCCGTGCGTCCCAGGTAGGACGGCAGATATCCGCCGCCGTGTGCGCCGCAGATCTTCAAGCCCGGAAATTTGTCGAGCGTTCCTTCGAAGATCAGGTGTGAAAAGAAAATGGTCGTTTCGAGCGGGTTCCCGATCGTGTTTCCGAGCGCGCCTTTGCCCGCGAAGTGGGGGTCGCCGTTGCCGTTGGTGCCTCCGGGATGCATGAAGAGGAACGTGCCGAGCTCCTGCGCCTTCGCCCAGAACACGTCGTATTCGGGATCCGACAGATTCTTCGCGCCCGCCCATCCGGCCGAGATCCCGCCGCCTTTGAAGCCGAGGCGCTTGACACCATCCTCGAGCGCCTCCGCGGCGAGATCGGGAAACTGCAGCGGCATCGATGCCATGCCGATGAAGCGGTCCGGATACTTGGCGACGACGGCGGCGGTTCCTTCGTTCTGCGCCTTGACGATCTCGCGCGCGAGCGCGCGATCGGTGACGCCGTACCACCACGCGCCCTGCTGCGTGAGCATCTCGACGTCCACACCGGTCTGGTCCATGATCGCGACGCGGTCGGCTCCGACGATCTCGTCCGCCGCCGCATTGGCCTGCCGCTCGTACGCCGTCCCCTTCACGACGCCGGCGACCTCGGCGATGTTGAGGTGCGCATGCGCGTCGATGACCTTGATGCGCTTCCTGCCGATCGAAATCTCGCGGCGCTTCGCTGCCGCGCCCTGCGCGGCCTGGGCCAGCACGTCGTAGGTGAAACGGCTGCCGACGGTCGCGCCCGCCGCCGCAAGCCCGAGGGCTTTGACGAAGTCTCTCCGGTTTCGCATGCCGCGCATTCTATAGCGGTTCATTGACAATTTGCCGACCGGGGGCTACAACAGCCTGCGCCACGTTCCTCAGGAAAGGACACCTTTATGATCCGCCGCATTCTCCCCGCTGCTTTTGCCGTTGCCGCGTTTGCCGGCTTCGGGGGCCACGCGTTTGCCCAGTCGGCTGCCAGCAAGGCGACCCCGCCGCCCGCGATCCCGCGCGTCTCGCTGAACAACGTCGCGCGCATCGGCTACTTCTACGCGGGCGGGCAATACGAGGGGCAGATCGGCGAGCTCAAGGAGCCGACGATGGGCGGCGCCATGTACTTCGAAGTGATGGTGCCCAAACAGATCAAGTCGCCGTATCCGATCGTGTTCCTGCACGGCGCGGGACAGACCGGCGTCGACTGGCTGCAGACGCCCGACGGCCGGCCAGGCTGGGCTTACAACTTCCTCGACATGGGCTACGTCGTCTACCTCGAGGACTTCCCGGCGCGCGGCCGCTCGCAGTACGTGCCCGGCGTCGACGGGACGAACGACAACCTGAACCTGACGATTCGTACCGCGGAAAACATCTCCGACATCTTCGGCAGCAACAAGGGTGATTACCCGCGCGCGAAGCTGCACACACAGTGGCCCGGCACGGGCGCGGTCGGAGATCCGGTCTTCGATTACTTCAACAAGACCCAGGTGCAGTTCCTGGCGAACGGCCAGAAGCAGGAAACGATGGTGCGCGACGCCAACGTCGCGCTGCTCGACATGATCGGTACGCCGGTCATCCTGCTGACGCACTCGCAGGGCGGCAACTTCGGATGGACGGTCGCGGATCGCCGTCCGAACCTGGTGCGCGCGATCGTGACGGTCGAACCGGGCGGCCCGCCGATCAAGGCGGTCGACACCGCGAAGGTCGCCTACAACAACGGCGGCGGCATGGCGTGGGGCATCACGGCCACGCCGATCGCGTACACGCCCGCCATCAGCGATCCGTCGGAGCTGAAGACTGTTCTTGAAACGGGGACGCCGGAAGCCGGCACGGTCCCGTGCTACGTGCAGCAGGAGCCGGCGCGCAAGCTGACGAACTTCCAGAAGATTCCGGTGCTCGACATCAGCGGTGAAGGCGGCTATCACCGCGTGTTCGATCGCTGCGTGGCGACGTGGCTGAAGCAGGCCGGCGTGAAGACCGACTACGTCGAGCTCGAGAACGTGGGCATCAAGGGCAACGGCCACATGATGATGCTCGAGAAGAACAGCGCAGACATCGCGAAGTACATGGGGCAGTGGATGGCGAAGAACGCGCCGGCGGCCGGCACCGACGTGTCGAAGGCGATGCCGCCGAAGGCGATCCCGACCTTCGCAAGCGATGCGATCGCGGCGCGCGGCGTCTACTACGCCGGCGGTTCGTACGTCGGCGAGCCTGGCAAGCAGATCATGCACGGCTCGATGTACACCGAGGTGTGGGTGCCGAAGCAGATCAAGTCGCCGTATCCGATGGTGATCTTCCACGGCAACGGCCAGACGGGGCAGGACTGGCTCTACACGCCCGACGGCCGCAGGGGCTGGGCGTACTCGCTGATGGACGCCGGCTACGTCGTCTACATGGTCGACTACCCGGCGCGCGGGCGTTCGGCGTACGTGCCGTTGAAGACTGCCGACGGGAAATGGATCGACGGCGACTTCGGCATCCGCACGGGCCTCGAGCTCGCGCGCATCTGGACCGCCGGCAAGGAGCTCGGCGACTTCCCGCTGCATATGAACCACACGCAGTGGCCGGGCAGCGGCAAACCCGGCGATCCGATCTTCGACAACTTCATCCGCACGCAGGTGCAGTTCACGAATCAGAACACGGTGATGGCGGTGCCGGCGGCGATCGCGCTCCTCGACACGCTCAAGACGCCGGTGATTCTGCTGACGCACTCGCAAGGCGGCGGCGTCGGGTTCGAGGTCACCGAGCAGCGGTCGAAGCTGGTGCACGCGATGGTCGCGATCGAGCCGGGCGGTCCGCAGTTCGGACCGGTGAATACGTCGACGGCCGAAGCGGGCCCGCGCAATCCGCGCTCGTGGGGCCTGACGACGATGAAGTACGACTACACGCCGGCGGCGAATTCACCGGCGGATCTGAAGGTCCATCTCGAGGACAAGTCGGAGCGGCCCGGCGAGGCGCGCTGCTGGATGCAGGACGAACCGGCGCGGAAGCTGACGAACTGGCAGAACATCAAGGTGCTGAGCATCTCGGCGAGCGGCACGTATCACCGCACCTACGATCCGTGCATCCCGAAGTTCCTGCGGCAGGCGGGCGTTCCCGGCGAATTCTTCCGCCTCGAGGACGTCGGCATCAACGGCAACAGCCACATGATGATGCTCGAGAAGAACAGCGACGTCGTGATCAAGTTCATTACCGATTGGCTTCAGAAAAACGTCCTGTCGGCGTCGACTACGTCTACGAAATAGACGTCAACTACCAACGACCAAACGCCAACCTCCAAGGTGTCTTGGTCGTTGGAAATTGGTTGCTGGAAATTGACTGGGAAGGGGAGCGTATATGCGAGCTCGAATATCGATGATTGCGCTCGTTGCCGCGGCGCTGGCCGTCGGCATCGTGCTCGGACATCAGACAACCGTTCAGGGACAGGCAGGCGCGAAGTCGACGTTCGCGGCGGTGCCGGGAGAGAAGGGCGGCCAGGATCCATTCGGCGGCTACGAGATCGTGCCGAACTGGCCGAAGCCGATCAGCGCTCTGCCGGGCATGTCGAAGTGGACCTGGGGCGCGGGCGAAGGCGTCTTCGCCGAAACGCCGAACCGCGTCTTCATCCTGCAGCGCGGCGTGCTGCCGAACCTCGAGCGGCCGAAGGCGATCAAGCTGCCGCAGCTCGGGCCGAACATCGAGTTCCCGATCGGCCGCCTGCCGTGGCGCGATGCGACCGCCGCGTCGCCGCCCGGAGCGCTCGAGGTCAACGGCAAGATCGGTGACGACTCCGACGTGGGCGTGGCCGGCGTCGACTTCCAGATGTCGCACGTCATCAACGTCGCCGACGCGCAGGGCAACCTGACCGAGGACTGGACGCAGTGGGACAAGATGTTCCGTCGTCCGCACGCGATCTACGTCAACCCGACGGACCCGCAGAAGCGCGTGTACGTCGTCGACGACTACCGCCACGCGGTGTTCATCTTCTCGCACGACGGTAAGCAGCTGCTGAAGACGCTCGGCGAGCCGAACGTGCACGGCGACGATCCGAAGCACTTCTACCGCCCGACCTACATCGCGTGGGATCCGGACGGCTCGTACTTCATCGCCGACGGCTACGCGAACACGCGCGTCGTCAAGTACGACAAGAACGACAACTACGTGATGGCGTGGGGCAAGAAGGGCGAGGCGCCGCGCGGGCAGGTCGAGACGCGGCCCGGCTACTTCAACAGCGTGCACGGCGTCGCGGTCGATCCGGTCGATCATCTCGTCTATGTCAACGATCGCAACAACCGCCGCATCCAGGTGTTCGACGAGAAGGGCACGTTCGTGCGGCAGTGGAGCGTCGGCGAGCCGCCGTCGGACGTCCACCTGATCATCATGGACGGCTCACGCAACATCTGGGCGGCCGATCGCGGCACGTCGAAGATGGTGAAGTGGGATCGCGAAGGCAACCTGCAGTACACGTGGGGCACGTGGGGTGATTTCCCCGGCGGCATGTGGGGCGTCCACGGCCTGAGCATCGACTCGGACGGGAACTTCTATACCGCCGAGGTCGACAGTGGACGCGTCCAGAAGTACCGTCCGCGCGCGGGCGCGCGGCCTGACGTGCTGCTCACGAAGCTGGCGCCACCGACGTACGGGACCAAGTAGTCAATTACCAAGAACCAACTACCAACGACCAAGATGTCCTCTTGGAAGTTGGTAGTTGGCGATTGGCAGTTATTCCCCTGCTGTACCTCCTCTTCTTCCTCTCCGGCATCAGCGGACTGATCTACCAGGTCGTCTGGGTCCGCGTGTTCGGCAACGTGTTCGGGAACACGGTGTACTCCGCGTCGCTCGTGATCGCGGTGTTCATGCTTGGGCTCGGCGCGGGCAGTTATCTCGCGGGCCGTTGGGCCGACCGGCAGTACGCGGAGCGGCCGAACGTGCCGCTGCGGGCCTATGGCTACTTCGAAGCGGCGATCGCACTGCTCGGTCTGTCGATCGCGTTCATCCTGTCGCACCTCGATCGGCTGTCGGTTGCCGTGACTTCGTATCAGCAGGACGCGAACGGCTGGTACGCGATCACTGCCGGCTCGTATCTCGCGCGGACGATGATCGCGGTCGTCCTGTTGACGCCGATCACGTTGCTGATGGGCGGGACGCTGACGCTCCTGATCCGCTACCTCGTTCGCGCGGAGCTCGATACCCAGGGGCGGCGCATCGCCGTGCTGTACGCGGTCAACACCGCCGGCGCAGCGGTCGGCGCGTTCCTGACCGACTTCACGTTGGTGCCGGCCATCGGGCTGCTCGAAACACAGGAACTCGCGGCGCTCCTGAATGCGGTCGCGGCGGTTGGTGCGATCTCGATGGTCCGCGTGGCTGACGTCCGGCTGAAGCCGGACGCTCCCGGCACGCCGAAGCGCAAATCAAAACGAACCGCCAGACAAGCGGCCAATCAGGAAACCGCTTCTGACTCGCGGCGTACAAGTTCCGGGACCGTCCGGCTTCAGCCGGATGTCATGCTGACGGCCCTTGCGCTCGCGCTCTCGGGCTTCGCGGCGCTCGGCATGGAGATCGTCTGGTTCCGGCACTTTTCGATCATGCTCGGCGCGTTTCGCGCGGTGTTTTCGCTGCTGCTGACGGTGATCCTCGTCGGCATCGGCGTCGGGTCGCTCATCGCAGGGGGGCTGCAACGGCGCCTGGTATCGGGCCCTGGCTCGCCGAACCCTTCGGCGAAGGCGGCCGGAGCGGCGCTGTTGCTCGTTCAATCAATCTTCATCGCGGCAACGCTGGCCGGCCTGTGGATGGCGGATTCGTCCGCGATCGACATCGCGGTGTCCGGCGATCCGGCGTTTCGCGCGGCCGCCGGCGCGAGCGACGCGCTGGTCGCGCAGAGCGGCGTCGCGTGGGATCTGAAAGAGCTGTGGTTCAACCTCGCGCCGATGCTCGGCGAGGTGGCGCTGCCGGCGCTGCTGATGGGATTCAGCTTCCCGCTCGCGAACGCGCTGATCCAGCGTGCGGAGGAATCGGTCGGCCGCCGCGCGGGCGTGCTCTATCTGGCGAACACCTTTGGCGCGCTCGCGGGAAGCCTCGTCGCCGGCTTCGTGTTGCTGCCGATGCTGGGTCTGCAGGGTGCGACGACGGTGTTGATGATTGTTGCGGCGATCGGATTGGTGCCGCTCATGGTTGCTGTTCGCGGCATGTCGTTGGCGGCGGGAATCATCGCGGTCGTTGCGATCGGGGCATGGTTCACGTTGCCCGCCGGCTACATCACCACGCGCGCCCTGCCGAAGCCGGAACCGGACGAGCGCGTCATCAATCAAACCGAGGGCGTGAACGAGATCGTCACCGTCACGGAAACGCCGCTGGGCCGCAAGCTCATGACCAACGGCCACTCGATGTCGGCGACCTATCCGCTCTCGCAGCGCTACATGCGCGCGCTTGCGCACGTGCCGCTCCTCTCGATCGACAACCCGCAGCGCGTGCTCGTGATCGGCTTCGGCGTCGGCAACACGACCGCGGCGGCGACGCTGCACCCGTCGGTGACGCGCGTGGAGGTCGCCGACCTCTCGCGCAACGTCCTGGGTCACGCCGCCGACTTCGCCGGCTCGAACGGGAACGTGCTGAAGGATCCGCGCGTGTCGGTGTACGTCAACGACGGCCGGCATCACCTGCTGATGCAGCCGCCCGACACCTACGATCTCATCGCACTCGAGCCGCCGCCGATCGGCTACGCCGGCGTCGCGTCGCTCTACTCGGAGGAGTTCTATACGCTCGCGCGCTCGCGCCTGCGCGCGCACGGTTTCATCAGCCAGTGGCTCCCGTCGTACCAGGTGCCGACGAAGACGTCGCTGTCGATGATCAAGTCGTTCGTCGACGTGTTCCCGCAGTCGGTGCTGTTGTCGGGCGCGCAGGCCGACCTGATCCTCGTCGGCGCGAAGGACAGCATCACGATCGATCCCAATCAGCTGTTCGCGGCGTTGTCGCAGCGTCCCGCGGTGCGCGCGGACCTCGCGCGCGTCGATCTCGGAAAACCCGTGGAGATCGTCGGCATGTTCCTCGGCTCCGCGATGAAGCTCGCCGACGCGACCCGGGACGCCGTGCCCGTTACCGACGATCGGCCCGTCCAGGAGTACGGCGTGCGATCGCTCTTGAACCTCGGAGAGTTCGTGCCTGCGTCGGTCGTCGATCTCTCCGGCGTCTCGGCCTGGTGTCCGAAGTGTTTCGAGAACGGCATGCCCACGCGGCTCGTTGCCGGGCTCGATCTGTATCTCGCGCTGCTCAATCGTGCATACGCGGCGACGCCGACGGAAGGCGCGCGCACGCGCGCGCTCGCGCAAGGCGGACGGCTCGTGGGCGGCAGCGCGTACCTCGGCGCCGTGGTGCCCGACACCGCCGACGTGCACAACGAGATGGGGATCGCGATGGCGCAGCAGGGAAACATCGAGGGCGCCATCGGCGAATTCCGGATCGCCCTGCAGCTCGATCCCGGGTCCGCCCAGACGCAGTGGCATCTCGGATCGGCGCTCGCGCAGAAGGGCGACTATGCTCAGGCGGTCCAGTATTTACGCAGTTCCGTGCAGCTTGATCCGGGCAATGCAGATGCCCGGCACGATCTCGATACCGTGTTGGCATTACAGCGCCAAGCCGCAGCTTCTCCTTGACTTAGGTGCCCCCTAAGCCCTATTTTCATCCGCACTCTCTGCACTTTCAGACGAAGGAGATTTCATGACTTGGGGTTTGGCCAGGCGGGTACTAGCTATCGGCGTGATCCTTCTACTCCCTGTCGCCGCTTTCGCGCAGGAAGCGGTGCTCACCGGAACGGTGACCGATTCGACGGGTGCGGTGCTGCCCGGTGTCACGGTGACGGCAACCAACAACGCGACGGGAAACAAGTTCGTCGGCGTCACCGACGAGCGCGGGGTCTACCGCTTGCCAGCTCGCATCGGCACCTACCAGATCATCTCTGAACTCCAGGGATTCTCGACCGCGACGCGTGAGGGCGTGACGCTCCTGGTCGGCCAGACCGCCAGCGTCGATTTGAAGATGTCGCCGTCGACGGTGCAGGAAACAGTGACCGTCACGGGCGAAGCACCGCTCGTCGACCTCAAGGGCTCGGCGATCGGCGGCAACATCGACGCGAAGCAGGTCCAGGACATCCCGATCAACGGACGCAACTGGATTGGCCTCGCGCTGCTCGCGCCCGGCAGCCGCACCGACGCGCTGTCGAATTCGCAGACGCCGCTGCCCGATCGCAACGGCGGCGAGGCACGCGAGTTCCAGTTGAACGTCGACGGCCAGCAGGTCTCGGCCGACATCGGCGTCGGCGGCCAGCCGAAATACAGCCAGGACTCCATCGCCGAGTTCCAGTTCGTCGCGAACCGCTTCGACGCGACGATGGGCCGGTCGACCGGCGTCCAGGTGAACGCGATCACCAAGTCGGGCACCAACCAGCTGACCGGCCTCTTCCGCACCAATTTCCGCGATTCGAACTGGAACGCGAAGGATCCGGTGCTAGGCGTCAAGGTGCCGATCAAGAACCAGCAGTACAGCTTCACGCTCGGCGGCCCGATCATCAAGGATCGCCTGCAGTACTTCGGCAACTACGAGTACGAGCGGCAGCCGCAGACGGCCATCTTCAACACGCCGTACCCTGCGTTCAACATCTCGAAGTCGGGCACCGACACCCAGAACAAGGCGGGCCTCCGCGTCGACTACCAGCTCTCACCGAAGTCGCGCGTCATGGGCAAGCTCTCGCACGGCGTCTGGAACCAGCCGATGGTGCCCGGCAACACGCAGAGCTATCCGTCGGCGATCGGCACCAACAAGGAGTACAACGACGAGCGGCTCCTCGACTTCACGCAGGTGCTGAGCAACAAGGCCGTGAACGAGATCAAGGGCGGTGAGGCGGTGTTCGGTCTCGCTAACGAGAACCTGACCACCTGGTCGAACCACTGGCAGAAGGCCGAGGGCATCAACACCGGTTCGCCGCGCATCACGTTCCGCGGCTTCTCGATCGGCGGCAACCAGAACTACCCGCGCCACCAGGACCAGTGGGTGTGGAACCTCCGCGACGACTTCACCTATTCGTACGACGCGAAGGGGCGCCACGACCTGCGCCTCGGCGCCGAGTTCCTGCGCCGCAGCCAGATCCAGGACAACTGCCGCCAGTGCATGGGCACGCTCCAGGCCAACAGCATCGCGGCGCCGACCGCCGACCAGATGCAGGCGTGGTTCCGCGATCCGTTCAACGCCGACACGTGGAACCTCGCGGCGATCTCGCCGTGGGTCACCAGCTACAGCATCGGCGTCGGAGACTTCAACGTGTGGCTCCGCTCGAAGAAGTTCGCGAGCTGGCTGCAGGACGACTGGGCGGTTTCGAACCGCATGACGTTGAACCTCGGCCTGCGCTACGACCTCGAACTGGGCGCGTTCGCGAACAACGTGACCGTCGAGCCGTTCCAGCACGCCGGACGCCCCGCCGACAAACTGAACCTCCAGCCGCGCCTGGGCTTCAACTACAAGCTGAATGACTCCACAGTGATGCGCGGCGGCGCCGGCCTCTACTACGGCGACGCGATCGGCGCCGACCAGTCGTTCGCGACCGGCAACGCACAGGTGATGGTCATCAACTACGCGAACGACGGCCGCGCCGACTTTGCCGCGAACCCGATGGGCAACGGCGTCGTGCCGACGCTCGCGCAGGCGCAGCAGCGGTTCTGCTACTTGAACAACAACGCGCCGGGCTGCCTGATCCGCGACCTGCAGGAGTTCGTCGGCCCGCCGCAGTACGTCCACCTGCCGCGGACGGCGCAGGGATCGATCGGCTTCCAGCATCAGATCGGCCAGACGACGGCGATCGCATCTGACTTCGTCTACTTCAAGGGCGACCACGAGAAGGACGTGCTCGACAACATCAACGTCAAGTACGACCCGACCACCGGCCTGCCGCTGGCATTCTCGAACCGCGCCAACCGGCCGTATCCGGATTGGGGCATCGTCTCGATGAACGCGCACCTCGGCAAGTCGGAATACCGCGGCCTCCAGTCGTCGCTGACGAAGCGCTTCAGCAACCACTGGCAGGGCTCGGCGACCTACACGCTGTCGTGGCTGTACAACTCCAACACGCATCCGTTCACCGGCCTCGTGCCGGCCGGCTTCGTCGCGCCGGGCATCAACGGCGAGTGGAGCCTGTCGTCCGACGACCAGCGCCATCGCCTCGTGCTCAACGGCATCTGGAACGTGGCGAAGGGCTTCCAGGTGAGCGGCCTGCACTATCTCGGCGCCGGCATCCGCGACCAGATCATCGCCGGCGGCGATGCGATTGGGCTCGGCTGCGCGTGTTACGAGCAGCGCATTCGTCCCGCGGGCGACCTGTTCGGCGCCCAGGGCACGGTGATTCCGCGCAACGCGTTCATCGCGCCGGCGCAGAACAAGACCGACTTCCGCGTGCAGCAGAAGATCAACATCGGAAGCCGCCGTTCGTTCGACCTGATCGCCGACGTCTTCAACATCTTCAACCGTCCGAACTTCACGGTCGGCGAGAACGAGTTGACGCCGACGCAGTTCGGCAAGCCGGTGAGCGGCACCTATCGATCGGTGCAGCTCGGGTTCCGCTTGACGTATTGACCTAGTCAGTTAGGAGTTGCGCATGGCGCCGGATAGAATGTCCGGCGCCATGCCAACCGCGACCGAGACGATACCCGCCAGGCCGACTCCGCTCAATTCAAATCAAATCAAAGGCTTCTGGGCTGCGTGGGGCGGCTGGTGCCTCGACGGCATGGACGCCTTCATCTACTCGCTTGTCCTCGTGCCCGCATTGACCGAGCTGCTGCCGAAGTCGGGCATCCCGGCGACGCCCGGCAACATCGGCTTCTACGGCAGCATCCTCTTCGCGCTCTTCCTGTTCGGATGGGGCATGTCGATGGTGTGGGGGCCGGTCGCGGATCGCTTCGGGCGCGTGAAGGCGCTGATGGCGACGATCCTGATGTACTCCGTCTTCACCCTCGCGTGCGGCCTCGCGCAGACCGTGTGGCAGCTCGCGATCCTGCGCGTCTTCTGCGGCATCGGCCTCGGCGGCGAGCAGCCGATCGGCGGCACATTCATCGCGGAGGAATGGCCGGAAGATCGCCGCAAGATGGGCGCCGGCTACATGCACACCGGCTACTACTTCGGCTTCTTCCTCGCCGCGCTCGCCAACTACACCATCGGGACGAACTTCGGGTGGCGGTGGATGTTCGTCCTCGGCGGCACGCCGGCGCTGCTCGTCGGCTGGATCCAGAGCGGCGTGCACGAATCCGCCGGCTGGAAGGCGAAGTTCGAGAACCCCGCGGCGCGCCCGCGCATGCGCGACTCGTTCGCGTCGCTCTTCAACGCGCGCTTCGCGAAGCGCACCATCACGATGTCGCTGCTGTTCATGGTCTCGATCATCGGACTGTGGGCCGGCTCGATCTACGTCCCGACCGCGGTGACGCAGATCGCGATCCGCGAGGGCCACACCGCGGCCGAGGCCGCTCGCCTCGCGTCGTACAGCGGCGCGGTACTCTCGATCGGCACGATCATCGGGTGCCTGCTCGCGCCGGTTCTCGCCGAAGCGGTCGGACGGCGCGTGGCGATGACGATGTACTACATCCTGATGTTCATCGGCATCGCGTTCGGGTTCGGCAGCGTCTTCTACTGGCAGAACGCGCTGGTGCCGTTCTTCGTCCTGGTGTTTGTCCTCGGGCTCGGCGGCGCGAACTTTGCGGTCTTCACGCTCTGGATTCCCGAGCAGTTCACGACCGAATGCCGCGGCAGCGCCATCGGCTTCACGAGCTCGGTGGGCCGCTTCGTCGGCGTCGCCATGGTGTTCCTCGTCGGCGCGGGCATCGCGCGCTACGGCTCGCTCGGCGTGCCCGTCGCCGTCACCGCGATCGCGTTCATCGTCGGCCTTCTCGTGCTCCCCGCCGCGAAGGAAACGCGCGGCGAACCCCTGCCTGAGTGACGATTCCTGTACTCGAACTCGTTGATGCGACGGTCGTCAAGAACGACCGCCGCATCCTCGACAGCCTCTCGCTGACGATTCGCGAGGGCGAGCACACCGCGATCGTCGGCCCCAACGGCGCGGGGAAGTCGGCGCTCGTCAACCTCCTCACGCACGACGATCGGCCGGTACGGCACGAGGACGGCTCGCCGTCGGTGCGCGTATTCGGCGAAGCGTCGTGGAACGTGTTCGAGCTGCGCGCGCAGCTCGGCATCGTTTCGGCCGACCTGCATCACCGGTTCGTGCTCGGCAACAACGAAGGGCGTGTGACCGGCGAGGCGGCGGTGCTGTCGGGTTTCCTGGCGACACAGGGCATCCTCCGCTACGGCGCGGTGAGCGCTGAGATGCGAAAGAAGGCCGCGGAGGCGCTCGAGCGCATGGGCGCCGCACACCTTGGCAAGCGATGGCTCAACGAAGTGTCGACCGGCGAGGCGCGGCGCGTGCTGCTGGCGCGCGCGCTCGTCACCGCGCCGCGCGCACTCGTCCTCGACGAGCCGACAACGGGCCTCGACATGGTCGCGCGCCACGACTTCACCGAGCGTGTCCGCCAGATTGCGCGCGCCGGCACCACGATCATCCTGATCACGCATCACATCGAGGAGATCGTCCCGGAGATCGGGCGCGTCGTGCTCGTCGGCAACGGCCGCATCGTCGCGTCCGGAACGAAGCGGGAAGTGCTGACGTCGGCGCGGCTCAGCGAGCTGTTCAAGGCGCCGGTCGTTCTCGAGGAAGAAAAAGATGGGTACTACTACGCGCGTCCGTCGGTCGCGACCAAAGCCTGATCGACGCCGCCCCGTACAGGGGCGCCCCGCACTGTCGGTCGGCGTGGTCGGCCTTGGGATCATGGGGTCGGCGATGGCAGCGAACCTCGTGAAGGCGAAGGTGCGGGTCGTCGGCTTCGACCTCGTGGCGGAATCGCGGAAGCGGTTGAAGCGCGCCGGCGGCATGCCGGCCGCCGACGTCGCGAGCGTCGCGCGCGAGGCCGCCATCATCGTCACGTCGCTTCCATCTGCACAGGCGCTGATCGATGTCGCGAATGAGATCGCCGCGGGCCTGGAAGGCCCGCGCCGCACTTCAGTACGCGTCGCGGGCACCTCCGTGCGCGGCGCGGACCTTTCAGGTCCGCGAAAAACGATCATCATCGAAACCAGCACCCTGCCGATCGCGGTGAAGGAGCAGGCACGCGCGATCCTCGCGGCCCGCGGTGCGGTGATGCTCGATTGCCCGTTGAGCGGCACCGGCCTGCAGGCACGCACGAAGGACATCGCCGTGTACGCGAGCGGGGATCGTGCGGCGTATCGCCGCGTCGTGCCCGTGCTCGAGGGCTTCGCACGCGCGCACTACTATGTCGGTCCGTTCGGCAACGGCTCGAAGATGAAGTTTGCGGCGAACCTGCTCGTGGCCATTCACAACGTGGCGGCGGGCGAGGCGATGGTCCTCGTGAAAAAGGCGGGACTGGATCCCGCGCTCGCCGTGAAGGTCCTCGGCGACGGCGGCGGCAGCTCGCGGATGTTCCAGGTGCGCGCGCCGATGATGGCGCGCAACGACTACGCGTCCGACGTCACGATGAAGCTGGATGTGTGGCGCAAGGACATGTCCGCGATCGACGAGTTCGCGCGCACACTCGGCGTCGTAACGCCGCTCTTCGATGCAACCGCGCCCATCTATGCCGAGGCGACCAGGTCGAATCCGGTCGAGGATACCGGCGCCGTCTGCGCCGTGCTCGAAAAGATGTCTGGGATATAGATTTCTGCGCTCTTTAAGGCCGAGCTGGACATACAATGCGCGCATATGAGACACGCATTTGTCGTCCTCGTCGCGGCATTGCTCCTTCCCGCTGCCGCGTTCGCGCAGAGCAGCATTACCGGTGTGGTTCGTGACGCGTCAGGCGGCGTGCTGCCGGGCGTGACGGTTGAAGCCAGCAGTCCCGCGCTCATCGAAGGGTCGAAGACCGCGGTCACCGACGCCAATGGCCTCTATCGAATCGTCGACCTGCGTCCCGGCCCGTACACGGTGACATTCACGCTGCAGGGATTCAGTTCGTTGAAGCGCGAGGGCATTCAACTGCCGGCGGAATTCACCGCGACGGTGAATGCGGACCTCGCCGTCGGCGCACTGCAGGAAACGGTCACCGTGTCCGGCGAAGCGCCGATCGTCGACGTCCGCAGCTCCGGCGCCCAGATGCAGGTCCAGCGCGACACGCTGGAGGCGCTGCCGGGGACGGGCCGGCTGGCGCTGCTGAACACGCTGCTGCCTGGTGCGACCCTCACCGCTTCCACCGAACGCAGCGCCGGCGGCAATGATCGTACGCAGACGCGCTTCAGCCTCCACGGCGCGCCCGAGGCGCAACCGTACGTCGATTCCATCAACCAGCAGATTCCCGGTATCACGATCGGCGTCTTCGTCTTCAGCCAGCTGAATATCCAGGAAGTCACCGCAACCAGCGGCGGCGACGCTGAAGCCGACTTCGGCGGCACGATGCTGAAGATGGTACCGAGGGACGGCGGCAACCAGTTTTCGGGACTGTCGCAGTTTGCGTACTCGGGGCCCGCGCTCGAGGCGAGCAACATCAACGCCGATCTGATTGCCAGGCATCTGGACCCCAAGCGCGTCGGCTCGCTCAAGAAATATCGTGAGTCCGGTCTCGCGTTCGGCGGGCCGATCAAGCAGAGCAAGGTCTGGTTCTACGTCTCCGCACGCGAAGGCGTGAATCAGCTGTTCGTGGACGGCGTGCAGTGGAACAAGCTGCAGCAGCCGGCGTCGTATCTCTATGAACCCGACCCGAGCCGCCGTGTGTTCACCAACGACTTCACCCGCGACCTGACGGGCCGGCTGACGTGGCAGGTCACGCCGAAGGACAAGGTCGTCCTCGCCACGTCACATCAGCCGAACTGCAACTGCCTGTTCAACATCCTGACGACCGGCACCCGCGTGACGCCGGAAGCTGCGGGCGAGCATCACTACGATCCCAATTACACGGCCAGCCTGTCGTGGACGCGGCCGGTGACGAATCGGTTGCTGGTCGAAGGCGGAGAGGGCACGCAGGTCAACAACCAGGACGACACGCGCATCAAGGGGTGGAACAGCCCGAACGCCTTCCGCATCACGGACCAGGCGTTGAACCTGACGTACGGCAACGTCGCGACGCGCACGCTGCCGCGCCGCCAGCATCAGGGGCGTTTCGCCGTGTCGTACGTGACGGGCTCGCACCAGTTCAAGACGGGCGTGACCTTCCGGCACACGACGATCGGCAACGTCGACAAGCTTGGCAACGATCTCGACATGCACGGCACCGCGGTGGACTATCGGTTCAACAACGGGGTGCCGAACCAGTTGACGCTGCTCGACGCTCCCTGGAACTTCCAGGAGACCACCAAGGAGCTGGCGCTCTTCGCGCAGGATCAGTGGACGACGGGCCGGCTGACGCTGAATCTGGGCGCCCGCTACAACCACGCGACCGGCGAGACGCCGCTGCAGGTGCTCGGCGCGGGCAAGTTTGTCCCGGAGCGCCGCTTCCAGCCGCTGAAGAACATCCCGAATTATCAGAACATCAGTCCGCGGCTGGGCGTCGCGTACGATCTGTTCGGCAACGGCAAGACCGCCGTCAAGGCATCGCTCGGCCACTACCCGGACATCATCCGCACCGCATCGGGCAACCCGGCCAGCAACCTCACACGCACGACGACGCGCACGTGGAACGATGCCAATCGCAATTACGTCCCCGAGTGCGACTTGCGCAATCCGATCGCGAACGGGGAGTGCGGCCCATGGTCGAACCTCTCGTTCGGTCAGCTGGTCGGCTCGCGATATGCGGACGGCCTGCTCAGCGGATGGAACCGCCAGTACGCGAACTGGCAGGGGTCGGTCTCGCTGCAGCACGAGCTGCGTCCCGGTTTCGGCGTGAGCGCCGGCTATTTCCGTACGTGGTACGTCGGGGACGTGGGTGGCAGCGGCATTCCGGGAGCGGAGACGTCGCTGGCCGTGACCGACAACTTGAAGGTGGCGCCGGGCGACTTCGAGCAGTACTGCATCACCGCGCCGTCGGATTCGCGCCTGCCGAACAGCGGCCAGCAGCTGTGCGGCCTGTTCGACGTGAAGCCGTCGCTCTTCGGTCAGTCGGATAACGTCATCAAGTCCGCTGCGGAGTTCGGCCGCCGCAAGACGCGCGTCTACAACGGCGTCGACCTGACGACGAACGCCCGCTTCGGCAAGGGCGGGCAGCTGTCGGGCGGCGTCAGCATCGGACGCATGGTGACCGATAACTGCGTGGTCGTCGATACGCCGCAGGATGCGCGCCCCGGCTTCTGCCGCACCGCCAAGCCGTGGGGGGCGGCGACGGACGTGAAGTTCCTGGTCGTGTATCCGTTGCCGTACGATATTCAGACCAGCGCGGTGTATCAGAACAGCGCGGGGATTCCGATCACGGCCAGCTACGTGGTCGCGAACGCCGCGATTGCGCCGTCGCTCCAGCGCAACCTGTCTGACTGCGCGATCGGCGTGGCGGTCTGCAACGCGAACCGGACGATTGCGCTCATCCCTGACAACTCGATGTTCGAGCCGCGGGCGCAGCAGCTGGATCTGCGCGTCACGCGGACGTTCCGCCTCGGCGCCTCGCGACGCCTCCGTCCGAGCCTCGATATCTACAATCTGTTCAACGCGGCAACGGTCCTGGCGATGAACACCACGTACGGTCCGTCGTGGAAGGACGTGACGCAGATTCTCAACGGACGCCAGCTCCGGTTCGGCGCCCAGATAGATTTCTAGGAGACGCGTATGCGAGCCGTGCTGCTATTCGTCTGCGGGATTCTGGTCGGCTCCGTGGCCCAGGTCGCGGTTGCCCAGCAGTCGCCCGGTCAGCCCGCCGTTCGACTGAACCATGTCGCGCTGAGCGTTCCGGACTTGCCGGCAGCGTTGACGTGGTACTCGGAGAAGATGGGCTTCCATGAAGTCATCCGGAACACGAATGCGCAAGGCCAGCTGATGTCCGCGTACATCCAGGTGAGCCGCGACACGTTCATCGAGATGCAGCAGGCGAACGCGCAGCGGCCGGCGGGGCTCAATCATTACGGCCTCGAAGTCACGAACATGAAAGACGCCGTTGCCACGTTCCGCTCGCGCGGAGCGATGGTCACCGATCCCAATGGCCCCAGCGCATTTACCGGCGGGATTCTCGCCAACGTCACGGATGTGAATGGCGTGCGGATAGAACTGAGCGAACAACCGCCCGACGGAAAACTCCGCAAGGCTGCGGAGAGCTGGAAATAGTCTGCAGTCGACTCGTCGGCAGGTCGTGGTAAAGGAGGGTGGCGTGAAACGCAACCATCAAACGTTGAAGGTCCTCATCATCGGCATCGCGCTGATGTCGGCGCCTCTGCGCGCGCATCACGGAGCAGCGAGCTTCGCTCCAGACAAGGAACTGACGCTCAAGGGTACCGTCACCGAGTGGCTGTGGGCGAACCCGCACTGCTTCCTGAAAGTCGATGTGAAGGATGAATCAGGGACCGTGCGTAACTGGACCGTCGAACTCGGCAATCCGACCGACATCACGCCGCGCGGCTTCAGCCGCACGTCGTTCAAGCCGGGCGACGATGTGACCGCGGTGATTCAGCCGGTGAAGAGCGGTGCACCTGTCGGACGCCTGAAAACGGTGACGTTGCCGGACGGTTCGAAGCTATAGGAGAGGCGATGTTGAGAAAGTCGCTCATGATCACCGCCGCCATGGCGGTCCTGCTGGCGGTGTGGATGGCACATCACGCGGACGCGCAGGGTCCGCCACCGGGCCAGGGTCCGCCGCCGCCGCCATTGGCGGCGATGAAATGGCAGCCCTGGAACAACCCGGGCCTGACGGGAATGCCACGCGACCTCGGTCCGGACGGTCCGGCCCCTCGGCGCGATTTGACCGGCACCTGGGATACGGCCCGCGGTGGTATCGGCGCGCGCGGCGCACGCGGTACACCAGCGCCACTGACGCCCTACGGCGATGCCGTTGGTAAGACGCACAAATCGGGCGACGGTATCCGGATGGTCGACGTCACCGAGATCAACGACCCGCTGTCCACGTTGGGTGATCCCTCGGGCTACCCGCGCAATCTGCTGTTTGAACTGCGGCAGGTCCAGTTTCTTCAGACGCCCGACTCAGTCGTCATTCTTCACATGTGGGAGCGTCGATGGCGGACCATCTGGACCGACGGCAGGCAATTGCCGGCGAATCCGGATCCACGGTGGTACGGGTACTCCGTTGGCCATTGGGAGGACGACACAACGTTCGTGGTCAACTCGAACGGCACTGACGAGCGGACGTGGCTTGATAACGCCGGGAACCCGCACAGCGAGCAGCTGAAAGTGGAAGAGCGCTGGCACCGCCTCAGTGAGAAGAAGCTCGAGCTGACCGTCACTATTGACGACCCGAAGGTCTATACGAAACCGTGGGTCGCGCTCGACAAGCTGCCCCTGGTGCAAATTCCCCGCAACGTCGATCTCATGGAGATGATGAACTCGGCGTCCGAAGCCAAGGCGGTCGCGGAGGCGTTCAAGAACGAAAAGAGATGATGAGGCCTGCGAAGCTGACCTGAGGAACTGGAACAATCTGGAACAAATCGCCGTATTGACGCCGAGGGTGGCGTAAGTTACTGTCCGTTCGCTCAATAACAGCTCGCATTCAAAGGGTCACTCATGCTCGAGTCCTTGTCCCATAGTGGGTTTTCCGACTGGCTGATGCAGTCGAATTCGATCTGGGCATATCCGACCGTCCTGACGCTGCACACGTTCGGCATGATGGTGCTGGTGGGCTGCTCGTGGGTCATCGACCTGCGGATTCTCGGCTACGGCCGCGCGATTCCCTTGAGATCGGTCAGCACGCTGTTCACCATCACGTGGTGGGCGTTCGCGCTCAATGCCGTGACCGGCACGATGCTCTTCATCGGCGACGCGTCCAAGCGCGGCCACGACCCGTACTTCGGGCTGAAGATGCTGCTGATCGCGGGCGGGCTGACCACCGTTGTCCTGATCCGCCGCGCGATCTACGCCGACGGCAACGCGCCCGATGTCGTGCCGCCATCCGCGCGCACGCTCGCGTTGATCTCACTTCTTCTGTGGGGCGGGGCCATCACGACCGGCCGTCTGCTCGCATACGTGGCCTGATATGAAGGACATCGCAACGCCGGGCGACATCGCCCACGTTCACCTGCTCATCAACCACGCTCCGACGATCGGGGCGATCCTGGCGCTGTTCCTGCTGATCCTCTCCTTCGCCCGGAAGAACGAGCATCTGCGCAAGGTCAGCTTCGAGGTCTTCTTCCTCATCGCGCTGGCGACGATCCCGGTATACGAGAGCGGCGTCGCGGCTGCCGAGACGTTCAAGGACCAGCCTGCTGCCGCGATGGCGATCCGCCTTCATCAGGATGCGGCGCTCAATGCCTTCGTGCTGATCGAAATCACCGGCTTCCTCGCGTGGCTGGCGCTGTGGCAGATTCGCCGCATCGGCCGCGCAACCAACGCGCTCGTCGGCGCCGTGACGGTGTTCGCGGTGTTGAACCTGGCGGTCGTCGCCCTGGCGGCAAACCTCGGGGGAGACATCCACCATCCCGAAATTCTGCAGAGCGAATACTCGTCGCCGGTGTCTCCGACGGTGGTGATGTGGCTTTCCGCAACCACCATTCAGAAGTTCGTGCTGCAGAACCGCTGGGTGTGGCCGGCGTGCGAAACGCTCCACTTCCTCGGCATGTCGCTGATGTTCGGCGTCCTGCTGCTCGTCAACCTGCGCCTCCTCGGCTACATGAAGGCGATTTCGTTTCCGGCGGTTCATCGGCTGCTGCCGTGGGGCATCCTCGGCTACGGCGTGAACTTCTTCACCGGCATGATGTTCTTCATCGGTGAGTCGGGCCAGTACACGGCGAACGTGGCCTTCCACTGGAAGATGATCCTGATGATGCTCGCCGGCGCGAACTATCTCGTGCTGACGGTCTACACCGGCGCGTGGGAAGTGCCTGCCGGCGCGGATGCGCCGATGTGGGGCAAGGTTCTGGGCGCGTCGGCACTGCTGCTCTCGATCGGCGTCATGTATTTCGGCCGCATGCTGCCCTTCATCGGGAACGCCTTCTAGGCTGGGGTTCGCATGTCGCTGCCGCTGACCGTCGCTATCGCCGCGTTCGTCGTGATGCTCATCGTCGGGATTCTCGGATACGTCATCGATACAAGCGAAGACAAACACGAACGGCCTTAATCCGTTTCAACGCAGTCTTTAAAGGAAGGGCACTATGAGAGGGGCAACAATTCGGACCCTGGTCGCTGGACTCGTGTGCGTCGCGGGGACCGCAGTGTTCGTGCACGCGCAGCAGCAGCCGGCCGACACGATTCTCACCAACGGGAAGATCATCACCGTCGACAACCAGTTCCGCATCGCGCAGGCGGTCGCCATCCGCGGCGATCGCATCGTCGCCGTCGGCACCAACGCCGACATCAACAAACTCGCCGGCGCGAGCACGCGCAAGATCGACCTCGGCGGCAAGGCGGTGATTCCCGGCCTCATCGATGCGCATGCGCACCTGATGCGCGGCGCCGAGACGTGGACGACCGAAGTGCGCTTCGACGACGTCGACTCGCGGAAGCAGGCGCTCGACATGGTGCGCGCGAAGGCGGCGCAGGTCGGCCCCGGCAAGTACGTCTACAACCTCGGAGGCTGGGCCTACGACCAGTTCTCGGATAATCCGACGCCGCTGACCAAGGCTGAACTCGATGCGGCCGCGCCGAACAATCCCGTCTACCTGCAGTTCTCGCGCTGCTGCGCCTTCATGAACCAGAAGGCGATCGACGCGCTCGGCATCGATGCGATCAAGCAGCCCTGGGTGGAGCGCGACGCGGCGGGCAAGCCGACGGGACGCATCAACGATCCGGGCCTCGGGGAAAG
>JADMIO011411910.1_pt1 | contig 21245 bp, 16 predicted proteins | sample 8958161 | NCBI WGS metagenome assembly JADMIO01 (sample SAMN16585339, study PRJNA669376) | soil metagenome | isolation source: Crop rotation soil | place: USA: Cullars Rotation, Alabama | collected 2011
GGCGGTGCTGGCCGGGGAATGGCTGGGGCGGTATCTCTTCTTTGTCAGCGTAGTGCCCAAGAACATCGCCGCGGCGTTCACATCGGGAGAAAGGCGGGCAGCATGAACTGGAAGCGGACCCTGGGGCTGGACAACCTGAGCGGCGAGTACGGGTTCGCAAGGAGCGAATCCACCGGGTACACTTCGGCGAAAAAAATCCCGGACCGTTGGGTTCCGACCACCTGCGGTTATTGTTCAGTCGGCTGCGGGATCGAGATCGGCGTGAGGGACGGCCGGGCAGTCGCGTCCCGTCCGTTTGCGCAGCATCCCGTAAATCGGGGGAAATTGTGTCCCAAGGGCCTGTCCGAGCACTACATTCTGGAATCCGAGAATCGCGCGAAATATCCCCTGCTGCGCAAGAACGGCAAGCAGGTTAGGGTTAGCTGGGACGAAGCGCTCACCGTTATGGCCGAGCGCTTTCGCGCCGTGCAGAGGAACTACGGCGCTGATTCGCTGGGAGTCTTGAGCACCGGCCAACTGGTGACTGAAGAATTCTATGCCTTGGGAAAACTCGTGCAACTGGGGTTCGGAACCAACAACTACGACGGCAATACAACGCTCTGTATGGCCAGCGCGGTTTCCGGTTACAAGATCTCCTTCGGAAGCGATGGGCCTCCGGGCTCGTACGAGGACCTGGAACGCGCCGACGTGATCCTGCTGATCGGAGCGAATCTGGCGGACAACCATCCGATCCTGTGCCAGTATCTGGAGGCTAACCGCGGCAAGACGCTGATCGTTGCCGATCCCCGCGTATCGAAGACCGCGATGATGGCCGATATCCACCTGCCGCTCGCGCCGCGCTCGGATCTGGCGCTGCTCAACGGCATCGCGCACATTCTGATTCGCTACAACATGGTCGATCGCGAGTACGTGGACCAGCACACTAGCGGCTATGACGGGCTGGAACATTTCCTCGAGGCCTATACGCCGGACCGCGTCGCCGGGATCACCGGGCTCAGCCAGGAAACCATTTTCAAGACAGCGCTGCTCTACGGACGCGCCCGGGCCGGCTTTATCGGCTGGACGATGGGGGTGAATCACAGCACGCTGGGCACGGCGACTGTAAACGCGATCTGCAACCTGGCTCTGCTTACGGGAAATATCGGGCGCGCGGGCGCGTCACCGTTCTCCATCACCGGGCAGTGCAACGCCATGGGGACGAGGGAAGCCGGATTCACCTCGAGTCTTCCCGGGTACCGCAAGTTCGACGATCCGGAACATCGCCGGGACTTGGCCGCCCTGTGGAAGGTGGACGAAGCACGGCTGCCGGTCAAGCGGGGGCTGGCATATCCGGATATTGTCGAGGCCGCCGTCGCCAGGAAGATTCGCGCCCTGTGGATCATCGCCACCAATCCGCTGGTCTCCTATCCCAATCTGGATGTGCTGCGACACGGGCTATCCAATCTGGACTTCCTGGTGGTGCAGGACGGATACCATCCCACGCCTACCACGGAATTGGCGGACCTGGTCCTTCCAGCCGCGATCTGGGGAGAAAAAGAAGGAACTTACACAAACTCCGAGCGCAGAGTCAGCAAGGTGAACAAAGCCGTGGAACCCGCCGGCGAAGCCCGTTCGGACTTCGACATTATTCTCTCCCTCGCGGAGAAGCTGGGATGCCGAGACGAACTGTATTCCGGCTGGACCACGGTGGAGGACGCCTTTAACGAATGGCGCCGCGTCTCGAAAGGCCGCCCGTGCGACTACTCGGGCATCAGTTACCAATTACTGGCGGAGCGCGGCGCGGTCCAATGGCCACTGACGGAAGGCGCCGATCCGGTGGGCTCTTCGCGCCTGTATGCGGACGGGAAATTCGAGACGGCCGATGGGCGCGCCAAACTTGTGTGCGCGGACTGGGCGCCCTTCCCCGAGCAACCCAACGGTCAATATCCGTTTGTGCTGAACACGGGGCGGACCGTGGAGCACTGGCACACGCGCACCAAAACGCGCGAGGTTCCGATTCTGGAACGTCTCTCGCCGCGGGCATGGCTGGAGATGAATCCGCGGGATGCCAAGAAGCTCGGGCTCCGCAGCCATGACTCCGTGGATGTGCTCTCGCGGCGCGGGCGGGTGCGCGGCGTCGAATTGAGATTGACGGAAATCACCGCGCCGGGACAACTGTTCATGCCGTTCCACTTTGCCGAGACCAACGTGAATGAGGTCACCCAGGACGCTTGCGATCCCATTTCGCGCGAGCCCAATTATAAGCAGTGCGCGGTCCGGGTGGAACGGTCGGGAGTAAACGCATGAAACGGCAACTGGTAGTGGTAGGCAACGGCATGGCGGGCGTGTCCTGCGTGGAGCAGATCCTCAAGCAGCCTCACGATTTCGAAATTACGATCTTCGGCGACGAAACGCACGTCAACTACAACCGGATTCTTCTCTCACTGGTGCTGGCAGGGGAGAAGTCGGCCGAAGATATCGTGATCAACGATCTCAACTGGTATCAGAACAACGGAATCCGCGCGCGGCTGGGCGTCAGGATCACTGGCATCGATCGCGACAACCGGCTGGTGACCGATGAGGATGGCGGCGTTACGGAATACGACAAACTAATTCTGGCTACCGGAAGCAGCGCTTTCATCCCGCCCATTCCCGGCGTGGACAAAAACAACGTTCACGTGTTTCGCACACTGGACGACACGCGAGCGCTGATGGAGAAGGCTCGGCCAGGGCTCAAGACGGCAGTCATCGGCGGCGGGTTGCTGGGCCTGGAGGCCGCGCGGGGGCTGCAGGTCCGCGGTTGCGATGTCACCGTGGTCCATCTGATGGAGACTCTGATGGAGCGCCAGCTCGATTCGACCGGCGGCGAGTACCTGAAGCGCAAGATCGAGAGCCTGGGAATCCGTGTGATGCTGCCGCAGCAGACCGCGGCGCTGTTCGGAAACGGCCGGGTGGATGGATTGCGCTTCGCCTCCGGAGAAGAGCTGGAAGCGGACCTGGTGGTGATCGCCGCAGGCATCCGGCCTAACGCGGAGCTCGGGCGCGCCGCAGGCCTGGAGGTGCGCAAAGGGATCGTTGTCAACGACTATATGGAGACGTCCGATCCGCACATCTACGCGGTGGGCGAATGCACGGAACATCGTGGACAGACGTTCGGGCTGGTGGCGCCGCTGTTCGAACAGGGGCGGGTCCTCGCATCGACTCTGACCGGAAGCCGCGGGCTTGCCTTCACCGGAGCATCGCCGGCAGCCAAGCTCAAAATCATGGGCGTGGATATTTTCTCGGCCGGCTCGATCGACGACACCGAACCGGGAATCGAGACCGTGCGCTATGAAGATCCGTCGCTGGGCACCTATAAGAAGTTATTGCTCAAGGACAACCACCTGATAGGGATGATCCTGGTTGGCGACATCGACGACCAGCAGCTTTACATGGAATGGATGCGCAGCGGCGAGGATCTCACGCCGCATCGCCGCCAGATTTTGTTTCCGCCACGCGACGCGGATCCCGGCAGGCTTGTAGCCGACATGCCCGACAGTGAAACGGTTTGCGGCTGCAACGGGATTAGCAAGGGCGATATCATCCAGGCCATTCATGCGCACGGCATCACCACCATGACCGGGGTGAAGCTGCGCACGCGGGCCTCCACCAGCTGCGGAAGCTGCACCGGTTTATGCGAGCAGCTGCTGCGGGCCGTAACGCCGGATTTCCAGGAGGAGACGCGTACGACTCTGTGCTCCTGCGTTCCGTTCTCGTATGAGCAGCTTCGGGATATCATCCGGGGTCAGAAGCTGAAATCGGTCGAGGAAGTGCTGACGGTCTATGGCAATCGCAAAGGCTGCGAGGTATGTAAGCCTGCCCTCAGCTACCTGCTGGATATGCTGTGGTGCGGCGATCACGAGGAGGACCGCGCGGCGCGCTTCATCAACGATCGTGTCCACGCCAATATCCAGAAGGATGGAACGTTTTCCGTCGTTCCCCGCATGCGCGGCGGGGTGACCACTCCGGGCGAACTGCGCCGGATCGCCGATGTTGCCGAGAAGTACAAGGTTCCGATGATCAAGGTCACCGGCAGCCAACGCATCGATTTACTGGGCGTCAAAAAGGCGGACCTGCCGGGTGTGTGGGCCGATCTCGGAATGTCCTCGGGGCAAGCCTACACCAAGGGCGTGAGAATGGTGAAAACCTGCGTAGGGTCGGAATTCTGCCGCTTCGGGGTCCAGGACTCGACCAGAGCCGGCATCGAACTCGAGCGCCGCCTGGAGAACCTGTTCACTCCCCACAAATTCAAGATGGGCGTGGTCGGGTGCCCGCGGAACTGCGCCGAGGCGACCGTTAAGGATCTCGGCATGGTGGGACAGGAGGGCAGCTGGCAGGTAGTCGTGGGCGGAGCAGCCGGAAAGTCCGTGCGCAAAGCGGACTTGCTGATCACGGTGGAGACAACCGAGCAGGCATTAGAAGCCTGCGGGCTGTTTTTCCAGTACTACCGCGAAAACGCCAACTATCTGGAGCGCAGCTATGATTTCGTCGAACGGCTGGGCATCGAAAGGGTGCGCAAGGAGACCGTTTACGCCACGGAATCCGAGAAACGGAGTCTGCTGGAGCGGCTGGCGCGCTCCAAGGCCCTGTCCAAGGATGCGTGGCTCGAAGGCGCGCACCCAGTGAATCCGACCCAGTTCGTACAGATCCAGCCTCTGGAGGCGTATTCTGCATGACAGACCCTCTCTGGATTCCTGTTACGCAAGCCGGAAATGTTCCGCTCCGCGAAGGCCGCGCCGTAACGGTGGCCGGCCAGGAGATCGCGATCTTCCACCTGGAGGATCGATACCTGACCATCGAAAACAAGTGCCCGCACAAGGGCGGTCCTCTGTGCGATGGAATCGTTTCCGGCACGACAGTGGTTTGCCCTTTGCACGGGCAGCGTTTTGACCTGGAGTCCGGAATGCCGGTTCTCGCATCTCAGCCGGCTTGCCTGGCCACGTTTCCTACCCGGGTCGCGGACGGAGTCATTTTTGTAGCCATGAACGGCGGCTATCGAGCCCGGGAAGATGCCACGCCTTAGTTGTGCCTAATCCGCGCAGTATGCCTCAACGTGTGAGGCGACATCATTCAGCCCAGCGTACGCGTCCCGTCGCTGGATGAAATCTCCTCGTATGAGCCGATTTGACTTGAGGTCCACTGTCAAGGAGAACCGACTCGAATGGATATTCGTAACAAAGCAACCCGCATCCGTTTAGCTGATTTTTCCAGCGCTCCCATGCGTGCGTTCCACATGACGTGGTTCGCGTTTTTTATCTGCTTCTTCGGGTGGTTCGGCGCGGCGCCGCTGATGCCCGTCATCCGGTCGGAATTCCACCTGACCAAGGCGCAGATCGGCAACCTGACTATCGCCTCGGTGGCGATCACGGTCATCGTGCGCGTGCTGATCGGATGGCTCTGTGACCGGATCGGACCGCGCAGGGCCTATACGTGGATGCTGGTTCTCGGCTCGCTGCCGGTCATGGGGGTCGGCCTGGCGCACGACTACACGACCTTCCTGATGTTCCGGCTGGCAATCGGGGCCATCGGCGCATCCTTCGTGATCACGCAGTATCACACCTCAGTCATGTTCGCCCCCAACATCGTTGGAACGGCGAATGCGGCCGCAGCCGGATGGGGCAACCTGGGCGGGGGCGTTACCCAGATGGTCATGCCGTTACTCCTGGCCGGATTTGTGAGCCTGGGAGCGGGCGCCTGGTGGGGATGGCGCATGGCGATGTTCGTCCCCGGCGTGATCATGTTTCTCACCGGTCTCGCGTACTACGTGTTCACGCGCGATACGGCGGACGGGGACTTCGCCCAGCTTCGGGCTCGGGGAGAATCGGCTGGATCCTCGGGGGCTGGCGCGGGTTTCGCCGCAGCAGGCCGCGACCCGCGCGTCTGGGCGTTATTCGTGATCTATGGCGCATGCTTCGGCATGGAACTGACCATCGATAACATCGCGGCCCTGTACTTTACGGACTACTTTCATCTGGCGCTCACCGCCGCCGGATTGGTCGCCGGCTCGTTCGGCATGATGAACCTGTTCGCACGAGCCCTGGGTGGCATGGTCAGTGATCGCCTGCACAAAACATGGGGACTGCGCGGGCGCGCGCTGCTGCTGGGCGGCACGATCTGCGCTGAGGGTCTGTCCCTGATACTCTTCTCGCAAATGCACATCCTGCCGCTCGCGATTGCCTCCATGATGCTGACGGGCCTGTTTATCAAGATGTCCAACGGCGCGACCTATGCGCTGGTTCCGTTCGTCAACAAGCGCGCACTCGGCGCGGTAGCTGGAATCGTCGGCGCCGGCGGGAACCTCGGCTCCGTGCTCGCGGGATTCCTGTTCAAAGGAAGCATGCCGTGGACGCAGGCTCTTCTCGTCTTAGGGGCGACGATCTGCGCTGTCTCCATCCTCGCTCTTGCAGTGCGCTTCTCCGAGAGCGAGGAACGTTCCGCCCAGACCGAGATCGACGCGCGCCTGGCGGGTGAACTGGCCGCCGCGGAAGTCATGGGTGACTGATATGCGCCACACTCTCACGCTGCTCCTGCTTGCTTCCTGCTTGTGGGCCCAATCCGCGTCCGAGCCGTTCAAGATCGGAGGCGTCACCATGACCGGATCCCTCCGGTCCCGGATCTATGGATGGGACTGGTTCGAGGCTTCAGCCGGCGACAATCAGTACGTTTACTCCGGCAATCTTCTTCGGCTGAATTTCAGCGCCAAGCGCAAGACCTGGTCGTGGGACGCCGAGCTGGCGGCGCCGGTGCTGCTGGGCTTGCCGGATAACGCGACAGCGCCGGCTCCCCAGGGTGCGCTGGGACTGGGCTCCAACTACTATGCCGCTAACGGGAACAGCCGGTACAGCGGCATGGTGTTTGCCAAGCAGCTCTATGTGCGCTTCAGCGGCTTGGGTCCAGGCGAATCGGGATCCTTGCAGGCCGGCCGCTTCGAATTCAATGACGGATCCGAGCTGGTTCCCAAGAATCCGACGCTGGCGGCGCTGAAACGCGATCGCATCAGCCAGCGGCTGATCGGCACGTTCGGCTGGTCGGATGTGGGCCGCAGTTTCGATGGCCTGCACTATTCGTATTCCAAGCCGAAAGACGACCTCACCATCGTCGCGGCCACGCCCACACGCGGCGTTTTTCAGACCGACGGGTGGGGATGGAATCGGGCGGCCCTGGGCTACGCAGCTTTCACACACGAGTGGGGCCACGGGAATCACGCGGCAGATTCGCGCCTGTTTGTGCTCGAGTACGATGACTGGAGACATATCCTCAAAACCGACAATCGCCCGTTGGCCGCGCGCCGCGGAGACACGGAGAACATCCGCCTTGAAACCTTCGGCGCACACAGCCTGCACGCTTTCACGACAGCCGCGGGAACCGTCGACGCACTGGCTTGGGGAGCAGTTCAATCCGGACGCTGGGGATCGCAGACGCAGCTCGCCTATGCCATGGACCTCGAAGGCGGCATCCAGCCGAAACTGAAGGCACTGGCGAAGGTAAGGCCATGGGTACGCGGAGGATTCACGCTTGGCTCAGGCGACGGAAATCCGAACGACTCACGACACGGCACATTCTTTCAGGTGCTTCCCACCCCGCGGCCCTATGCACGATTCCCATTCTTCGACATGATGAACACCGAAGACCTGTTCGGCTCGCTGATCCTGCGGCCGCGCGCGAAGATAACGGTATCCAGCGAATTTCATTCCCTGCGGCTCAGTAACGCCGCAGATCTCTGGTACAGCGGAGGCGGCATTTATCAGCCCTGGACCTTCGGCTATGTCGGCCGCTCGACGTCCGGGCGCCGCTCGCTGGGCAACCTGTACGATTCGAGCATCGAATATCGAGCCACAAGCAGCCTGACGCTGACGGGCTATTTTGGCCACGCGCAAGGTCTGGCCGCGATGGATCAAATCTATCCACGAGGTACGAATGGAGAATTCGGATATGTGGAGGCGATCATCAAATTCTAGGCCCGCTCAGTTCTGTCCGGAGCCAGCGGCGGCCGCCTTCGCCTTGGTCAGAACACCCGAATCCACGGTGTCGCCCCGTGCCGAAATCACCTGGAAGTACAGCTCGTCCCCGGCCGCCTCCATCAGGGCGAAGGCGCGATCCGTATCGAATCCCTTGGCCACATCCCGCGACTGCCTCAGGTCCCCCGAGCGAAGCTGTCCGGAGCTCCCGAGCACAAAGTACTGAATCCCCCGCTGGGGCTGCAACCTTTCGTAGACGTGCTCATGCCCGTTTAGAACGACGTGAGCGCCGCCCTGGCTGAGGACGGGCTCCAGCCGTCTCCGTAGATCCAGATCCGGCCCGTGAAAGCGCGCGTCGGAGTACAAGGGATGATGGAAAAAGCAGATTTTCCACTTGGCGGAAGAATCCGACAGTTCGCGCTGAATCCAGGCAATCTGTTCGGGCGTCATGTAGTTGCTGTCCAAGGCGTAGAATTGCGCGTCCCCCTTCTTGAAGGTATAAAAGCGTTTGCCGCCCATGTTAAAGGGCTTATAGAGCCGCTGATCAGGATCGTCATGATTTCCCAGGGACGCATAGAATTTGACATCGGCCTTGAGGAGCGGCTTGTAGGGATCTTCGAATTTCCGAACAAACGCGGCAGGGTTGTTGTTCCCGTAGATGTTGTCGCCCAGCATCAAAACCGAGTCGAACGGAAACTGTTCCCGGAAACGCTGCATCTGCTGCGCCACCCGGAACTGCGATTCGTCGCCGGTCCCGCTGTCGCCGATAATCGCGAAACGCGTCGAGTTGGCCTTTAAAGGAAGAGTGATCGGCGCGGCCTTCGGCGGATTCGGCTGCGCGATCCCGCTTCGCGCCAGGGAGAGGAATGCCGCAGGACCGGCCAGTCCCGCGTACACAAGAAACTGACGTCTGGGGACGCTCATGGAATTGCCTCCGGAAGAAAGTCTACGATCAGGTTGGATTCCACATCCCGCAGAACCAGAGTTCGGCCCACCAGACGATACTCCAGCTCCATGGGCAACTTAGGCAGGCCGGCCAGCAGCGTGGGCGGCATAGATTGGAGGGGCGCCGCGGGTGGATACGGCTGATTCACCCGCACTGCCAGGTTCACTGGCTCTGAATGCTTCAGACTCGATTTCACTCGCACGCCGTTCTTTCCATCCATGGCCTGCTTGGCCAGGCGGCGGAATTCGGCCGCGATTTCGGGGGTGAACATTGTTCCCTGCGCGGCCCCCGCGCGAGCCTCAGCCAGACTGGCTGCAAATTGCTTCTTACGCTCGGCCAGCTCCGGCGCTGAAGCTGTCGATTTCTGTTTGGGCAGTTGACTGGCCACCATCTTTCTGACGCTGATATAGTCGTCCACCTGGTGTTCGAACTGCTGCAGAGCCGCGGCTGACATGCTCTGCCCGTAGATTCCCGCCGGGAGCGCTACAGCCAGTGCAGCGCGCCCGAAAATGCTTTTCGCTTGTCCCGGATTCATGTCTTAGTTCCTTTCACCGGCATTAGCGTCGGCTCCGGATACAAACTGCAGTTCGCTAAGCTCGGCATACAGTCCTCCGGCCTTCACTAGTTCGTCGTGGGTGCCCTGTTCGACAATCGATCCGTCCTTCATCACAAAAATAACATCGGCCCTGCGGATGGTCGCCAGCCGATGCGCGATTACGATCGACGTTTTACCCCGCATCAGCCGGTCAAGCGCTTCAAATACCAGTTCTTCCGAAGCGGCATCCAGGCCCGAACTCGGCTCATCCAACAGCAGGATGGGAGTATTGCGAATGATCGCCCGGGCGATGGCCACCCGCTGCCGCTGGCCGCCCGAGAGGGTAACGCCGCGCTCCCCTACTATCGTGTCGTAGCCGTTGGGAAGTTTATGAACGAACTCGTCGACGTTGGCCATCTTCGCGGCCTTGAGGATCTCGGCGCGCGTCGCTTCGGGCTTTCCGTAGGCGATATTTTTCCAGATCGGTCCCTGGAACAGAATGCTTTCCTGAGGGACGATGCTGATCTGCTCGCGGAGCGAACGCTGCTTGAACTGCCGGATGTCATGGCCGTCAATCCGAATGACACCGGAATTCGGATCGTAGAAGCGGGCGATCAGGCTGATGATGGTGGATTTCCCCGCGCCCGTGGGACCTACCAGCGCCGCGGCCTGTTCGGGCTCGATGTGCAGTGTGAAGTTCTTGAGGGCTGCGCGGCCGGGTTCGTATTCGAAGTTCAGGTTCTCCAGATCGATCTTGCCTTTGAAACGGGGCGCGATTTTGGCATTCTTGCGATCTTTCACATCCGACCGGGAATCCAGCACTTCCCGGATGCGCTCATAGCCCACCGCGGCCTTCGAGTACGCGTCGGTGGTCTTCGAAAGCTCCTGCATCGGTTTGTACATCTTGCCGAGATAGTAGATGAACACGACCAGAGAACCGCTGGAGAGGGACCCGTCCAGAACCATGCGCGCTCCGAACCACAAAACCAGGCTGGTACCGATCGCCACGATAATCTCCACCGTGGGAGTCAGCCGCGCCTTCAGGTTACGGGCCTTTAGCGCCATTTCCACGGTTTCAAGGCTTTCTTCCTCCAGACGGTGCTGCTCATAGTCCTCGCGGGCAAACGCTTTCACCACGCGGATCGAAGTAAAGACTTCTTCGATGATCGAAACGATCTGACCCTCTTTCTTGCGGACATCGCGCGACAGCTTCTTGATTTTTCGGGTGTAGTGATACACGATCACGAACAAGACCGGCGCGATCGCCAGCGCGATCAGGGTAAAACGCCAGTTGAGATAGAACATCACCCCAACCATGCCGGTCAGCGTCAGGATATTGATCAGCGCGCTCAGGAGGCCGGAGGTGATGAAGCTCTGAACCGAATCGATGTCGCTTGTCAGCCGGCTGATCAGGTCTCCGGTACTGGTCTGATCGTGATAGGAAAGCGACATTCGCTGGATGTGGAAATACAGGGTCTTGCGAAGATCGTGGCTGGTCCATTGGGCGACCGTTGTTATGAAGTGTTTCTCGGCGTACGAGCACAAGGCCCCCAGTACCGCGATCGCCAGGGCGGCCAGCGCCGCAAATTTCAGGATGGTGAGCTTGTCGGCACTCTGCAGAAACGCGGAGCCCTTCAGCCAGCCGGACAGGGCTCGGGACTGGACGACATTATCCAGAACGATCTTGAGCGGCCAGGGTCCGAGCAGGTCGACCAGGCTTTCGCCGAACGCAGCCAGAAAAGCGGCGACCAGCGACATCTTGTATGGCGCAAGCAGAGCCGGGAAGCCGCGAAATTTGGACCTGCTTTCCACATTGGTCATTCGCGGTGCAACCATTTCGTCGCGTCAGGCCAGAATTCGCTGAAGGCGTTCCCAATCGCCCGGCTCAAGAAGGACATGGGAATCCGGACCAGCGTATGATGAGCGTTGGTCTCGCTATCGGGCCGCCACGCATTGGACAATTCGCTATTCGCCGGGACGCTGATGTAACGCGCATACGCCGGCATCAGCCTGCCGTGTGCGTCCCGCGCCAAGAACGTCAAGGCAGCCACATGAGCCAGACGCTTTGCAAACGGCTGGCCGGCCGCGCGAACGTAGCGCGGATCTTCATCCCAGAGAGCGCCGATGCTGGCCTCCAGCATGCTTCCGGTCGCGCCGCCGGCCGCTCTCAGGCCGATCCGCTTCCCCCATCCATCCCAATGCGGGCCGTACGCCGGAGGTTCATTCGTCGCGGTGGATATCGCCGAGGAGATGGAATAACCCGCGAACCGCACCGGGCTGAGGCTGTTCGCCGCAACCCATCGATAGCGGCGTGAAAGCGTGAGGGGTTCGGACGGGATGTTCCCCGCACCCGGGGGCACAACTGCCGTGGCCTTGCCGCCGCCCGAAAATGCGCCGCCCGCTTCAGCTTGCGCGCTTGCTGGAAGGATCGGAATCACTAACATCGACAGTACCGATGCAATCAGGCACGCTTGGCGGATCATGGCTTCTCCTGGTTCCTCAGTACCGGCAGGAACTTGCTTCCCGGCAATTCTTGCTTGAATCGCGCACCCCGGAAGCCGGCGTTGGCGCCGGGCCGACGATGGAAATGCCTGACCTTAAAGGGATTCATCCCCTTCTGTGGACGCGTCTCGTCCTCATATTGCAGCCCCTTCTGTTGGAACATAACCAGTCACTGACGAGCACGAATCGTGCCAACGGGAACGTTCTTGCTCCCGATCCCATCAAACAGATGTTGATACCGCTGCAGGTGGGAGGATACGAGTGAAACTATTGGTGCAGCCAGAGGACGGCATAAAACCGATTGTGGCAGCGGTTCACAAAGCCAAGAAGTCCATCGAAATCGCCATCTTCCGTTTTGATTTGAAGGAGCTGGAGCGCGAGCTGATGGATGCCATCAAGCGCGGCGTGGCCGTGCAGGCTCTGATCGCCAGCACCAATCGAGGAGGCGCTCACACCCTGCGTGCTCTCGAGACCAGGCTTTTGGCTGCCGGTGCGACGGTCGCGCGCACTGCAGACGATCTGATCCGATACCACGGAAAGTTCTTGATCGTCGACGGACAGACCCTGTATCTGCTGGGCTTTAACTATGCGCGGGCGGATGTTCGAAGCCGCAGTTTCGGCGTCGTCGTCAAAAACGCGGGGCTGGTACGCGAGGCCTCGAATCTGTTCAAAGCGGATACCACCCGCCAGCCCTTCGAGAGCAAGAACAACAGCCTGGTGGTCAGTCCTGTGAATGCACGCCAGGAACTCGCCCAGCACATCCAGCGCGCGAAGAAGTCGCTATGGATCTATGATCCCGAAATCAGCGATCCAGGCATGATCAAGCTTCTGGAGGAGCGCGCCAAAGCCGGGGTGACCGTCCGGGTGATCGGCGAGGTCACGCGCAAAAACAGCCTGAAAGTGCGGGCCTTGAAGTCATTGCGGCTTCACGTACGGGTCATCCTCCGCGACGGCGAGTTCGCGTTCCTGGGAAGCCAGAGCCTCCGTGCCGCGGAGCTGGACCATCGGCGCGAAGTCGGAATCATCATCCGCGATCGTTCCATCGCCGGCCGCATCAGCAAAGTCTTCGATCAGGATTGGGGAAAGGCAAAAAATACTGAAAACCACTCGATCCCCACCGAGAAGGTAGCGAAAAAAGTGGCCAAGATGGTCAGCAAGAAACTCCCGGACGTCACCGCGGTGATCAACCGGGTGGTCGCCATTGAAACCAAGGCGGCGGAAAAGCTGGAACTGGACAGAGACGGCCTGGAGCAGACCGTGAAGGAGGCCGTCAAATCGGCGGTGGAGGATGCTGTTCAGGAGGTGATCGGAACCGAGTCAAAAGTCTCAGCCTGATTTTCAACAATTCTTGCTGTGCATGCAAAACGTGCACGGCGGCCCTCACCCATTCAACCAATCAAATGCTTGCGGCGCATCGCGTCCGCAATGGTTCCTGACTTGCTTAAGCCCCTTCGAGGTATGTCATGACACGTACAATTCGCACGGTGATCCTGGGGCTTTCGAGCACCGCGCTCATCGCTTTGGCGCAGACTGCGCCGGACAACAGCAAAGTGAACAGGGCGGACCAGAGCACCAAAGCTCCCACCGCGGATCAGCAAAAGGAAACTAAAGCGGACCGTGAGCTGGCCCAGAAGATCCGCAAGGCGGTCACGCAGGACAAAAGCTTGTCAACGTATGCGCATAACGTGAAAATCATCGTCCAGGGCGGTGTCGTCACACTGCGCGGACCCGTCCGCGACGAGGCGGAGCGAACCAGCATTCAGGCCAAAGCAGCAGAAATCGCGGGTGCGGCGAACGTGCACAACGAAATCACCATCGCGCCCAAGAAGAGTTAGCGTACTAATCCGATCGCGAAAGGAAAATCATGGAAAACAAGAAAACCGCTGTATTCGGTATCTTCAAGACGACCGCGCAAGCTGACCGAGCCGTCAGCAGGCTGCTGTCCGTGGGATTTTCGAACTCCGACATCTCTCTGCTCAGCTCGGACAACAACAGCTTCCGGGAGCTCGCCACGGAGAAGAACACCAAGGCGCCGGAGGGAACCACGACGGGAGCCGTCGCTGGCGGCGTTGTGGGCGGAGCGTTGGGACTGCTGGCAGGAATCGGCGCACTCGCGATTCCGGGTGTCGGCCCTCTGATCGCCGCGGGGCCCATCATGGGCGCGCTCGCCGGCCTCGGCGCAGGTGGTGCGGTGGGCGGAGTCGTCGGCATGCTCGTGGGGATGGGGATCCCCGAATACGAAGCCAAGCGCTATGAGGGACGCGTGAAGGAAGGCGGCATCCTTCTTTCGGCGCACTGCGACACGTCGGCCGAGATCGACCGCGCCAAGACCATTCTCGAGCAGAGCGGCGCGGAGGATATTTCCTCCGCTGGCGAAAAGGCCGTCAGCAGCCACGGCGTGGATCGGGTTTAACCCAAGCCGGCCTGGCTTTGGACCGTCTCTCTACGCGGGAGACGGTCCTTCTTTTAATCGGGCACCGGCAAGGGATTGCGTGTCTTGAACTGCGCCTGGTGCCAGTAAGGATAGACGCGGGTCACCTTGCTTGCAGCGTCGAGCCTGGAGACCTGCTCCGCGCTGAGGGTCCAGCCCGCAGCGCCCAGATTCTGCCGCAGCTGTTCCTCATTTCGTGCGCCGAGAATTACACTTGAAACCGTCGGCCGCCCTGCCAGCCAGTTCAGCGCGATCTGGGGCACGGTTTTTCCGGTCTCCCTGGCGATCGCGTCCAGCACGTCCACAACTTTGAACAGATGCTCGTCGGAGACGGGCGGTCCATAATCCGCCGTTTTGGGAAGGCGGCTCACTTCCGGAGGAGGCTGGCCGCGCCGGATCTTCCCCGTGAGGCGTCCCCAGCCAAGAGGACTCCATACGAGGGCGCCGACTTGCTGATCCAGTCCCAACGGCATCAATTCCCATTCGTACTCCCGTCCGATCAGCGAATAGTACACCTGATGCCCCACATAGCGAGCCCATCCGTATCGGTCCGAGACCGACAAGGACTTCATCAGGTGCCAGCCGGAGAAATTGGAACACGCGATATAGCGCACCTTGCCGCTGGTGACCAGGTTATCCAGCGTGGCCAGCGTTTCCTCCACCGGCGTGGCCGCGTCGAATCCGTGCATGTGATAGATGTCGATGTAATCCGTACCCAGGCGGCGCAGGCTTTCTTCGCAAGAACGAACCAGATGGTGCCGGGACGATCCCAAATCGTTCGGTCCGTCGCCCATGGGGAAGGTCGCCTTGCTCGAGATCAACAGCCGCTGGCGTCTGCCGGCAACCGCCTTTCCCAGGATCTCTTCGGAGAGCCCATGCGAGTAAACGTCGGCCGTATCGAAAAGATTGATTCCGGCGTCCAGGCAGATATCCACCAGCCGTTTGGCTTCATCGACGCCGGTTTGCCCCCAGGCGCGAAAGAACTCGCTGCTTCCTCCGAACGTACCTGCTCCCAGACTGAGAACCGAAGTCTTCAGACCGGATTTGCCGAGCTGTCTGTATTCCATATTCTGATCTTGCCATGGCCCGATGATATTCTCAGGGTATGATGTGGAAGTTTCTCGTACTGGCATTGGCAGCGGCGTTATTTGGCGTGGTGAGCGCCCAAGTCAAGACGTTTCCATTCGCCTATACGCAGCAGGACCTTCCGAATGGACTCCGGCTGGTGACCATTCCGACCGATTCGCCCAACCTGGTTTCGATCTACGTGGTCGTACAGACCGGATCGCGGAATGAAGTAGAGCCGGGCAAATCCGGATTCGCTCACCTGTTCGAGCACATGATGTTTCGGGGGACGGCTAAATATCCGCCGGACAAGTACAACCAGATTCTCCAGCGCGCGGGGGCGGCATCGAACGCATACACCAGCGACGATCTGACGGCTTTTTACACCACATTTTCAAAGGAAGACCTGCCGCAAATCCTGGCCATGGAAGCGGACCGCTTCCAGACGCTGAAGTACACTCAAGAGAATTTCAAGACGGAAACGGGCGCCGTGCTGGGAGAGTACAACAAGAACAGCTCCGACCCCGAAGAGAAACTGGACGAAGTACTGCACGATACCGCCTTCGATCGCCACACCTACAAACACACCACCATGGGCTTTCTGAAAGACGTCCAGGACATGCCCAACCAGTTCGATTACAGCATTAAATTCTTCGACCGCTACTACCGGCCTGAGTACACGACCCTCGTGGTCGCAGGCGACGTGGATGCGAAGCGGGTAAGGGCGCTGGTGGACCAATACTGGGGCGGCTGGAAACGCGGGAGCTACCATCCGGACATCCCCGCCGAGCCTCCGCAAAAGGGTCCCCGCGAGAATCACATCGACTGGCCCTCCCCAACCCTGCCTTTGCTCGAAATCGCCTATCACGGCCCGGCATACTCCGATACGGATAAAGACTGGGCCGCGCTGGACGCCTTATCCACGCTGGCATTTTCCCGTACTTCTGATCTGTACGAGAAGCTCGTGGTCCGCGAGCAGAAACTCGACCGGCTGGCCGCCGAAATGTCGCAGAGCGTGGACCCCAACTTGTTCGCCGTGCAGGCCCGGATCAAGAATCCTGCAGACATGGATTACGTCCGCACCCAGATTCTGGACACCATCAAGAAGTTCCAGGATGACCTGGTGCCGGCCGCGAAGCTGTCGGCGGTGAAGAATCGCGAGCGCTACGGCTTTACCATGCAGCTCGATAACAGCCAGTCAGTGGCTGCGGCGGTCGCACGGTACGTGGCGCTGCGCCGGACTCCGGAAACCATCGATAAGCTGTACACGCTTTATGCCAGCCTGACCCCGGAAGATATTCGCGCCGCGGCCCGCAAATATCTCACGGAAAATAATCGGACCACGGTCACGCTAACGGGACCGGCATCGGGAGGCGGCAAATGAAGATCCGCCCCGCAATCGTCAGCGGATTACTTCTGTCGGCTATTGGATCTGCCCAGATGAGAACCGTCACCCTCCCCAGCAAGTCCCCGCTGGTTAACCTCCGGATCGTGTTTACCACCGGCGCCATGATGGATCCCACCGGAAAACCGGGCCTCGCGCACATGACTGCCGCGATGCTCGCCGGCGGCGGCACCAGGGATCTGACGTACAAGCAGGTGACAGACGCGTTATTCCCCATGGCCTCCGCGCTCGGCAATCAGACCGACCAGGAGATGACGGTCTTCAGCGGAACCACTCACCTGGATAATCTGCCCGCCTACTATAAGCTCGTGCGATCCATGCTGCTCGAGCCCGGATGGCGCGAAGACGACTTTAAGAGGATCAAGGACGACACCATCAATTCGCTTCGAGTCGGGCTGCGCGGCAACAATGACGAGGAACTGGGAAAGGAAGTTCTGTATTCGTCTCTGTATCACGGTACGCCCTATGGCCACTACAGCCTTGGCGCCATCTCTGCCCTCGAGAAGATGACGCTGGAGGATCTGAAAGGGTTCTACCGCAGCCATTACACGCAGTCGAACTTGATCCTTGGACTTGCGGGCGGCTATCCGTGGGATTTTCTGGAACAGATGAAGAAGGATTTTTCGGCGCTGCCGGCCAAGGACGAAACCCCTGTGCCTGCAGTCAAGCCGGAACCGGTGGCGCATACCCGGGCGCTTATCGTCGAAAAAAACACCCGGTCGGTGGCCTATTCGCTTGGATTCCCTATCGACGTCAAACGTGGCGATCCGGATTATCCGGCTTTGCTCCTGATGCAGTCCTATCTGGGACCGCACCGGATGAGCGGCGGCCGTCTGTTCCAGCGCATCCGCGAGATCCGCGGGATCAACTACGGCGACTACGCCTATATCGAGTATTTTCCCCGCGGGATGTTCGCGATGGAGCCTGCACCCAATCTCGCCCGCCGCAGTCAGATCTTTCAGATCTGGATCCGCCCGGTGGAACCGCCCGCTGCGGCCTTTACGCTGCGCCTGGCTTTCTTCGAGCTGCAGAAACTCATTAAGGACGGCATTCCCCCCGAGGATTTCAATCGCACCAAGGAGTTTCTGACGAAGTATGTCAACGTTCTGACCAAAACGAAGAACGCGGAGCTCGGGTATGCGATTGACAGCCTGTATTACGGCATTCCGGATTACAACAGCTACATCAAGAACGGGATCGCGAAGCTCACCGTGGATCAGGTGAATGCGGCCGTCCGCAAGCACCTGCGTGCCGATCGGATTCAGATTGTCGCGGTATCGGACGCTGCGGAGCAACTCCAAAAACAGCTCATCGGATCCGGCCCTGCACCCATCCAGTACAACTCGGCCAAGCCCGCCGATGTCCTGGCCGAGGACAAGCTGGTCGAGAAGCTCGATATCGGACTGCGTCCCGAGGACGTCCAGATCATTCCCGTTTCCAGCGTGTTCGAGTAATTTGAGCGGCGAGAACAGAAACACGTTGAGCCAGAATCCTGCCCTCCAGCCCGTCATCGGTATAGATCTCGGCACCACCAACTGCGCCCTCGCCTACTCGCAGGGTGAGGCGGTCGAGCTCTTTTCTGTGCCTCAATTCGTGCATCCCGGGGAAATCCGCGAGGAGCCTCTTCTACCGTCGTTCCTGTTCCTGGAGGAGCCGCCGATCGTCGGCGTTCTGGCACAGCGGAAAGGCCTGGAGAATCCCGGGCGACTCGTGTCTTCCGCGAAATCGTGGCTTTCCTATGCCGGGGCCGATCGCACGGCGGCAATTCTTCCGGTGGCTGCGCCGGAAGGGATCGACAAGATTTCGCCGGTCGAAGCGTCTGCCCGATACCTTCGGCATCTGCGCGATGCCTGGAATCAGAAGCGCCCCGACGAGCCCTTCGACAGCCATCAGATCCTGGTAACCGTTCCCGCTTCCTTCGATGCCGTAGCGCGCGACCTGACGCTGAAAGCGGCTGAAACGGCTGATTACCGCAACATCATCCTGTTGGAGGAACCGCAGGCCGCGTTTTATGCCTGGATCGCCCACAATCCGGATTGGCGGGAGCAGGTTGCCGTCGGGGATCTCATCCTGGTGATCGACGTCGGCGGTGGAACCACCGATTTCGCGCTGATCTCGGTAGAAGAGGACGATGGCAGGATTTCTCTGCGGCGAATCGCCGTGGGCGATCATATCCTGCTGGGCGGCGATAACATGGACGCCGCGCTTGCGCATCACGTCGCCGAAACGCTTCCCAAACTGGACGCCATGCAGTTCTACTCGCTCTATCAGCACTGCCGGGCGGCGAAGGAGCGCATGCTCAGCGAAGGGAACGAAGAACAGGAACTTCCCATCACCATCCTCGGACGGGGTTCCAGCGTCATCGGGAAATCCGCCAAATCGAAACTGACGCGAGCCGATCTGGTTCGTATCGTTACCGAGGGATTCCTGCCCTCTGTCGGCCTCCAGGAAGAGCCTGAAGGCGAGACCGGGGCTTTAACCGAATTTGGCCTGCCCTACGCTTCCGATCCGGCGATTACGCGCCATCTCGCGAGCTTTCTTCGCCGTCAGTCAGCCACGCCAACGCATGTCCTGTTCAACGGCGGCGTCTTCCGCGCTCAATTCTTCCGGGACCGCATCCACCAGGTCCTGAACCAATGGCTCCCCCGGCCAGTCACCCCGTTGATCAGCGGAGACCTGATGCGCTCGGTGGCGCACGGGGCGGCTTACTACGGACTGGCTCGCCAGGGACAGGGGATTCGCGTACGGGGCGGCGTTCCGCATAGCTACTACATCGGGATCGAAACCGCGGCGCCCGCTGTTCCCGGACGGCGGCCTCCGTTCAAAGCGCTCACCGTGGCCCCCTTCGGCATGGAAGAAGGAACCGGCTACGAATTCAAGGACCGCAGGTTCGTTCTCACCGTCGGCAAACGGGCGCAATTCAGGTTCTTTCAATCCAGTACGCGAACGCAGGATGCGCCAGGATCCGTGCTGGACGAAATCGATCCAGCCCTGGAGGAACTTGCCGGCGTCGAAGCGTTACTGCCGAGCGAGGTCCATCAGAACGTCCCTGTCACCCTGGAGAGCCGCGTGACGGAAACCGGCATGCTGGAGCTTTGGTTCGTGGCCGCCGACGGCCGGCGATGGAAGCTCGAGTTCAACGTGCGTCCAAGAAAGGTCCGGTCTAAAATTTGACGCGGCTGCGGATGTGATCGGTAATCCAATGCTCATCCCACCACTCCACCGGATTCACCTGGACGCCGTCCACCTGCATGGAAAAATGCAAATGATCGCCGCCCGCGAGTCCCGTTGAGCCGCTCTTGCCCATCTGCTGGCCGCGTTGGACCATATCGCCTTCCTTCACGGTGATCTCGCTCAGGTGCCCGTAGATGGATTGCAAGCCAAAGCCGTGATCCAGAACGATGCAGTTCCCGTAGATACCCAGCGGCGCGGCCCAGATCACTTTGCCGTCGTTGGCGGCCAGCACCGGCCCGTGCTGCGTGGTGGCCAGATCGAAGCCTAAATGGACCTGCTGGTCGACCTTCTTGCCCTTGTAAACGTACGTTCGAAGATCGGCAAAGGCCGATTCCACCTGCGAGCCGGACAGCTGCAGGAACGCCTGTTTCCATAGGAACCGCGGCTCGCTCTTCAGCCGGAGATCCGCCAGGGTCTTATTGTTCGCCCGCCGCGTCTCTCCGTTGATCTTCAGGAAGCGGCTCAGCAGATCCCCGGAAGCACCCGGTTCGATCTGGTTGTCCACCTTCTCCAGAAATGCATCATCGATCGGCAACTCGCGCGCGCGAAACTTCTTGGGAAATACTTTGAACCAGAATCTGGCGGTCGCCTCGGTTCCCGCACTGTTCCTTGCGAACACCACGGGCGCGGTTTCGGGCGGCGTGTCCCAGCTATACGCGAACAGCGAAAGCCGCTGCTGATTGTCTCCCGGCACGGGGAAGCTGCGGAACGCCGAGTTCCCCACCCGGACGCCCGATTCCTGGAATGAGCCCGAAGGCATCAGGAGCGCGAGTTCCGATCCGCCCTGGTTGATGTAGTGCTGGAATCCGTCGGTAGTCACGGATGGTGGCCGCAGGATGACGTCCACGTCCGCTGTGATGGTGTCGGTCACGCCGCGGAGATCGTTGGATTGAGCCTCGACGATCAGCCGGGCCTTGCCCTCCTTGAGCTGAGCCGCGTGACTCTTGCCGACGGAAAAATGGATAATCGCCTCCGGCGTTCTGGATCGCCAGAACGTGAATCGATTGGCCGGCTTGTTCAGGTGTTCCAGAACCGTGCTCGCGCCGTCCTGCTCCACGCGAGCCGTCAGGGTGCGGAAATCGTGAGGATTTGAGAACCGGAGCCCGATGAGCGTCGCCGCGCCGATGCTAGACGGCTGCGGATCGAACTTC
>JADMIO010866702.1_pt1 | contig 21241 bp, 22 predicted proteins | sample 8958161 | NCBI WGS metagenome assembly JADMIO01 (sample SAMN16585339, study PRJNA669376) | soil metagenome | isolation source: Crop rotation soil | place: USA: Cullars Rotation, Alabama | collected 2011
GCGCGCCATGCCGTGGCCGAGAGCGACCGCCGAGGTGGTGACGGTCTCGATGCCGAGTGCGTGCAGGCCGGCCGCCGTACCGACGACGTCGGCAACGGCGTCGAGCGCGCCGACCTCGTGGAAGTGCACCTGGTCGAGGGCGATGCGGTGCGCCGCGGACTCGGCCCGCGCGAGCCGCTCGAAGACGTCGAGGGCGAGGTCGCGCACCGCGTCGGCGAGGTCGGCCTTCTCGAGGAGGTCGCGGACGTTGCCCCACGTCCGGACGACGGTCGTCGGGCTCACGTCGACGTCGACCTTCGTCGCGGCGAGGCCTTGCCGAGTCACGGTGCCGACGGTGAGACGGAGCGGGTCGACGCCTACAGCGTCGACGGCTTCCTGCATTGCTTCGATCGGAGCACCGGCGTCGACGAGCGCGCCGAGGCACATGTCGCCGCTTGCGCCCGCGAGGCAGTGCCACCACGCGATGCGGCCGCTCACTCGCGTGCTCCGGTACGACGTGCGACGCGGGCGGCGAAGACACCCGCGCCGAAGCCGTTGTCGATGTTGACGACGACGACGCCCGGCGCGCACGCGTTGAGCATCGTGAGCAGTGCGGCGACACCGCCGAACGACGCGCCGTACCCGACGCTCGTCGGGACCGCGACGAGCGGTGTGCCGACGAGTCCCCCGACGACGCTCGGGAGTGCACCATCCATCCCGGCGACGACGACGAGGCAGTCGGCGGCCTCGAGCGTCGCGCGGTCGGCGAGCAGCCGGTGGATGCCTGCGACCCCGACGTCGGTGACCCGGTCGACCTTCGCGCCGAACGCTCCGGCGACGAACGCGGCCTCCGCGGCGACCGGGCCGTCGCTCGTGCCTGCGGTGACGACGCACACGGTGCCGTCGGGCGGGGGGAGCGTCCCGACGACGGCGGCACGCGCCTCGATGTCGACGGTCGCGTCGGGGAACGCGGCGCGTACGGCAGTGATCGTCTCGCCGTCGAGCCGGGTCGCGAGCGCGGGCCGGTCGCCGGGTGCATCGCGGAGCGCGGTGAGGATGGCGACGACCTGCTCGGCGGTCTTGCCCGCGCCGTACACGACCTCGGGGTCGCCCGTGCGCAGGGCGCGGTGCGTGTCGATACGGGCGAAGTCGAGGTCGGCGAAACCGGCGCCGTCACCGAACGGCCCGGCCGCGAGTACGGCGAGTGCCGACTCGATGTCGAGCTCACCGGCGGCGACTCGGGCCAGGAGTGCCCGCACCTCGGCGCGGTCCATAACGGCGGACCCTATGCCCGGGTGCGTGTCGGCGTTAGCGGGCTATCCTCGACAGCCTCGCGCAAGTCCGCTTCCTCGCAGACCAGGTGGGTCGTGCCTGAACTTTCGCTGAGCCAGCAGACGCTCGAGTGGATCGCCGTCATCGCGGCCGGAGTCGCCGCTCTCGCCTTGATCGTCGCGTTCATCGCCCACCTCCGGTTCGGCCGGTTGCGGCGCGACTACGCGGTGCTCCAGGGCGACGACGACAGCGGGTCGCTCATCTCCGCCGTACGCCGGCAGATGGACGAGGTCGAGCGGCTGCGTGGAGAGATCGCCGTGGCCGAGCGGCAGCTCGCCTCCGCCCGGGCCGACCTCGCCGACGCCATCCGGCACGTCGCGGTCGTGCGGTACGACGCGTTCGCCGACATGGGCGGGCGACTGTCGTTCTCCGCGGCGATGCTCGACGACGCCGGCGACGGCCTCGTCCTCACGTCCATCAACGGGCGCACCGAGACCCGCACGTATGCGAAGGGCGTCAAGGCCGGGACGAGCGAGCACTCGCTCTCGCCGGAGGAGGAGCAGGCGATCGGCTTCGCGCTCCGCGGCGCGAGCGGTGCGCCCCGGCGTGCCCGTCCAGCAGCCGCCGAGCCTGCGCCGACCGTGCTCCCGCCCGATGACTCCGACGACATCGAAGGCGTGACGATCCACCACCGCTGACCGCCGGACCATGATCGTCGAATCGTTACGCTGCCTGCTGTGACCGGACCTGCACTCGCGCGCTGCGGCTATCTCGGACCCGAGGGGACGTTCAGCGAGGCCGCGGTGCGCACGCTCGACCTGGCCGCCGGCAGCGATCTCGTGCCGTACCCCTCCGTCTCCGACGCGCTCGACGCCGTGCGCGAGGGCGAGGTCGACGGCGCCGTCGTACCGCTCGAGAACTCCGTCGAGGGTTCGGTGACGACGACGCTCGACGAGCTCGCGATGGGCACGCCGCTGCTCATTTCCCGCGAGATGGTGCTGCCGGTGTCCTTCGCGTGCCTCGCCCGCCCGGGGACGTCGCTCGCGGACGTCACGACGGTGACGACGATCCCGCACGCTGAGGCGCAGGTACGCGGCTGGCTGCGGCGCACGCTGCCCAGCGCCGCGTTCATCCCCGCCGCGAGCACCGCCGACGGTGCGCGTGCGGTCCGCGACGGTGAGGCCGACGCGGCGATCGCCGCGCCGCTCGCCGCTGACCGTTACGAGCTCGCCGTCCTCGCCGATGACATCCACGACACCGACGGGGCGGAGACGCGGTTCGTTCTCGCCGTACCTCCCGGCGGCACGCCTCCCGCGCCGACCGGCGCCGACCGCACAACGGTGGCCATCTTCATCTCCGACGACCATGCCGGAGCGCTGCTCGAGATCCTCACCGAGTTCGCGGTGCGCGGCGTCAACCTCACCCGCATCGAGTCACGTCCCACCGGCGTCGCCATGGGTCGCTACTTCTTCTCCGTCGACTGCGAAGGACATCTCGCCGACGCGCGGGTCGGCGAGGCGCTGTCCGCGCTGCACCGCATCTGCGCCGACGTACGGTTCCTCGGCAGCTATCCGCGCATCGACGGCACGAAGCCGGAGGTACGACGCGGCACCGGCGATCCCGACTTCGTCGACGCCGAGGAGTGGCTGCGCCGACTCCGCGCCGGCGAGCCGACCTAACCGAACAGCGACGTCACTGGATCGCGAGCGCGAAGACGGAGCTGGACGTCGTGGATCCTGCACTCGCGTAGTCGTAGACCGCGTTGTAGGTGCCGTCAGGTACGTGGCCAGCGACGATGAGCATGTAGACCTCGCCGCTGCGTCCGGCGTGCGGATAGACGAACGGTTGGCCGGGCCCCCAGTCGCTATCGGTCTCGCACAGCTGCTTCGTGCTCAGGCAGGCATCGCTGTACGACGCCTCGACACCGGTGCTGTCGGTCATGCCGATGACGACGCCGAGCTTCATGTCATGTGCGCGCACCGTAGTTCGGGTCAACGCCGCTGGGGCACCGGCGGGCAACGAGCTTGTCGCGTAGTTGGCGTCGATCGATGGCTTGCTCGTCGGGTGTACGACGAGGGCGTGGTCACGACCGGAGCCGTGCAGCCCGAACGTCGCGGGCCCGTCAGTGAGCAGGGTGATGCGGTAGTTCCCAGGCCGCAGGGTGATGGTCGGCAGCTCGAACCGGGACGACGGGTCGGGGGACATGTTCTGACCGTCGACGGTGTGCCACTGCTGCATGGGCACGGCGGGGACGCCGGCCTCGCGCGCCGCGACGCTCCCGAAGAAGCCGGTGCCGAACCCGCTCTTCGGCAGGTACAGCGCGAAGTAGAGCGGCTTGCGGCTCGGCAGCTGCTGGATGACGAGGGCGGCGTAGGTGCCCTTCGCGTGCTCGTCGGGGAAGATGACGAGCTTGAGTCGCTTCGCGATCGAGACGTCAGCCGCGCCCGTGTGGTCGCCGGAGACCTTGAGCATGGTCGGGCCGAACATCGGCGAAGCGCCGGCTCCGGCGGTCGTCGCGCCGACGGTCGCGATGAGCAGGCAGGCCGCAAGCGCGGCGACGAGACGGTGCTTGGCACGCATGACTGGGGTCCCCTCCATGGCGGCTGGGCGCCACCGGAGGGAGATTTTCGACGGCGTACGCCGGAGACCTGCCGCGATGGCGTGGCCGGGCATGCAAACGGCCCCGGAGCGTGGGGTGCTCCGGGGCCGTCGCAGGGGGGTCCAGACTCAGGTCACCCCGGCGGCAGGCACTGGTTGACGTCCTGCGCGGTGCCGTTGACGTCGAGGTGCAGGTTGAGGCAGACACCGGCGGCACTCGACGAGCTTCCGGCAGCGAAGGCCGGGATCGCGAGTGCGCCGACGGCACCGACGATGGTCACGGCCGCAGCGAGGCGACGCTTCATTGCACACCCTCCCTGTTGGGTTGTACGGACGCCTCTCTAACGGCGTACGCCGGTCCGGCTCGCGCGTGAGCGGTCACGATCTCTTCGCCGTCCCGCTGGCACCGGTCACAGTGGCCGCGCCGGTAACCTCGCCTGTCGTGATCACCTGTGATTGATCTCGCCCTGCTCCGCGCCGACCCCGACCGTGTCCGCGCGTCACAGCGCGCCCGGGGCGAGGACGAGGGACTCGTCGACCTGCTCCTCGCCGCCGACGAGCGTCGCCGTGCCGCGGTGTCCCGCGCGGACACGCTGCGCGCCGACTCCAACGCCGCGAGCAAGTCGATCCAGTCGGCGAGTGCCGAGGAGCGGCCCGCCCTCATCGAGCGCGCCAAGGCGCTCAAGGCCGACGTCCAGGCCGCGGAGGTCGAGCAGGCCGATGCCGAGGAGGGGCTGCGCACCGCGCACCTCGCCGTCTCCAACGTCGTCGAGACCGACGCTCCGATCGGTGGCGAGGACGACTACACCGTGCTGCACGAAGTCGGTACGCCGCCGGCGTTCGACTTCGAGCCGCGCGACCACGTCGAACTCGGCGAGCTGCTCGGCGCCATCGACATCGACCGCGGGGCGAAGGTGTCCGGCGCGCGCTTCTACTACCTCACCGGCGTCGGCGCGTTGCTCCAGCTCGGGCTGCTCCACCTTGCGATCCAGCGCGCGACCGCGGCGGGGTTCACTCCCGCCATCCCGCCGGTCCTCGTCAAGCCGGAGGCGATGGAGGGCACCGGGTTCCTCGGCGCGCACTCGGCCGAGGTCTACCACCTGGCCGAGGACGACCTCTATCTCGTCGGCACGAGTGAGGTGCCGCTGGCGGCGTACCACTCCGGGGAGATCCTCGACGCCGCGTCGCTGCCGCGGCGGTACGCCGGCTGGTCGTCGTGCTTCCGTCGCGAGGCCGGGTCCTACGGCAAGGACACCCGCGGCATCCTGCGCGTGCACCAGTTCGACAAGGTCGAGATGTTCTCGTTCTGCGACCCCGCCGACGCTGCGGCGGAGCATCTGCGGCTGCTCGGCTGGGAGCGCGAGATGCTCGACGCCGTCGAGATTCCTTACCGCGTCATCGACGTCGCGACTGGCGACCTCGGGTCGAGTGCGGCACGAAAGTACGACTGCGAGGCGTGGGTACCGACGCAGGGGCGCTACCGCGAGCTGACGTCGACCTCGAACTGCACCGACTTTCAGGCGCGCCGGCTCGGCATCCGGATGCGTGATGAGTCGGGCACGCGCACTCTCGCAACGCTCAACGGCACGCTCGCGACGACGCGGTGGATCGTCGCGATCCTCGAGAACCACCAACAGGCAGACGGGTCCGTCCGTGTCCCGACGGCGCTCGTGCCGTACGTCGGGCGCGAGGTGCTCGAGCCGGTGCGGTGAGTCCGGCACCCACGTCCCTGCCGCCGGTCGTCGCGACCGACCTCGACGGCACGCTCGTCCGCTCCGACGGCACGGTGTCCGACCGCAGCCGCTCCGCGATCGCGGCGGTCGAGGATGCCGGCTCGCTGCTCGTCCTCGTCACCGGACGCCCGCCGCGGTGGATGTCGCCCGTTGTCGACGCGACGGGACATCGCGGCATCGCCATCTGCGCCAACGGCGCACTCGTCTACGACCTGCACACCGAACGCGTCGTCGCCGAGCACCTCATCGATGCGCGCGTCGCCGCCGAGGTCGCGGCGGCGTTGCGTACGGCGATCCCCGGAGTTGTGTTCGCCGTCGAGCGCGGCGAACGCGGCTTCGCGCACGAGCCGGCGTACCGACCGGGTTGGGACCAGGCGGACAAGGTCGTCGACGCCGCCGAGGTCATCCTCGCCGAGCCGATGGCGAAGCTGCTCGCACGTCACCCCGAGCTCAGCTCCGACGAGCTCGTCGCGCGGGCGTCAGCGGCGCTCGGCGACGCAGTCACCGTCACGTCATCGAGCCGCGACGGCCTGCTCGAGATGAGCGCAGCCGGCGTGAGCAAGGCCTCGACTCTCGGCACGCTGTGCGCGGAACGCGGGCACGAGGCGCGTGACGTCATCGCGTTCGGTGACATGCCCAACGACATCCCGATGCTCGCGTGGGCGGGTCACGGTGTCGCGGTCGCGAGCGCGCACCCCGAGGTGCTCGCCATCGCAGACGAGATCACCGCAAGCAACGACGACGACGGTGTCGCCGCCGTACTCGAACGCCTGCTCTGACCGCTAGAGGTACTGGCCGGTCGAGCCGGGCTGGCCGGTCTGGCCCATGCCCGGAGGTACGCCGGGCGGCAACGCGCGACGGCGGATGTCCTCGAGCTGCTGCCGTGCAGCCATCTGCTGGGCGAAGAGCGCCGTCTGGATGCCGTGGAAGAGACCTTCGAGCCAGCCGACGAGCTGCGCCTGCGCGATGCGCAGCTCCGAGTCCGACGGCGTCGTCTCGTCGGTGAAGGGGAGCGACAGGCGTTCGAGCTCATCGCGCAGCTCGGGGGCCAGCCCGTCCTCGAGCTCCTTGATTGACCGCTGATGGATGTCGCGCAGCCGCGCCCGGCTCGCCTCGTCGAGGGGCGCGGCCCTGACCTCGTCGAGCAGCTGCTTGATCATGCTGCCGATCCGCATGACCTTGTCCGGCCGGGACACCATCTCGCTGATCTCGAGGGCGTCATCACCGGCATCGACGCCCTCCGGCCCCGACACGGCCATGCCGTCCGGGCCGATGACGACGACCCGGGGGTCCTCTTCGCCCTGATCCTGCGGCTCGCTCATAGCTCCAGTCTCGCAACCCGGCGCGGTGGCGCCACGCGGAGGGCCCGCATGGCCAGGCACCGGTGCCCGCTCCGGGCGAGCCCATTGCGCCAATTGGCCCCGTTCCTCGGGACCAGCGGAAATGATCCGCCCGTGCTCTGGTGACTCTTTGCGCCGGATTCGACACTGTTCGTGTCCACTTTCAACGAGCCGCGTCCCAGTCGCGGACGGCACCGGGGGAGCACCGCGCCCATGGGATCCGATCAGCCCACCGACCCGCTGCACGCCGACCAGCACCCTGCGCACGTCCTCGTCGTCTCCGGTGACGAGACCGTGCGGACCAACCTTGCCGCCCTCGTGCGCCAGGTCGGCTACCGCGGCGCCGCCGCCCCCGACCTCGCCGCCGCCCGTCAGCTCCTCGCAGCGAGCTGGGTGCGCTACGACGTCGTCGTCTTCGACGCCACCGACGGCGAGCTCCCCCCGGATGCTGTCGTCATCGAGTTCACGAGCAGGCACGACGTCGGCGTCGTGCTCGTCACCGCTCCGGACGACATCCGTTCGATGACTCCGAACACCGACTACCCCGGCTCCGTCGGCTTCGTCACCGTCCCGGTGTCGGCAGCGAAGATGCTCCGGAGCATCGCCGCCGTGCTCCGTCCCCTGCAGGCACGCCGGCGCAGCCTGTGGTACGCCGAGCTCGTCAAGATCCAGCAGCGGCAGCGGTCGCGGAACGAGCCCGTCATCGACATCACCGGTCACCCCGCGGGGAGCGCGGCGCGCGAGCTCTGACGCGAGTCAGCGGGCGGTGAGGACGACCTTGCCGTGGTGCCCGCCCGTCTCGAGCACGCGATGGGCGTCGGCCGCGTCGCGCAGCGGCAGCACTCGGTCGATGACCACCGTGATCGCGCCGGACTCGACGAGGGGCCACACGTGCTCGCGGACTCCGGCGACGATCGCCGCCTTCTCCACCGCGGGACGTGCGCGCAGTGATGTCGCGTGCACCGACCCGCGCTTCGCGAGCAGCATGCCGAGATCGAGCTCGCCCTTCATTCCGCCCTGCATGCCGATCGTCACCGAGCGGCCGTTCGTCGCAAGCGCCGCGACGTTGCGGGGGAGGTACTTCGCGCCCATGTTGTCCAGGATGACGTCGGCGCCGTGCCCGTCGGTGACCTCGCGCACGCGCTCGACGAAGTCTTCGTTTGCATAGTCGATCGCGACCTCGGCGCCGAGCGCTCGGCACCCGTCGAGCGCCGCCGCACTCGCCGTCGTCATGACCCGGGCGCCGTACGCACGGGCGAACTGGATGGCGAACGTCCCGATGCCGCCGGAGCCGCCGTGGACGAGGAACCAGTCGCCGGGCTGCAGCCCGGCGACCATGACGACGTTGCTCCACACCGTGCACGCGACTTCGGGCAGCCCGGCCGCGTCGACGAGCGATACGCCGTGCGGCACCGGCAGCAGCTGGCCGGCCGGTACGGCGACGCGCTCGGCGTACCCGCCGCCGGCGAGCAACGCGCACACCTCGTCACCGACCGACCAGCCGGTCACACCGTCACCGAGTGCGGCGACGGTGCCGGAGCACTCGAGGCCCGGGATGTCCGTCGCGCCGGGCGGCGGGTTGTAGAAGCCCATCCGCTGGAGCAGGTCGGCGCGGTTGACCGCTGTTGCAGTCACGTCGACGAGGACCTCGCCGGCACCGGGGGTCGGGTCGTCGACCTCGGCCCACGTCAGGGCTTCCGGACCACCGAACGTCGGCAGCGTGATTGCGTGCACGCGGCCGAACCTATCGACGGCTCAGTTCAGTGCGTCGTGGTAGCCCATCGCGAAGTACGGACCGCCGCCGCACGGCGCGGTGACCACGCCGTTCGGCTGGAGGAAGTCGGACTTCTGCTGCTGGCCGCACAACGTCGCGCGCGGGCCGCCGTGCGGGTCGCGACCGCCGCTGTTCGCTGTGTTCGTCCGCGGCGGCGCGTTGACGCCCGACTCGTTCCCGTCGACGGTGCGTACCGGCCCGATGTCGAAGACCGTCATCGCCGACCCGGCGTACGGGAACGCAGTGAGCCGCGGCAGCGCCCAGTAGTCGACGACGTCGGGGTTGCGGTCCGGCGACTCGAGCGCGGGCCAGACGATCCCGGCACCGATGGTGCGCGCCTCGGCGTCGGCCGTGACGTTGGCGACCTGGTGGTCGCCGAACGCGACCTGCATGAGCACGCGGTGCTGCGGCGTACCGGGCAGCGGATGGTCGGTCATGTGCGCGGCGTATCCGTTGGGATCGCTGCGGTCCCAGAGCATCTGGATGAGCGCCAGGATGACCTGCCGCTCGGCCGGATCCTGGTACGCCGTCTCGAACGGCGTCGCGTACGCCGGCAGGTCACCGCCCGATACCTTCTCGACCGGGCCGCCATCGGCGACGAAGTCACTCGACCGGTAGAGCAGCATCGAGTAGGCCATGCCGGTGACGCCGATGACGCAGCGGTTGGCGTCGGGGATGACCGCGCAGACCGTCCCGCCGTAGATGCCGCCTTGGCTGTTGCCGTCGTAGTAGAGCCGGTGACCCTCGATGACGGACCGGCCGTGCCACTGGAACGCCGGGTCGCTGCCGAAACCGTTGCGGTGCACCATCGCGCGACCGACGACGAGGAAGTCGAGGATGCCCTGCTGCATCCGGTCGGCGAGCAGCGGGAACTCCGACATGTCGACGAGAGAGACAAGCGCGTTCGGCACGTCACCGGTTGCCATGCCGACCCAGTTGGGCGCGCAGAACATCACCGCGTGCCGGCTCGACATGTCCTTGACGTTGCCCGCGTTGACCTCGCCGCCGGAGCCGAAGAGTCCGTGCCCGTAGAGCGACGGCCGCACCTGCACCGGGTTGTTCGCCTGTAGTGCCTGCCGCGGGATGTTGCACACGACGCGTGCCTCGAGCGGCTGCGGGTTCTCGCGAGGTACGGCGTACGGCCCGCTGCCGTTGAGGATGAAGTGGCCGGTGCCGGCGTTCGCCGGGACGGAGTCGAGGGGGAGCTCGTCACCGATCGGCGAGGGTGCGGTGACCGCGGCTTCGTTCGGCACCGAGCACGACGGGAAGATGAAGCACGGCACGGTGACGTCGACGACGACCTGCCGGGCGATGCGCGAGTCCTCGGCCTCCGTGTACTTCGTGACCTTCGTGACGTGGAACTTCGGTGACCGACCGACGATGCTCATGTCGCGCAGGTTGGTATCACCGAGGTCGGCGAACGAGCGGTTGCGCATCGACAGCAACCGTCCGGTCAGTGACTTCGCACTCGCGACGGTGAAGTCCCACGCGAGGTAGAGGCTGTGCCGCTGGATTCCGGCGGCGCCGAGCTCGGCGAAGATCTCGTTCATGTGCGCGCGGCGCGGGTCGGACGTCGCTGCGGTTCCGTCGCGGTAGGCGCGGAACGCCGCTGGTGCGAGCAGTCGCTGGCCGTTGACGCCGGCGAGGTTGCGCAACGCGACGATGTAGCGCGTGTTCTCGGTGAAGTTCACCGCCGGGTGGATGAGCAGGTTGCTCTTCTCCGGCGTTCCTCCGTTGGCGTCGACCTCGGCCCAGACGGGCCACCGCTCGCCTGTCGACGCGTCGATGACGACGACGCGCTGGTCCGGCTCGTCGTACGCGCCCATGTCCGAGACGTTGACGAGGTCGTTGGCCGCCAAGGCTGCCTGCGTGTCGAGACCGGCAACGTGCGTGATGAGGGTCGAGCCCGGGCTGAAGCCGTCCATCCGGTTGTACTCGGAGGTGTCCGTCGGTACGCCGGCGACGTTCCGTGGCATCGCGGCAAGGGGGAAGTCGACCCGGCGCCCGGTCACGGTCGAGGTGTCCGGCCGGGTCCACCAGTCGTTCGGGTAGGGCAGCAGGCACATCGACGAGTCGAGGTCGTCGCACAGCGCGCTGCCGTGCCCGGGCTCGGTCCCGGCGGCGCCGGCGGCGTGGGGTCGGGCGAGCCCTGCGGGGGCCGCATCGGCCGCGACGACGAGCGGCCCCGCCAGCAGGCCGGACAGAGCGAGGAGGAGGGCGGTACGCCGGAACGGGGACATCCCAGCGAGTTCGCCGGTTCTGGGGCCGAGTCCTGCCGGGTTCGGGCTGAGGCGTGCGCTTTCGGGTTGTGACGGGCCACAATGCGGGTGTGCCATCGAGCCCTCCGGCGCCCGACTCCATCCCAGCACCGGAGCGACCCGCCCATTACGAAGCCGCGCTGTACCTGCGGGTCGAGCGACGCATCCCCAAACTGGCCCGGGCGATGATCGATGCCTTCATCGCCGACATCCCGCTCTACGCCCGGCTGCCGCGGGAGCAGCTGACCGGCGAGATCACCGACATCACGGAGAACAACCTCCGCATCTTCTTCCGGATCCTCCGCGAGGTCCGCAGTCCCAACGACGAGGAGCTCGCCGAGCTCCGGACGTCGGCCGCGCGGCGTGCGGAGGAGCGGGTGCCGCTCGAGGCGGTGCTCACGGCGTACCACATCGGTGCGCGGATGGGTTGGCGCGCGCTCGTCGACGAGGCCGGACCCGAAGACCTCGACGCACTGCTCGCCGCCGGCGACGGCGTGCTCGTCTACCTCCAGGCCGTGACGTCGGCGGTGTCGACGGCCTACCTCGAGGAGCAGCAGGCGATCCACAGCGAGGAGCGCGACGCGCGGCGCGCGCTTGCGAACGCTCTGCTGTCCGGCGACCCAGTCGACGCGCTCGCCGCCCGGCTCGGCGTCACGGTTGCTCCGGCGTACGTCGTGCTCTCGTTTGCGATCGGCGAACACGTCGACGAGCTCGACGTCGGCGTCGTCGGGACGGTTGCCGCGCGGCGCAAGCTGCGGCGGGTGCAGGAACGGCTCGACGCCTTCGCCGGCGAGCAGGTGCTCGGACTCCTCGACCCGACCGGCGGTGCGGTGCTGCTGCCGACGAGTCCCGGGGCATCCGGCGCGGTCGTCAACGCCCTCGCCGGTCTCGTCGACGACGTCGCGTCGGCCGCCGCAGCGAGTGTGACGGCCGGCGCCGCGGTATCGAACAACCTCGACGGCCTCGAGCGGGCCGCCCGCCAGGCCCGCGACGTGCTCGGGCTCGCCGAGCGGATGGGTCGCCCGCCGGGGCTCTACCTCATCGGCGACGTGCTCCTCGAGTACCAGCTGACGCGCGACAGCGACGCGCGCCCGCTCCTCGCCGGGCTGCTCGACCCGCTCGCCCGCAACCCCGACCTCGTCCGGACGCTCGAGACCTACCTCGCCAACGACCTCGACCGGCGCGGTACGGCGGCCGCACTCCACGTGCACCCGAACACGCTCGACTACCGGCTCAAGCGCGTCGCCGAGCTCACCGGCCTCGATCCGTCAAGCCCCGCCGGCCTCCACCTGCTCGCGGCCAGCCTCACCGCTCGCAAGCTCGCGTAGGTGTGTGTCATCAGCGGGTACCCGCTGATGACACACACAGGTCATTGGTCCCCGCCGCCGTGTGACGTCGGGCCCTGCTGTCCTGCGTCTCCACTGCATAGCGTCGTAGGACGGACGTGGAGGTTGTCATGACGAGCGATCGAGAAGATGGACCGCGCAGCGTGCTCGTCGTCGCGGCGAGCAAGCACGGCGCGACGGCGCAGATCGCGGACGCGATCGCTGCACGTCTGGCGAGCAGGCTGCCCGGCGCCGTCGTCGACCGACGAGCCGCGGAGCAAGTCGACTCATTTGACGGCGTCGACGCTGTCGTTCTCGGTAGCGCCGTCTACCTGGGTCGCTGGCGGCAGTCCGCGCGCGACCTCATCGACCGGCACGAGTCGCGCCTCCGCGCGATCCCCGTGTGGCTGTTCTCCTCGGGTCCCGTCGGCGACGAGCCACGTCCACACGAGGAGCCCGCCGACGCAGCTCGTCTCGTCAGGCGTATCGGTGCCGTCGAGCACACGACGTTCTCCGGCCGGATCGACGCCACGGAGCTCAACCTGCCCGAGCGCCTCGTCGTCCGAGCCGTCAAGGCCCCGGTCGGCGACTACCGCGACTGGCCGGCCGTCGAGGAGTGGGCAGACCGGATCGCCGTCACCCTGGCCGGGTTGGTCGCGCCCGCCTGACGGCGGACAGTCGTCATGGGGGTGCTCGCGACGTTCGCCGTCGTCGCAGCCGTCGCGTTCGGCCTCAACCTCATTCCCGCCTTCGGCCCCCCGACGTGGGCGTTGCTCGTCGTCCTGGAGCTCAATTGGGACATCAACTCCGTCGTCCTTGTCCTCGCCGGTGCGGTGGGAGCGGCGTGCGGCCGGTTCGTGCTCGCCACCGTGACGCGGCACTACCGCGGCCGGCTGTCGGCGGAACGCCGCGAGAACCTCGAGGTCGTCGCGGAGCGGCTGACAGCGAGTCGTGGTCGAGCCGTCGCCGGGCTCGGTCTCTTCGCATTGTCACCGGTGCCCTCGGCCCAGCTCTTCGAGGCAGCCGGCCTGCTCGCCGTACCGCTGGTGCCGCTGACGCTCGCGTTCTTTGCAGGGCGGCTCGTCAGCTACTCGCTCTACGTCGGGGCGGCCAAGGCTGCCGAGGACACGGCCGGTGACGTCTTCCGCGACGCGCTGACGTCACCGTGGGCCATCGCGATCCAGGTGCTGCTCATCGCGGGCCTCGTCGTGCTCACCAGGGTCGACTGGAAACGCGCACTCGACCGCCACGACGCCCGCCGCGCCCACAGAGCCGCGCGTCGCAGCGGGGTGGGTCAGTGGCGGTGGAGTACGTCGTCGACGGAACGCCGTGGCGTGAGCATGAGTGAGCTCGCGTGCCCGAGCTCGAGAACCATCTGCGGGAAGCCGTCGTCACCGACGCTGCCGAGGAGCGAGCGGATCGCTGCGCGCGTGTGCGCGACCTCGAGCGGCTGTGTCGCGAACCTGGCGAACACCCACTCGGTCGTCGCGGTGAGCAGGGCGCGCTCGAGCGCCTGACCGGCGCGCAGCCAGTCGGCGGTCGTGTCGCCATCGGTCACGAGAACGGCGAGCGCCGATGCGCGCGTCGACGGCTCGACCGGGCGTCCCCACTCGCGTCCCATCGCGAAGTCGCGAGGCGGCAACCCGGCAGTCGGCTCGCTTGTGTGGCCGGGGCGCACGTACGCCGTCGTCGGTACGCCGTCGGGACGCGTGCTGCCCGGAGCGGGCGTCCATTCCGCCATCTCGGCGCGAGCCTCGGGATCCGCGCGGAGTGCGTCGTCGGCGAAGCGCGCGAGCGAGACGAGACCTCCGGCGAGCTGGCCGGGCTCGATGAAGTGCAGCGTCGCGCCCTCAGCCGCGGCGGCGTCGCCGATGAGCTGGCGTTCCTCGTCGGAGACCGTCTGTGTGTCGAAGCCACCGCGGTGGGTGTGCCGGCGGCTGATCGCATCGATGAGAGGGGTCTCGTCGTATGCCGGCCCGGGACCGACTCGCGCGCGGATCGACGCGAGCAGCCACGGGTCGTCGACGTCCGGTGTAGTCATGACGACGGGAACGCGGCCGATGCGGCGGAGGGCGAGCCGAAGGTTGAGCAGCGCCGCACCGCAGCTGATGACGAGCTCTCGCGCATCAGGGTCGGCGATCGACAGTGCGCGCCCCGCGTCGACGTGGAGCTCGAGCGTGCCGTCGGAGCGGTAGTCGAAGCGCCACGGCTGGGTGTTGTGGACCGACGGTGCGCGGGCAGCGAGTGCGATGAGCGCATCGACATGGGCCGGCGGAATGGGTCCGGCCTCGGCGAAGGTGGACCTGCTGTCGGTGGTGATCGTCAGCGCGGTGTTCATCGCAGCCTCCTGCGGGAGTGTCACGAGCGGTCGGGGACCACGACGACCGGGCACTTGGCGTGGTGGACGCAGTGCGTGCTCACCGAGCCGAGGAGCAAACCCGCGAAACCGCCGAGTCCACGAGCTCCGACGACGAGCAGGTCGGCCGTCGCCGACTGCGCGACGAGCGCGACAGCGGCGTGCCCCTGCACGATGTGGCGACGGATCCGATCGGGCGGGAGGTCCATCGTGTCGACGGTCTCCGCGAGCAGGGCCCCGGCCGCCGGCTCTGGGTCGTAGGTCGCGACGAGCGGCGGCAGGCCGACGACCGGTGCCGGCACCCAGCACGTGACGAGGTCGAGCGTCCCTTCCGTCTGGCGCACATAGTCGACGGCCCAGTCGAGGGCGAGCTGCGACGGCGGCGAGCCGTCGATCCCGACGACGACACGCGGGTGCTCGCTCATGCCTCCAGGGTCGGTCACGAGCGGCTCGAGCGGCAGGGCCCAACGTCCCGATTCGCCGGGCCGCACGACCCTGCCGTCGTACGACGCCGGCACGAGAGCGTGAAGCGACAGGAGCGTCGACCCGAGGAGGACCCGTGCCGGTTCAGGTGCGCCAGGTCGCCGGCACCCGCGTGCCGGTCACCGTGATCGAGGGGCTCGACCACGACTGCGCGGTTCGGCATCTCGGGCACGACCTCAGCGCCGGGTCGGCGTTCGACTCGTCGGCAGCGCTCGTCATCGATCTCAGCGATGTGCCGGACATCAGCGTGGAGACGATGGCCGCGCTCGACGACGCCGCCCGCGCGTGGCGCCGGGACCGCCGGTGGCTCGCCGTCGCCGGGCTGCCGACGGCGCGTGGCGCGGGCGTGCTCGCCGGTCAGCGCTTCCTCTCCGTGCCCGCAGCAGTCGCCGGTGCGCAGCGCTTCTTCCGCCTCGTCGCCGGCTACGCGAGCCCGCGTGACCGCGCCGCGGCGGTGCTCGGGGCGTCGCTTGGTGTCGCCGAGGCCGCCGCGTCCGCCACGGTCTCGGTGGCCTCGTGGGTCGGACTCGCGCTGCCGCGGCGAATCGGCCGGGTCGTCAGGTCAGGTCGACGACACGGTTGACCGGGCGCCGGTGCGTCGTCGGCGTACCGCTGCCGTGGCCCATGCGGAGCAGCATCTGCGGGTGGCCGACGAGCCCGAGCGCCTGGGTGAGCCGGGCCCGGATCCCGGCGACTTCGAGCGGCTGGGTCATCGGCTGGGCGGCCACGCCATCGACGGTCGCTCGCAGGAGCAGCCACGCCAGTGCCCGCCCCGCGTCGAGCCAGGCGGGCGGGTCGTCGCCCGCAGTCCCGAGCAGGCAGACGAAGGGACGTTCCGCGGCCGGAGGTTCGGCCGGGGTCCCGTCATGGGCGTGCGCCCGGCCGTCGACATCGAAGTCGCGGAGCCGGTACATCGAGGCGCGCTCCTCGACGGGAATCTCCGACACCGCCCGGCGCGGGATCCCGTCGTCAGCGTCCTCGTCGTACCTGCTCCACCGGTTGAGCTCGGCGATGTAGGCCGGGTCGGTCTGCTGCGCGTCGTAGGCATGGCCGAGCAGCACCGCGGTCGTCACCGCGTCGTCGGTCGAGACGATCGGGCGCAGCCACGCGCCGAGTGCGGCGACACCGTCGCGCAGCTCGTCGACGAGCGCAGTCGGAAGCGGCTCCGCGTCGTAGACGCCGCGGTCGGTGTAGCGGATCGGGATCGCCTGGACGAGCGCGTGCTCGGTCTCGGTCGGCGTGCGCGTGCCTGTGACCTTGATCCGGGCGAGGTGCGTCTTGTCAGCGGGTGTCGGGAGCATCGCCACCTCGACGGCGTAGCCCTGCCCGCGCAGTCCGAGCACGGCGTACTCGAGCGCGGCGCCGCAGCTCAGCGTCAGCTCGCGCCCGGTCGTGTCGACGGCGTGCAGCCAGCGAGACCGGTCGGCGTAGACCTCGATCGCGTCGGCGCTGACCTCGAACCGCCACGGCTGGCTGTTGTGGATCGACGGCGCCCACGTCGCCGCTTCCACGGCGGTGAGCAGTGCGTCGCGGTCGATCGGCTTGACGGTGCTCACACGGTCACCCCCGCGTCTCCGCTGACGGCGCCCTCGGCGACGAGCGCGAGGAGGTCGCTCGCGGTCACGAGCCCGACGGCCTCGCCCCGGTCGTTGATGACTGGGATCGCGTCGGTCCGTTCCTCGAGCATTATGCGCGCGACGTCGTGCACGGGAGTGGTGCTCACCACGATCCGCCGCCGCCCGGTGACGACATCGCCGACCGCCCGCCGGTGGGGCATCGCTGGTCCGACCGGCCACTCGGTGACGATGCGCCGGTCGTCGAGTACGCCGACGCAGCGCGTGCCGTCGACGACGACGAGGTGGCGGTGGCCGGACCGATAGATAAGGCCCCACGCCTCCCACAAGGTGTCCCCTGTCGAGACCGTGACGACCGGGCTCGACATCACGTCTGCGGCGATGAGCTCGCCCGTGGCAGGGCGCGGAGGCCTGGCGACCTGAGTCGACATGGGGGCTCCTCGGGTGGTTCGGGAGGGCGTGTCCGATCGAGGGTCGCCCGGGCGCGGTCGGCGGAGCAGAGGCCTCGGTCGGTGGATCGGCGGGCCTAAAGTCCCGTTTTCGCCGATACCGCCTGACCGCGTGCAGACGCGGAGAGAGAATCGGTGCCGTGGGATCGGAGGTGCCGCCGCAGCCGGAGGGTCTGCGCCCGCGGCTCGAGCTCGACGACCTCCTCGTCGAGCTGCAGGCACAGCTCGACACCATCCGGACGACGCGCGACCGGATGCACGCGCTGCTCGACGCCGTGCTCGCCATCGGCAGCGACCTCGACCTGCAGACCGTGCTCCGGCGGATCGTCGAGGCGGCCGTCGTGCTCGCCGACGCCGAGTACGGCGCCCTCGGCGTCATCGGCGAAGGCGACCAGCTCTCGCAGTTCCTCACTGTCGGCATCGACGACGAGTTGCACCAGCAGATCGGGGCACTGCCTAGAGGCCGCGGCATCCTCGGCCTGCTCATCCGCGAGCCGCATGCGATCCGGCTACGCGACCTCAGCCAGCACGAGGCGTCCTACGGCTTCCCGCCGCACCACCCGCCGATGCGCAGCTTCCTCGGCGTACCGGTGCGCGTGCGCGACGAGGTCTTCGGCAACCTCTACCTGACGGAGAAGCGTGGCCAGGCCGAGTTCGACGAGGCCGATGTCAGCATCGTCGAGGCACTGGCCACGGCAGCCGGAGTCGCGGTGGAGAACGCGCGTCTCTACCAGGCGGCGCGCCAACGCGAGCACTGGCTCGAGGCGTCGTCGGAGGTCATGGCACGGCTGCTGTCCGGAGAGGATCCCGGCGAGGTGCTCGAGCTCGTCGCCGAGCGTTGCTGCGCGCTCGCCGACGCCGACCTCGCGATGATCACGTTGCCGCACGGCGAGGAGCTCGTCATCGAGATCGCCGTCGGCGCCGAGAGCCGGCTGCTCCGTGGCCGCCGGCTGCCGATCGGTCGGTCGCTCACCGGTGTCGTCTTCCATTCCGGCAAACAGCTCAATGTCTCCGACGTCCGGACCGACGACCGCTTCGTCTCGCCGATCCCCGATTCCAGCGATTACGGCCCGGCGATCATGACGCCGCTCGTCGCGGACGGTGGCGTCCAGGGGGTCATCACCGTCGCCAACCTCGTCGGCGGCAGGTCCTTCGGCGACCTCGAGGCGAGCATGATCGAGGGGTTCGCTGGTCAGGCGGCGGTTGCGCTCAAGCTCGCCGAGCAGCGACGGGAGACCGAGCGGCTCGGCATCTACGAGGACCGCGACCGCATTGCCCGTGACCTGCACGACCTCGTCATCCAGCGGCTGTTCGCCAACGGGATGCAGCTCGAGAGCACGATCCGGCTCATGGAGGTGCCCGAGGCGGTCGACCGTGTACGCCGGGTCGTCGACGACCTCGACACGACGATCAAGGAGATCCGCTCGACGATCTACGCGCTGCAGTCCGAGGTACGTGCCTCCGATGCGAGCCTGCGCTCGCGGCTGCTCGCGGAGAGCGAGGACGCGTCGCCGAGCCTTGGCTTCAGCCCTGCGCTGCGGTTCGAAGGGCTCATCGACACCGCCGTACCTCCGTCGGTCGAGGAGCACCTGCTCGCCGTACTCCGCGAGGCGCTGAGCAACGTCGCGCGGCACGCGAAGGCCGAGCGGGTCGACGTGTCCGTCGCTGTTGGCGGCGACGGCCTGACCCTGACGGTGCGCGACGACGGTGTGGGGCTGGGCACCGGGTCGCGGCGCAGCGGTCTGCGCAACCTCGCCGACCGCGCCGCACAGCTCGGCGGCGCATTCGTCATCGGCGACGCACCGGGCGGCGGTACCGAGCTCGTGTGGCAGGTGCCGCTCGGCGGAATCGCTAGCTGACCCAGCGCAAGGTTTAGTGAGCTGAGTCGCTCTTGGCGCGCAGCTCGGTCGCGAGGACGGCGACCTGCGTACGCCGCTCCATGCCGAGCTTCGCAAGCAGGCCGGAGACGTAGTTCTTCACCGTCTTCTCGGCGAGGAACATGCGCTCGCCGATCTGCCGGTTGGTGAGCCCCTCGCCGATGAGCTCGAGGATCCGGCGCTCCTGGTCGGTGAGACCGGCGAGCGGGTCCTTCGCCGTCGCCTGCCTGCGGAGGCGCTCCATCACGGCGGCGGTGAGTGACGGGTCGAGCAGCGAGCCACCGGAAGCGACCGTGCGCACCGCGCCGAGGAGATCGCTGCCGCGGATCTGCTTGAGGACGTAGCCGGACGCGCCGGCGAGCACCGCGTCGTACAGCGCGTCGTCGTCGGCAAACGACGTGAGCATGAGGCAGGCGAGCTCCGGCATGTCGGAGCGAAGCTCGCGGCAGACAGCGACGCCGTCACCGTCGGGGAGCCGGACGTCGAGGATCGCGACGTCGGGCCGGCTCGCTGGGACCCGGGCGAGTGCCTCGGCGGCGGTCGACGCCTCGCCGACGACTTCGATGTCGGGCTCGGTCTCGAGCAGCTCCTTGACGCCGCGGCGGACGACCTCGTGGTCGTCGAGGAGGAACACGCGAATCTTCTGCTCGCCCGGTGCGGTCATGGCTCCTCGCTTCGGTTCGGTCATGCCGACCGTACGGCGAGTAGGGGAGGCGTGGAACGCTGCGCGATGTATTGAGGACCAAGGTCCCGGGATGCCATGCCTGATCTCAGCCGGCGCGGCCCGCCATCGCCGTACGGGCCGTCGGGGAGACCGGTACGTCGTTCTTGTCGGGGAGCGTGTGGAGCACGCGGTCACCGAGCCGGCCGGTGACCCCGAACCAGTAGTTCTCGTTGCGGAAGTGGTGCAGCCGGTGGTGGCGCCACAGCTTCTTGTAGACGCGGCTCTTCGGTCGCACGTCGGTGTGGATGAGGTAGTGCGTCCACTCGTAGGCGAGCGTCATCGCGACCGCCCCGACGGAGTACGTCGCGGTGTGTGGCCCGAGCGCCATGAGTACGACGTTCACCGCGAACCCACCGATGACGGCGTGCGGGTGGATGAACTGCCAGGACAGGTCCTCCGGGTCGCGGTGGTGCTTGCGATGCGACTTGCCCGCCGCCCAGTCGAGCGCTCCCGTCACCGGGCCCCGGGGCCGCACGTGCAGGACGTAGACGTGGATCAGCCACTCCGTGAACGGCTGGAGGGCGACGATCCCGGCGAGGATCGCGACGTCGATCCACCCGAAGTCGCCCCAGAGGACCCGGACCGCGATGACGATCGGGAGCTCGGCGAGCAGCAGCTGGGGGCTGCGGTGGTGGAGGAACTCGTCGAGGGCGGTCCGCAGGTCGGTGATCTTGCGCGTCTGCCTGGTCCGCTTGGCCCGGCTCGTGGGCACGGCAGTGCTCGTCACGGTGATCACCGTAGCCGGGAACCCCCCCTTCGGACTAAGCCGAACGGCGCTACTCAATCCGTGGATTTCGACCGATCCTGGGGGGGCGCAAAGGACTGCCCCCAGACCGTCCGGCCGCGCCGCCCGGGGTACGGGCACCGTTCGGCAGTCGGGGGATCTGGAGGATCGCGATGGCCATGAACACAGACGAGCGGCTCACGCCCGCCGAGGACGCCGAGCTCCGCCGGCTGCACTGGTTCGAGCGCCTCGGCTGCTCGCTCTCCGAGGGCCTCGCGACCATCAAGGACAACATCCGGTCGCGCGACCGCCGGTCCTACATCCGCGAGCCCGACGCCGCCTTCGAGGCCGTCGCGGCCGCCGACCCCTCGTCGGCTCTCCCGCCGAAGCCGCGGTCACCGGAGAAGCGCACGACAGTCGAGCAAGAGGGCGGCTACTGGATCCGCGTCCACCGCGACGGAGCGTGACCGGGTCGGCCTGACCGCCACCCGCCGATGACTTTCTCCCCCCGCGTTCGTCACAACCCCGTCAGAGCCGCCCGCTAGCCTGCGGCACAAACGTCGGGGTTCTACGGGGAGTCTTTCGTGCGCCGGATCGCTGAGCTCGTGCTGCGCCATCGCCTGGCCGTCGTCATTGTGTGGGGCCTGCTGCTCGTCCTCGGCTTCGTGCTGGTGCCGAAGACGAATGACCGGCTCGGCATCGACTTCTCGCTGCCCGGCCAGCCCGGCACGGACACGGCCAACAGCATCGAGCAGCTGCTCGGCAACGGCGGGAA
>JADMIO010835420.1_pt1 | contig 21237 bp, 24 predicted proteins | sample 8958161 | NCBI WGS metagenome assembly JADMIO01 (sample SAMN16585339, study PRJNA669376) | soil metagenome | isolation source: Crop rotation soil | place: USA: Cullars Rotation, Alabama | collected 2011
GACAACTTGTCCACGTGGAATTCTAAGCTTAGGATCCCAATGTGCTGGAAAGCATATCGTTTGCGGCGCGCGTCGCTCCCGCTGCCGGATTGTTTAGCTCGTGAGCGAGGCCCGCTGATAATTTGCCGAGCGCCATCAACTTGTCCTGTTGTTGATCGAGCGTCGTGGACTCACGAACTCGATCGGTCATGATCGCGACGAGCCGTTCGACCAATAACGGCATGCGCTGCATCATTTCGGGAAACAGGCGAGCCGGAAACCGCAACAGACGCACATCCGTTACCGCGCGTCCGGTTACGGTGAACTCCTTCATGCGTGAAAACGGAAGCATTCCGCTAACCTCGGACGTTCGCTCGCCCGCGCGCCCGATGTAAACGATGTCGTGATCGGCCTCGTCCCAGTAGGCGTGTACCTCGCCTTCGAGATAGACCACGAGCCATTCGGGCTTGTCGCCTTTGCGAAACACAACGTCATCCACCGCAAATCGATGCTCCTCAGCGTTATCGACGAACCAGCGCAACTGATCGTCAGGCAGGTCGGCGAAAATATGAACGCGACGAAGCGCCTCGACTTTATCTGAGGGCGACGACGTATTGGGAACAATGGTTTCCACGCCGCCCGAAACTGTTTCTTCCATCTGTCACACGACCTTGCTTAGATATTGATGCACGAATGAGATCGCCACGGAGCCCTCGCCCACGCCCGAGGCCACGCGCTTCACCGAACCGTGCCGAACATCACCGACAACAAAGATGCCGGGAACGTTTGTTTCCAAAAGACCGGGATCGCGATCGAGCTTCCAACCGTTGGGGCGCTTGCCGTCGCGAGTGAGATGCGGGCCGGAGTAGATAAAGCCACGTTCATCGCGTTCGACGAGCTCCGCAAGCCAGTCAGTGTTTGGCGCTGCTCCAATCATTATAAACAGCCCGTTGGCGGGTACTTTGTTCACCTCGTTCGTCTCTGAGCAGTGAATTGAAATGGCTTCGAGATGGTCTTCGCCATGCGCTTCCACGACGCTAGTGTTGTATTCGATCTGAATGTTTGGCGTGGCTTTGAGTTGATTGATCAGGTACTGCGACATCGACGACGCGAGCGACGAGCCGCGCACGAGCATCACGACTCGGCGCGCATACCTCGAAAAGTGCATCGCGGCTTGTCCCGCACTGTTTGCGCCGCCGACAACGTAAACATCCTCGCCCGTTGTTGACATTGCTTCAGTCATCGCCGCGCCGTAGTAAATGCCGGCGCCAGTTAAGCGTTCCACTCCGGGCGCGTCCAGCTTGCGCCACTGCACGCCGGTCGCAACCAGCAAAGCGTGACAACTGAGCTCCGCGCCGTTTGCGAGTTTGAGAAACCGGTATGGACCATCGATTCGCACTTCGGTCGCTTCCGCCGAAATGATCTCGACGCCGAATCGTCTCGCCTGGACCACTGCTCGACGGGCGAGATCGGCGCCGGTAAGTCCACTCGGAAAGCCGAGATAATTTTCAATACGACTCGACATGCCGGCCTGGCCACCCGGAGCTTCACGCTCGATCATGACCGTTCGCAAGCCTTCGCTCGCGCCGTAGACGGCCGCGGCGAGTCCGGCTGGGCCACCACCGACGATCGCGAGATCGTAGAATGCTTCGGTGGCGCGAGTTTTGAGTCCGGCGTGTTCGGCCAGATCTGCGAGTGAAGGTTGTCGCAGACGCACACCGTTGGGAAGAATCACGATCGGCAGACTGCGCGTCTCTTCTTCGTCGAGCAACTCGACCAGGCTGCGGACTTCTGAATCCGAAGCGGCAGTTTCGATATCGAGCCATTGATACGGCACGTGATTGCGCGCCAAAAAGTCTTTGATGTTATGCGACGCCGGCGACCACCGGTTGCCCAACACGCGGATGCCTTCAAACTGCGGCGGGAATGCTGCTTGCCAATCCTCGAGCAACTCGTCGATCACCGGGTAGAGGTTTTCTTCCGGCGGATCCCAGGGCTTGAGCAGGTAATGATTGATGCCGGCTTCGTTGATCGCGGCGATCGCTGCGTCAGTGTCGGCATAAGCAGTCAACAGCACCCGCTTCGCATCCGGAAAGAGAGTGATCGCCTGTGCGAGAAACTCGACGCCTGACATTCCGGGCATTCTTTGATCGATCAGAAGAAGTGCAATGGAGTTGTTTCTGATCTTCAGCTCTCGAACAATCTCGAGCGCCTCCTGCCCCGAGCCCGCCCGCAACACACGATAATCGCTGCCATACTTCCGTCTCAGATCCCGTTCGATCGCCCGCAACACCTCACGATCGTCGTCCACCGTCAACAACACCGGTTTCGCCATAACGTATTAGTGCTCCAATAAGTGCGCAAAAGGAAAACCCCATTTTGCCACGTAACGCCCCTCGGCGCATCACAGCATGGTGGGTAGGCGGGGTAACACTATTGAGGTATCAGTTCGACTCTGCCTCAAAAGTCTTTGCCACAAAAAGGCACAAAAAGCTCAAAAGAAGAAAGTTCAGCCAGTTCAGCCTTTGAGCTGCGTTGTCGGGGTTCACGACAGCAAGCTAAAGCTTGAACCTGGCTTTGCCAGAAAGTCTGATTTCTCTGTGCAACCTCTGCGTTCTCTGTGTCTCTGTGGTTGTTTTTCCCAGGCAATCTTCAACCACAGAGGCACAGAGAACGCAGAGGTTGCACAGAGAAGAGCCGCGCGTGATCGACTTGCGGTAAAGTTGTGATTTAGAACGATGAAAGGTTCGCGAACTCGGGAGATATGCAGCTAAAAACAATCGTACTTCTAATCATCTCTAACACCTTCATGACCGTCGCGTGGTACGGGCATCTTAAGTACAAGAAGGCGCCGCTCGTGCTGACGATTATCGCCAGTTGGGGGATCGCGTTTTTTGAATATATTTTTCAGGTGCCGGCGAATCGGATCGGGTCGAACTACTTCAGCCTCACCCAACTCAAAATCATGCAGGAATGTATAACCCTGGTCGTGTTTACGGTGTTCGCGTTTCTGGTTTTTCGTGAGCCTTTGCGGTGGAACAATGTAGTGTCGTACGTCCTACTTATCGGCACCGTCGGGTTCGCCTTCTGGCGGAACTGATGGTTCACCAAACTGGAGCAGGTAGCCGTTGTTGTCGTAGATCGCAAACTCGCGCATTCCATACGCGAAGTTTTCGATTGGATAACATACACGAGCCTCGTCTTTGACTCGCGACCAGAGCGAATCGACGTCGCGAACGCGAAAGTAGAGTGAGCCTGTGAACGCCGGCCGGACATCACCTTCGTGCTCGTTCGGAGCAGAGAACATCAAACAAAACTTGCCGTGAGATAGACTTGCCCAGCCCCAGTCCGGCTCGTGAGAATCGCACTTGAATCCGAGCATTCGCGTATAGAACTCGATGGTTCCCGGCAGGTCCCAGGTGCGAAGCACCGGCGTCAGGCTGTTAATGTCCATAACTTCCATGTTCATCAAGATGGCATGGCAACTGTAGGGGTGGCCCTCCGTCGCCACCCGTCCCGATGAATAATTCGTGCTTGGAAGACGGGTGGCCACGGAGGGCCACCCCTACATTTGTGCGTCACTCACAACGTGCAACACCGCACCGGTGGCGATCGTGTAGGTTCCCCAGTGACTCAACGGCGTGTGCAGGTTACCCAAATTCGGTTCGTAGAAAAAAGCTATCAGAAACAAAACTGAGGCCGCGAAGATGAGCAGCGAGCCGAGCAGTTGCATCGCTCGCGCCCACGGTTCCACTCGATACGTGAAATAAGCGCCAATCCCGAGATTCAGTAAACCTGACAACAGTATGAAGATGTGCCTCGTGCGATACAGCAGTCGTGGACCATCAGCCATGTCATGCAGGTGGTTGTAGAACTTGTCCATGTATTGACCGGTCAACAGGAAAGCAATCACGATCAATACGCCAAATATCAGATGGGCTTTCTTCATCCTCACCATCGTAATACAGGTTCGTGCTAACTCCATCGTGGTATCAGCCGCTCCTCAATCATGGTTAACGAAAAAGCCTCCGATTGCGGGATGCCACGTCCAGGCGATCTGACCAGAATAAATACTCAATCATGAACTTAATGAATTTACCGTCTGAAACCGTCGCGGTGCGGTTGCGAGTTAACGGAACAAACTACGAACTACGTCTCGATCCGCGTACTTCCCTACTGAACCTTTTGCGGGAAAAGCTCGATCTTCCCGGCACGAAGAAAGGCTGTGATCACGGCCAGTGCGGCGCCTGCACCGTCATCGTCGACGGCAGACGCATCAACTCGTGTCTCGCGCTCGCAGTGATCTACGACGGCAGCGAAATCACAACTGTCGAAGGTTTGGCAAACGGAGACGAGCTGCATCCGTTGCAATCCGCCTTCGTGCGTCACGAAAGTTTTCAGTGCGGCTATTGCACGTCAGGACAGCTCTGCTCGGCAGTCGCAATGATACAAGAGGTAGACCAGGGCGCCGCCAGTCACGTCACCGCCGACGTTCGCAAAGGTGGAAACGTCGTCCTCACCGATGATGAAATCCGCGAACGCATGTCGGGCAACATCTGCCGTTGCGGAGCTTATCCGGGGATTGTCGCCGCCATTCGTGAAGTAACTCAGAGAGGGGTTTAGTCTCTTATGAATCCGTTCGCTTACACACGCGCGGCGAATCAGCAAGACGCTATTCAGGCGATCATGCAACAAAACTCAAAATTCATCGCCGGTGGCACAAACCTGCTCGACTTAATGAAGGAAAACGTCGAGCAGCCGGTGCGACTGATCGACATCAATCGTCTCGAGCTCACGCAGATCGCTGAGCAGCGTGACGGCGGATTGCGACTCGGCGCGCTCGCGAAGAACAGTGACACGGCAAACCATCGCACGGTGCGTGAACGTTACCCGCTGGTAACGCAAGCGATTCTCGCGGGCGCGAGCGCGCAACTGAGAAATGCCGCAACGAACGGCGGAAACCTGATGCAGCGCACGCGTTGTTATTACTTCTACGACACAGCGATGCCTTGCAACAAACGCGCTCCGGGTTCGGGTTGCGGCGCGCTCGAAGGCTTCAGTCGCATACACGCGATCTTCGGCGCCAGCCCGCTGTGCATCGCCACGCATCCGTCGGACATGTGCGTCGCGCTGGCGGCACTCGACGCGGTCGTGCAAGTGGAAGGACCACAAGGAGCACGCAGCATTCCGTTTGCCGACTTTCATCGTTTGCCTGGCGATACTCCGCAAATCGATACCAACCTGCAACGCGACGAGCTCATTACCGCAATCGATCTGCCCGCGACAGGCAATGTCTTTGCGGATCATTCCTACTATCTGAAAGTACGAGATCGCGCTTCGTACGCTTTTGCGCTCGTGTCAGTCGCGGCGGCGCTCGACATCCGCAACGGCACGATCGAGGAAGCGCGAGTCGCCATGGGCGGCGTGGCCCACAAACCGTGGCGCGCGACGAAAGCCGAAGTCGCGTTAAAAGGTCAACGTGCTGACGAAGGCATTTTCCGCACTGCGGCTGAGGCTGAAATGCAGTCGGCGAAGGGCACTGAGCACAATCGATTCAAGATCGAACTAGGGCGTCGCGCGATTGTTCGGGCGCTGACAATCGCAACTGTAGGGGCGGCCCTCCGTGGCCACCCATCTGTCTAACGTGCACTATTCATAGAACGGGCGGCCACGGAGGGCCGCCCCTACAGTTACCGGGGAGAACGGCATGAATCTCGAAGTAAGACCGGCGATCGGAAGGCCCGTCGAGCGCGTCGATGGTCGCTTGAAGGTGACGGGCGGTGCGCGTTACGCCGCTGAGTTTAAGACAGCGAATCTGGCGCATGCCGTGCTCGTGATGAGCACGATCGCGAGTGGACGCATTTGTTCGATCGACACTGAAGCAGCATTGAGCGCGCCGGGTGTGCTTGCCGTCATCACGCATGAGAATGCTCCGCGACTGAATTTTCCCGAGCGCCCGCAGGCGAATGACGATTTTGTCGCGCCGGTTTTCGGACGGTCTTTCCCGGTGCTGCAAGAGAGCACGATCTACTTCAACAGTCAGCCAATCGCAGTCGTCGTGGCGGAGAATCTCGAGCAGGCGGAATACGCAGCTACGTTAGTGCGCGTCGATTATGAAGAGAGCAAGCACGTAACGAGTGTCGAAGATGAAATGGCGCGCGCGTTTCCGTCACAGGACATGTTGTCGAAAGAGCCGATGATGGGGCGCTTTGCAGATGTCGTTCGCGGAGACAAGGATGCGTTGAGTAAGGCCGTGGTTGCTATCGACGAGACGTACACGATTCCCATCGAACATCACAACCCGATGGAGCTGCTCTCGACGATCGCTGAATGGTCCGGCAACAAACTGACGCTGCACGACAAGACGCAATGGGTATCTAACACGCAACGACACGTGGCGCTTGTATTCGGACTTAATGAAGAAGACGTGCATGTGATCTGTCCGTTCGTCGGCGGCGGGTTTGGCTCTTCGTTGCGCCCGTGGTCGCATCCGACAGTTGCGGCGTTGGCGGCGCGCATGGTTCGTCGCCCGGTAAAACTGGTCGTGCAGCGGAGTCAGATGTTCAGTTCGCATGGACATCGTCCGTACACGATTCAGCGCGTCGCGCTCGGTGCGAATCGCGATGGAAAGTTGACGGCGATCGTTCACGAGGGTTACGCACAGACTTCACTCTACGAAGAGAACACGGAGGCGCTGGTGAATGCGACGCGCATGCTTTACGCGAGTCCGAATTGCATCACGAAGTATCGTCTCGTGCGCGGCAACATTCAGACGCCACTCTACATGCGCGCTCCAGGCGAATCTTCGTGTCTCTTTGCGCTCGATAGTGCGATGGACGAGCTAGCTTACAAGCTGGGGATCGATCCACTCGAACTTCGCATTCGCAATCACGCCGATCGCGATCCTGAGAGTGGTTTGCCGTGGTCCAGCAAGTCGCTGCTCGAATGCTATCGCCGCGGAGCGGAAGCGTTTGGCTGGTCGCGCCGCACGCTCGAGCCGGGTTCGATGCGCGATGGGCGGTATTTCGTGGGAATGGGAATGGCGAGCGGGACGTATCCGGTGATTCGGTTCCCGGCGAGCGCATGTGCGCGCGTGTTCAATGACGGGACTGCAGTGGTCCAGTCATCGGGCAGCGACATGGGACCGGGAACATGGACCACAATGGCAATCGTGGGCGCCGAAGCTTTGGCGATGGACCTGAGCCGGGTGCGTTCGGAGTTGGGCGACACCAAATTACCGAAGGGCTCTGTTCATGGCATATCCAGCACCACGGGCAGCATTGGGTCGGCAATACATGAAGCGTGTTTGGCGGTGCGAGGGAAATTGTTGGCGCTGGCGAGCAAGGATCGACGCTCACCGTTGCATGGCGCGGCAGACGACTTGGTGACGTTCGCGGATGGACGCATCGTGCTGAAAAGCGATCCTTCACGCGGGGAAAGCTACGAGGATATTCTGCGCCGGAGCGGGATGGACTCGATTGAAGCGACCGTCGACTCGAATCCCGGCGATGAAGAGAAAAAATTCTCGATGCATGCGTTCTGCGCGCAGTTCGTTGAGGTGCGCGTTGATGCGGAACTGGGCGTGGTGCGCGTGGCTCGTTTCGTTTCAGCGGTTGGCGGGGGGAGGATCATGAACGAGAAGACAGCCGTCAGCCAGTTGAACGGCGGCGTTGTCGGCGGCATCGGCATGGCTTTGTTGGAAGAGACGTTGATGGACCATCGCATGGGTCGTTTCGTGAACGCTAATCTCGGTGAGTATCACGTTCCGGTGAATGCAGATGCGCCGTCGATAAACGCATTCTTTGTTGAAGAGCGTGACGATCACGTTAACCCGATCGGGACGAAGGGAATCGGCGAGCTTGCATTGGTTGGCGTCGCCCCGGCCATCGCAAACGCCGTCTTCCACGCGACCGGCAAACGCATCCGGCGGCTTCCAATCACGTTGGACAAGTTAATGTCGTGAGGAAGATTTCTCCCGCAGCGGCGCAACGACGCAACGATAACTTTAGAAACGCGAAGCACACCGCGCCGTTGCGCCGCTGCGGGAGAAATCAAACATAAGGAAACATTGACTATGATCGACTTCGAATTCGCAGCACTCGCTACCGTCGTCTCCGTCGCAGGCTCGTCTTACCGCCGCCCGGGTGCGCGCATGCTGATCACAGAGAGCGGCGAGACCAGCGGAGTTTTGAGTGGCGGTTGTCTCGAACGAGATGTTTGCGAACGTGCGCAGAAGGTGATGCGCTCTGGCGCGCCGGTCGTCGTGAGATACGATACGACGAACAAAGACGACATCGTTTGGGGTCTCGGCCTTGGTTGCAACGGTATCGTCGACGTGTTAATCGAGCCCGCAAACACGGAACGTGTATCAGGACTGATGCAGTTGCTCGCCGAGTGCGCTGAGCGCGATGCACCGGGCGCTGTCGCCACTGTGTTCCACCTCGACGGCGACGTTGAATCAACTATCGGCGCGAGGGCGCTACTCTATCCGGACGGCACGATCGATGGTGATCTCCCGTCAGTGATCTTTGACGACTTGCGCGAAGCAACCACTTCATGCGTCAGACGCTACGAGGTCGCCGGCGGCTACATCGACCTGTTCATTGAAGTTGTTCAGCCACGCGTGCGTCTCGTCGTTTTTGGCGCTGGACCGGACGTCCTGCCTATTGTCGATCTGGCGAAAAAGCTTAGCTGGCACACGACGGTCGTCGATACGAGTGCACGTGTCTCGAGTCGCGAACGCTTCAGTAACGCAGATGCTGTTTTGCTTTGCCGTCCTGAAGATGTCATGTCGCGAATCAATTTGTCTGAACGCACGAGTGTCGTGGTGATGACGCACAATTACCTGCACGATGCTGAGTTGCTGCGCCAGCTTTTGCCGTTACCGTTGCGATACATCGGGTGTTTAGGTCCGAAACAACGAACGGAGCGACTGCTGCATGAAGTATCGGCTTATGCTTATCTGTCTCGTTTGTACGCGCCGGTAGGTTTGGATATCGGCGCCGAAACCGCAGAAGAGATCGCACTCTCAATCGTCAGTGAGATCAAAGCAGTGTTATCGCAGCGAAGTGGAGCGCAACTGCGTGAACGAACGGGTTCCATTCACGGGTGGTCCAACCTGACGCCGGCGTTTTCGAGGGAAGCATGGGAATTGGCGCCATCGTTCTAGCCGCTGGCGGATCTTCCCGGTTAGGCGCTCCCAAGCAGCTTGTGACCTTTCGCGGCGAGACGCTCGTGCGACAAGCGGCGCAGGCTGCGTTGGAATCGGTTTGTGATCGGGTAGTTGTGGTTATTGGCAGTCGCGCTTCGGAAATGCGCCAGGAGCTCAACGATCTTCCGGTGTCTGTTGTTGAAAATAAAGACTGGCAGAGTGGAATCGGCTCATCGATTCGCTCCGGGATTGAAGAGATGATTTCGAGCGAGCCTGAAGGACTTGTGATCATGCTCTGCGATCAGCCTTTCGTGACTGCTCGTGTTTTGAATGAGCTAGTCAACACTCACCACAAAACGGGCCGCGCAATCGTTGCTTCCACTTACGGCCCAACTCGCGGCGTTCCAGCCTTCTTCGCACCCGAGCTATTCACCGAGCTTGCATCGCTTACGAAAGATGAAGGCGCGCGACGAATCATCGCCTCACATCCTGAAAAAGTGGCCACCGTTGAATTCCCTCACGGGCCGATCGACATCGATACCCCTGAAGATCGTGAGCGACTGACGGCGCAACTGTAGCGATCGTCAACTTGCATGTAAGCCAAGAATGGGTCACAAATAGAATCCCTGGAGCATAATAAAGCTCTCACAACCTTATCCGGGAACGAAACGCATGTCGTCGCTCGACATAGCCCGAGGACATTAGATGAATATCAAGATCAGAGTTGCGACGGAGTCGGATGCGCCTGTGCTGGCGAGGTTTCGATCCGAGTTGCGTTCGACTGGCAGTGAGATAGTTGAGAGTGAAGAAGAATTCAGCGAGCGATGCACGCGCTGGATGCGGGATCGACTTGATGATCGCAGTTGCTGGCGGTGTTGGATCGCTGAATACGGGCAGGAACCGGTCGGAAATATCTGGAGTCAGCTTGTTGAGAAGATTCCTAATCCCGCGGCTGAAACTGAGTGCTACGTTTACGTGACGAACTTCTACGTTCGTGAAGAATATCGCGGCCAAGGGATCGGGACCATGTTATTGTCTGAGGCGCTAACGTGGGCCAAAACAAATCGCGCGCACACGGCCATTCTCTGGCCCAGGGAGCGCAGTAAATCGCTATACTTACGGCACGGATTTACCGCCGCGGATGATCTAATGCAACTTAATATATGAGTGGAACGAAACCTCAGCGCCGAATTCTCCGCAGCGCCGGCGCCGTGCTGGCGGGTTTGCTTTTCATCATCATAATCACCACCGCTACCGACGCGTTGCTACACGCGACTGGAATTTTTCCGCCGTGGGGTCAGCCAATGTCAGATTCACTCTTTCTGTTGGCCTTCGCTTATCGCGTCGTTTATGGGATCGCTGGTGGTTACCTCACTGCTCAACTCGCGCCTGACAAACCCGTTAAGCATGCCGTTGTGCTGGGCGTGATCGGCTTTGTGCTGAGTCTCGCCGGCACGGTGGCAACCTGGAATCGCGGCCCTGAATTTGGACCAAAATGGTATCCCATCGCACTCATGTTGATCGCAATTCCAACCGCCTGGCTCGGCGGTAAATTGGTGAGGAAGTAAACGGTCCCTTCTACTCGGCGAACTTGGGCAGCGGCAGCAATCGCGCCAGCGCGTAACGTCCCGGTCCGACTATCAGGATCACGAGCAGGATCCCGATCGCCAGCAGGTGATACTCAAAACCCTCGCCTCCCTGGTTGCCCGTCCAGTTCATAAAGAACCCGACCTTGCTATGGACCATCGCGATCGCGCCGAGCATGATGACAATGATCGACGCCGCGGAAAACCGTGACAACAACCCGACCACGATTCCCAACCCACCGAAGAACTCACCAATCGCCACGAGATAACCCAACGGCCCGATCATCCCAACGAACGCCGACAATCCTGGCCCACCAAAAGCTCCGAAGAGTTTCTGCGAGCCGTGCGCCATAAACACCGCGCCCACGATCACACGCGCGAGCAGCAGCGCCACATCAACCGCAGATTTATCATGAACTCTAACTTCAGCCACCATCGTCGTTTCCTTTCACGCAATCTCGCCCATTTTCCCGTTGCGATAATCTTCAATCGCCTGATAAATCTCCTCGCGCGTGTTCATCACGAATGGACCATAACGCGCGACCGGCTCGTTCAAAGGCAATCCCGCGATGAGCAACACTTCGAGCGTGTCCTTCGCATCCGGCGGGTTCTCGATTCGCACTTCGTCACCATCCGGCGCGAGCAAAACCATTTGCCCGTCAACAGCGCGCTCCTTCTCAGCTCCAAACCTTCCCTCACCCTCGATCACGTACGCAAAACCACTGTAAAGGCGTGGCGCGTGTTGAATTACTGAGCCGCCCGGCTTGATCCGGTAGTGCAGGTAAATGATCGGCGTGCGCGTTTCGATCACGGCTTTCTGGCCCAACGCTTCGCCCGCGATCACCGTCACGTTTACGAGCCCGTCAGCCGAAGTCGCTTTGGGAATCTGCGCCCCCGGGATCTCCTGGTAACGCGGTTTCATCATCTTGTCGCGCTTCGGAAGATTTACCCACAATTGAAATCCATGCATCCGGCCGCCTGTTCGCCCGAACTCAGCACTCGGCATCTCTGAGTGAACCACACCGGCGCCGGCAGTCATCCACTGCACGTCACCCGGTCTTAAGCTACCAGCGTGCCCGCGAGAGTCTTTGTGCTCCATTTCACCTGACAACATGTAAGTCACAGTTTCAAAGCCACGATGTGGATGATCCGGCGCGCCCTTTGCTTCGCCTGGTCCGACCTCCATCGGCCCCATCTCGTCGAGTAACAGGAATGGATCAAATTCTGAAAACGCGGACGTCGGGAAAGGCCGGCGCACGAGGAAGCCGCCTCCCTCCAAAGTCTCGATGCTATTCACGACTCCAGCCACCGTGCGTCCCTTGCTCTCTGATTTCAATACTTTACTCACAATCGTTCCTTTCTGTTTGTACCAAGGCGATCAGCCGCCTCAAATCCGATCTGCTTACACAATTTGATAAGTGTTTCGCGCTCTTTTTTGGTCAGCGACGCAGCGGCCAGTTGCTCCATGTCATGCGCATGGTCCGCGTAGATACGCGTGATCAGTTTCTTGCCTTCTTTGGTTAAATGAACAACTTTTGCGCGCCGGTCGGTACCATGAGCGCGTCGCTCGACCAGGCCTTTACTCTCCAAACGGTCGACCGCGGTGGTTATGGAGCCACTCGTCAACAGGATCTTTTTCCCGATTTCGTTGATCGGGAGCGGCCCTTTGTGCAAGAGGGCCTCGAGAATTGCGAAGTCGCTGCCGCACATTTCGAGCTGCGAAATACTGTTCTCCGCGTACCCTTCGACCGCCCGCGCCGCCTTCCACAACACGAGGAAAACGTGAACCCCGCTGCCGCCCGTTAAACTTTCCAGCCTGTCTGTATTTGTCGCTTTCATAATTATCTTGATATCAAGATACTTTACGTCGAGCGGTCTGTCAAGCCAGTCGCCCGGGTGAGTCCATTTAACAATGAACAGCCATTACAGCTTAGGGAATGATAAGATACGCGACCGCCGAGGATCTCATTTCATATGTCGCAAACTTTTGACTGTCCCAAGTGTGGCGCGCCGGTGAAATACGAGCGCTCCGCGAACCCGAAAGCAACCGTGCGTTGTGATTACTGTCACAGCCAACTGATCGCTCCAAACGAGCTCGCCGGACAACCCGCACAGATCGTCCGCATTCACTTTGGCTCTTCGAGTGGCAAGTTTCCGAAATGGGCCTTGTTGATGTTTGCGATTCCGCTAATCGGTCTGCTCATCGGTGGGCTCGCGGCCGTTGGCGCACTCGTGCCTGCGCTTCGTTCAGCAAGGCGCACCGTCACGGAACCCACAAAGGCCGTCATTCCGAGCACGCCTAAGAAAGAAAACACCAACACCTTCGCGAACGTCCTGCTCGACTTCGGCAGCGAAGGCATCGGTCCCGGAATGTTCAACGACGCGCGCAGTATCGCCGTCGATGGCGCCGGACGGATCTATGTGGGCGAATACACGGGCGGACGAATCCAGGTCTTCGATCCTGACGGCAAGTTTGTTACGCAATGGAATATCGGCGATCGGAAAACACTTCTGCGCGGCCTCGCCGCCGATCGCAAAGGCACTGTCTACGGGGAAAGGGGCGGACGCATCGATCGTTACAAAGGCGAAACCGGCGAGAAGCTTGGGACATTGCAATACGAACGAAACGGCTTTGATGACGTGACGGTGGGAGCAGACGGCGGCTTAGTCACTGCATGGCAAAGCAATCGAGACGACATTGTCATATTCGACGCCAATGGCAAGGTTGTGCGGACGATTCCCGAAGCGATCAGCGGCGCCAGTGGCGATTCAGAATTAGCGATGCGAGTCGCGGTTGACGGCGCCGGTTATATCTACGCACTCGGCAGGTTCAACGACGGCGTCTTCAAATTCGGACGCGATGGGAAGTATATGAATCGCTTCGGTAGTAGTGGGGATCAGCCGGGCCAGTTCCGCGCTGCTTATTCGATTGCAGTGGACGGGCACGGCCGTATCTACGTTGGCGACATGAAAGGCATCCAGGTTTTCGACGCGAATGGACGTTACCTGTCGCTCATCAATTTGAAAGGCATGGCGTTCGGAATGACCTTCAACGACAAGAATGATCTCTTCGTCATCGCCCGCGACCACGTGATCAAGTTTGCGGTCCAGGCGCCGTAAGTCAAACCGGCCGCCATGTCTCCGATCGTACTATTTCTTCTTTGAACTACGCTTCTTCGACGATCGCTTCTTACCGGATTTTTTGCCGCCCTTCTTGGAGCTCTTCTTCGCGGACGGTACTTTGTCGCCTTCCTTGCGCGCCTCCGATAGCCCAATCGCGATCGCTTGTTTCTTACTCGTGACTTTCTTACCCGAGCGGCCGCTCTTCAGCTTGCCTTCCTTCATCTCGTGCATGGCCCGCTCGACTTTTTTGCCGGCCTTCTTACCGTACTTTGCCATTTCGCCATCACCTCCCTTGGACCGTACTTTCAACTCCTCATCAGTTGTAACGCTGGACCACGAATTAGTCCTGCTAAAACTGACAAGTTTGTGTGGCGAAATGTAAACGCAATCAGGCCCGAGTTGAGCCAGCCTGCGCCGCGCGCCATTCCGGTTTGCGCTCTTTACTCGCTTGCGACAGTGCTTTCTTCACGCCATCGACGTCGAAATCAGCAGCGTAGACGGGAGCGCCAGGCTGTTGTTTCCACGACTCATCGATCGTACCGGCATCGACGCCATCGAAGCCGAGCTCGTCGAGCAGATCGATAACAGTCTGCTTCGCCGCGCTGTCGTCGCCCGCGACTGGCAGTGCGATGCGTCCGGGAGCGCCTGCCGGCAGGCCACGACGCAGCAGGTGATCGGCGTAGATGTTATTGAAAGTTTTTACGACGGGCCGGCCGAGTTGTTGTGATACCCAGCGGCTCTCGGTCGCGCCCGCTTCGATACCATCGATGCGACCATCGCGCTGTTGCGGATAATAGTTGCCGGTGTCGATCACGATTACGTCGTCTGGGACGCCGTCGAACAAATCGCGCGGCAGCGTTGCGATGTTCTTCTCGGGGATAGTGACGATGACGATATCTCCGCTTCGAGCTGCTTCATGAATCGAGACGGGTGTTGCGCCAGTCTCGCGAGCGAGGTCAGCTAACGTTTCGGGGCCACGCGAATTAGCGACGAATACCTTGTGCCCGAGTTCGCTCAGGCGACGTGTAAGCGTGCCGCCGATGTGGCCCGCGCCGATGATTCCTATGTTCATAATTCGCCTCCTTAGTTCCAGCCACAAAAATGCACCAAAAACACAAAATGTTCTTCCGATATTTGTGCTTTTTGTCTACAAATGCACAAATAATGCTGCTAAGTTGGGTGAGATACAAGGAGGTGTCTGATGGAAGTAACGAGAATCACGACGGATGAAGTACGAGAGCGTCTTGATCGTGGCGAACAATTCACGTTCGTTGATACACGTAATCCGACGGCGTGGGGAGAGGCGGATCAGAAACTGCCGAATGCTCTACGCGTGCCTGCCGATCAAGTCGAGGAACATCTCAATGAGATACCAAAGGATCGCACGGTTATAACCTACTGCACTTGACCGCACGAAGCATCCAGCGCCAGTGTGGCGCAGGCACTCATTGACCGTGGCTGGAAAAATGTTCATCCACTTTATGGCGGATTCGATGCCTGGGTTGAGGCAGGGTTACCAGTCGATCCTAAATAGGGCCACAAAAAGGCACAAAGAGCACAAAAATGCCTTTTGTGCCTTTTGTGGCTGCGTAAAATAGACTCGTATGAAGAAACGGACGCTGTACACATCCGTTTGGGTTGGCGCGCTGATTGTGGCCATCATGCTGGTCATTTTCAGTCATCGCGGCGGGCGAGCGCGGCCGAGGAGTGAAGCTCGCATTCTCGAGGTTGCCGCTGCCGTGGAGACGGAGCCAGTCAACACGGGCGGCGACTCTGCCGACGACGCAACGCTCTGGGTCAATCCTTCCGATCCGGCGCAGAGTCTGGTGATCGGAACGAATAAAAAGCGCGGACTCGCCGTCTACGATCTGACGGGCAAAGAGATTCAGTTTCTCGCTGACGGCCAGATGAATAACGTCGACAGTCGTGACACACTCGTCACCGCAAGCAATCGCAGTAATAACTCGATCGCGATCTACAGAATCAATCCGGAAACCCGGCGTTTGGAGAATGTCGCGGCAGATGAAGTCAAGACGATTGAAGCGTACGGCTCGTGCATGTACAAAAGTAGTAAGACCGGAAAGCTTTACTACATCGTCACGAGCAAGCAGGGCGTAGTCGAGCAGTATGAGTTGTTCGACACCGGCAAGGGTGTATCCGCGAAGCGAGTCAGGCAGATCAAAGTCGGGTCGCAACTGGAAGGCTGCGTGGCTGACGACGAGCTCGGCTATCTTTACGTTGGCGAAGAAGACGTTGGCATTTGGAAGTATTCAGCCGAACCCGATGCCGAGCCAACGCGGAAGGAAGTTGATCGAGCACGACCGGGCGGCAGTCTGGTGGCCGACGTCGAAGGACTCACGATCGCATACGGCAGCGACGGCAAGGGATATTTGATTGCGTCGAGCCAGGGCAATAGCACTTACGCGATCTACCGGCGCGAAGGTGATAACACATACGTGAAATCATTCCGCATCGTCGCCGGCAGCATTGATCAGGTAACTAACACCGACGGCATAGACGTCACGACCGCTAACCTTGGATCACGTTTTCCGAACGGAGTTTTCATCGCGCAGGACGGCGCGGATGATAAAGGCAAACAAAATTTCAAACTCGTCCCGTGGCAATTGATTGTAGCCGCGGATGAACGCAGATGAACGCGGATCTGCGTTCATCCGCAGCTTACGTTTTAGTTACCCCAGACTCTCACCCAATCAACCTGCATCTGTTGCGGAAACACCGTGCTGCCGTCGGGATTGCCGACGAAGTTTCCACCAACCGCGACGTTGAGGAGAATAAAGAACGGCGCTTGAAACTCGGACGTGCTATTGATCCCGCCCGAGATGTTCGCCTCCGCATACTGCACACGATCGACGTACCACTTGATCGACGTTGAAGTGCGCGAGATCGCAAACGTATGGAAGCCCGCCGTGAGCGAGGTCGACGAGTTGAAGATCCCACCGAACGAAACGTGCTGTCCATTCTGATCGGCCCAGTGAATCGTGCCGAAGTTTCGGAGCGGATTCTGGCCCTGGATCTCCATGATGTCGATCTCTCCGCACGAAGGCCAGCCAACCGTGCTGATGCTGTTGCCGAGCATCCAGAACGCGGGCCAGATGCCCTGCCCTTCCGGCGCGTTGATGCGCGCCTCGACCCACGTGTTGATGCCGAATGATTGTTTGCCCTGCGTTTTCATGCGCGCCGACGTGTAAGCGCTGCCGCCGAAGTTCTCGCGCCGCGCTTCGATCACGAGGTTTCCGTTTTCTATCCGCGCGTTCACTGATCTATTCGTGTAGTTCTCGAGTTCGTTGTTGCCCCAGCCGCCACCACCGAGATCGAAGCCCCAGTTCGCGGTGTTGATGGTCGCGCCATTGAACTCATCGGACCAAACGAGGCGAGAGAATCCCGGCGGCGCGCCCGCTGGAGCCTGTGAACCGACGGCGCCCCACGAAAACTGTTCCCACATACTCGCTGCCGTCCGATCACACACGAGAGCGGCGCCGCGGTTGAGATCAGCCGAAACGAAACGGTTGTTCCCTCGTCCTCGGAGAGTGAAGGCGCCACCGGCAACGTCGGTCCAGGTAAACTGTTCCCACGTGCCGATACTCGCGCGATCGGCGACAAGGGGCGCCCAGGCTGCACGCGCTTGATCTGCCGACACGATGAGACCTGTGCCGATCGATCTGAAGGCGATGAAACCGCTGCCAGCGTCGATCACCTGAAATTGTTCCCACGCGTCAACGGCAGAGCGATCGGCGACGAGTGGCGCGAACGTGCCGCGGTTTTGATCGGCTGACGTGAAAAGACCATTTGCAGACGCTCGTATCCAGATGGTCTGGCCCACAGGCGCGGCGGCCTGAGCGCTCAGGGTCAGTAAAAAGGTAGTCAATATTAGAAGCAATGTTTTAGTGATGTGCGACGAGAATTTGTTGGTAGAGCTATTTGGCTTCGCCATTATACTTCCTCCTCATTGGGTGTGGACGTCGAAGTTGTAGGGGAATGCGAGTCCAGGTCGACGTGCTGAGCGTCACGTGAGAACCAAATGGGAGGGCCTGAATTCCGGGCGGAATAATATCATGCATGAATTGAATAAACGGAGGACATTTATGGAGCGGCTCTTAGAGTCAAATGATTCTTTCACGCAAAGACGCAAAGGACGCAAAGACGCAAAGGCACGCCCGAAACATTTGACCCGCCTTTGCGTCTTTGCGTCCTTTGCGTCTTTGCGTGAAACATTCCCGATCAGTGCATTGGCGTCGCGCCGGGGCGGGCGCGGACCTTTTTAAAGAGGAAGCCCGCGGGCAGGCAGATCAGGCAAAGCAACGCGAGGAGACGGAAGTTATCGATGTACGCCAGCAGCATCGCCTGCCGCACGAGCGCCTGATATATCGTGCCGTAAGCTTGTTGAGTAGCCGTCACGACGTTCCCGTGCGCCGAAAAATTCGCAATCATCTCGCTCAAACGCTCTTGAAACACCGGATCGTACGGGGTCAGATGCGTCACCATCGCCGCCTGATGCGCCTGCGCCCCTCGCGCGAGCATCGTCGTAACCATCGCAATTCCGAAACTGCCGCCCACGTTGCGCATCAGGTTGTAAATCCCGGTGGCGTTTCCAATCTGCTCGTTACTGAGCGTGCCCGTCGCCATCACCGTTAACGGAACAAAAACAAAACCCAGCGCGAAACCACTCCAAACCTGCGGCCACGCGATGCTGCGAATCGTGATAGTGAGATCGATGTCGCTTAAGAAGTACGTAGATATAGCAAGAATGGCGAATCCGAATACGATCAGATAGCGACCATCAACCTTTCCGATCAACCGCCCGACCATGATCATCGAAACGATCGCGCCGATCCCGCGTGGACTCACGGCGAGCCCGCTTTGCAACGCCGGATAATTCAGCAGCGTCTGCAGAAACAACGGCAGGAGCGCGGTAGTGCCGTAAAGCGCGATGCCCACTGTCGCGATCAACGCGGTGCCGGTTGCAAAGTTACGATTTTTAAGCACGCGCAGATTCACGATCGGCTCCTTCACCCGCAGCTCCCAGACGACGAACGCCACGAGCGACACGAGCGCGATCAGGAGCGATCGCACTATGAACGGCGATGAGAACCAGTCGTCTTCCTGACCTTTATCGAGCACGAGCTGGAGCGTCGCCAGACCGACCGCCATCAATCCAAAACCGATGTAGTCGATGCGTCCGGGCCGCTGGCTCCTGATGTACGGCGGATCCTCGATGAAGGTCTTCGCCATCAGCATGGCGAGCAGGCCGACGGGGATATTGATGTAAAAGATCCAGCGCCACGAATAGTTGTCCGTGATCCAGCCGCCGAGCGTTGGTCCAATGATCGGAGCGACGACGATCCCCATTCCATAAACCGCCATCGCTGAGCCACGCTTTTCCGCAGGAAAACTCTCCAGCAACACCGCCTGCGCGATCGGCTGTAAAGCTCCGCCGCCGGCGCCTTGCAGAACGCGCGCAACAAGCAACATGCCCAAACTCGTCGCCGCGCCGCACAGCGCCGACGACAACGTGAAGATTCCAATGCAAACGATCAGAAATCGCTTACGACCGAAGACGGTGCCGAGCCAGTTAGTCGCGGGAAGAATGATGGCGTTGGAAATCAGGTAACTCGTCAGCACCCACGTCGATTCTTCCGCCGTCGCCGAGAGATTGCCGGCGATATGCGGCAGCGCCACGTTCGCGACGGAAGTGTCGAGCACTTCCATGAACGTAGCGAGCATCACCGAAGTCGCGATCAGCCAGGGATTGAAACTCGGCTTCCACGATTCCGGAGAACTCATTTGACACGCACCTCGGGAACGACCGACATTCCCGGCGCCAGCATGTGTTTCGGATCCGGCGGCTCGTCAAAGACGATCTTCACAGGCACACGCTGAACAACCTTGACGTAGTTGCCCGTCGCATTCTCGGGTGGTATCAAACTGAATCGCGCCCCGGTGCCTGCCTGAATGCTGTCAACGTGTCCTTTGAAGGTCTTATCAGGATATGCGTCGACGGTGATTTCGACTGACTGACCCGGCGTCATCCTGCCGATCTGGTTCTCCTTGAAATTCGCCGTGACCCACACGTCACCCGGAACAATCGCCAGCAGCGGCTGACCAACCTGGACCAGCGCGCCTTCCTCAACGCTCTTGCGCGTCACTCGCCCGCTCTCAGGCGCATAGATCTTCGTGTATGAAAGCTCGAGCTCGGCTTGTGCGACTTGCGCGCGCAACTGCTCGGTCGTCGCGCCGGCAGTCTCGGCCTGCGCCTGGCTGACTGCGACCTGCTGCGGCGCGGCGTTGGCCTGGGCCAGTCGACCAAGCGCCTCGTTAACATTGGCCTGCGCCCCTCCGATTTGCGACTGCGCCTGCTGCGCTGTTTGCGCCGCCGCGGCCTGCGCCGCGCGAGCCTCGTTCACGCGCGCCTCTGCGGCGACAACTCTCTGTCGCGCCGCTTCGAGTTGGGCGGCGGCAGTGTTTGCCGTTGTCTCGGCCTGTACCAATCGCTGTTGCGAGATCTCGTCTTTGGCGTACAGCTCGCGGTAACGCGCAACATCAGCATTCGCGCGTGTCACATCGGCTTGCGCCGCGACGACCTGAGCTTGAGTCTGAGCGAGATTTGCCTGTGCGGTCGAAATGGCGGAAGCAGCTTCATTCGCACGACTACGCAAACTAGCCGCGCCTGCTCGCGAAGACGTGACGTCCGAACGCGATTTCTGCACTGCCGCACGCGCTTGTTGGACGGCGGCCGAGCTCGTCGCGCGCGTCAGCGTTACATTCGTTTTTGCTTCGTGCTCTTTCGCCAGACCGGCGTCGAGCGCCGCTTTCGCTTGCTGTAATTTAACTTCGTAATCGCGCGCATCGAGCTCCGCAATCAGATCGCCTTCTTTAACTTGCTGGTTATCATTCACATAAATCTTCGCGACGTAGCCGGAAACTTTCGGGCTGACCTGAATAATATGACCGTCGATAAACGCATCGTCCGTCGATTCATGCGAACGCGAGTAGAGCCAGTAACGAACACCGAAGATCGCGCCGAGCAGCAACACGACAGCGGCGATGATGATCACACCGCGCCGCTTATAAAACGGGCGCCGCGCTGCCTCGGCGTCCGGTTGTTCAGGTGTTGGTTCTTCGTCTTCAACCCGCTTAATCTGCGGTCTCGATCTCACCATCTAAATGTCTCCGCTCGTCCCAGTGCTGCCGCCAGGTTCAAACGTGCCGCGTTGTGTTGCGCTAATGCAGTCACTTGCGCAACCCGCGCATTCGCAAGCGACGTCTGCGCCGTGATCACCTCGAGATTGTCTGCGACGCCCGCGCGGAAACGATCGCGCGCCATCTCGAGCTCGCGCTGCGCCAACGTCACGCTTTCCTCAGCCGCACGCACCGGGAAAG
>JADMIO010741582.1_pt1 | contig 21236 bp, 19 predicted proteins | sample 8958161 | NCBI WGS metagenome assembly JADMIO01 (sample SAMN16585339, study PRJNA669376) | soil metagenome | isolation source: Crop rotation soil | place: USA: Cullars Rotation, Alabama | collected 2011
GCCGCGACTTCAAGTCACGTGAATTCCAAGCTTCGGATCCCACTGTGCTGGAAAAGGCCGCCCGTGCAGCTTTCCGCAACGCCGAGCGAAAAACCGCCGACCGCCAGGCGCAGGCCCACCACTTCTTCCATCGTCTCGCCGCGAAAAGCGAAGATCGAATGGCCCAGGCGTTCTTCGATCTGTCCGGCCAAACCATCGAGCAGCAACTCCGCATCCTTTTCCGTCTTCGCCTGCGCCGTCAGATGTATCTCGATCTCACTGCGGTTGAAAAGAATCGTCGTCTGCGGATTTTTGTACTGCGTATAGATGGGCGCGATGCGTTCGTCCACGGCGGATTCGCCCAAGCCCACGACGCGCAGGATTCGGCGCACCACACGCACGTCACCGACCTTTGCGGCCAGTTTGGGCTGCACGAAATTCTCGAACATCGGACGCAGCTCGCGCGGCGGGCCCGGCAACAGCACGACAGCACAGTTATTGTGCTCAAGGTACATGCCGGGCGCTGTCCCGTTCGGATTGTCCAGAACCTCCGCGCCCTGTATGACCATCGCCTGACGCGAGTTGATCTCCGGCATGCCACGACCCATGCGCTCGAATTTCTTGCTGATCTCGCCGAGGACTTTTTCGTTAAAGAGCAGGCGGCGTGAGAGAGCGCGGGCGGCGATCTTACGCGTGATGTCGTCCTCTGTTGGCCCAAGGCCGCCGGTCATGATGACGACGCGTGAACGTCTGAGCGCATCCTTGATGGCCTCTTCGAGTCTGGCATCGTCGTCGCCGACAATCGTCTTGAGTTTGACTTCGATGCCGATGCCGTTCAGTTTCTCAGTCAGCCAGAGGCTGTTGGTGTCCGTGCGATCCGGCGTCAGGAGTTCCGATCCGATGGCGATGATTTCAGCTGTCAGCATAGCTCTTGCTTAAAACACAATCGCCCAAAGGTCAAGCCAAAGACGCGAGGAGTAGCGGGTCAATTTTAAAATTATGGAGATGGAAGTTGGTATTCACCACAGAGACACAGAGAACACGGAGATGGCACAGAGAGTTGAATAGTACTCAAGCCTCCGTGCTTCCTCCGTGCGCTCTGTGCCTCTGTGGTGAATCTCAATGCAACGCATATTCAAACTGACTTATTACCACAGGAGGACTGCACTTTTAAGGCGCGGCGCTCTCTTCTGCGTGGCCGAAGACTTTCACTTCGCGCACCCACATGACAAACGGTCTGTTGGTCGGGCCCTGTTGCACAGGCTGAAAGATTCTCGCGCGGGCCGTCCTGACGGGAGCAAAGTCGAAGGCTATGCGGTCGTGATCGTTACCGGGCTCAAGGGAATTTACTGTACGCCACTCTCCGCTTTCATCCGGCAACTGCAATTCGACGCGGCGCGAAGGCATATAGCGATTGCGGTCGAACCCCCAGTAGACGTAGACGGCTGCGAGCGGCACAGCATGGTCGAAAGTCAGAGTGATCCAGTGCGGCTCTTGCGTCTCGGCAGAAGCCCAGTTGCCCTGATTGTAGCGCATGGCGCTGATTCGCCTGACATCAACCTCGCCGTCAGTCAGCGGCGCTGCGGTATATCCATCGAAACTGGAATCGACCTCGACGCGCGCGGGCCTCAGCTCGACGAGCGGCGCGGAGACAGGCAGGGGCGTCGGCTTTATTGATCCGGCAGGCGTGGGCTGCTGCTCTTGTGTGAGCACGGGCGTGCGACGGCGCGCGTAAAAGACCGCTAAGACGACAAGCGCAAGCGCACTGAGCGTGACGGCTGTCCAAATGTCGCGTGCCCTTTTCTTGCGTAGCAGGGCCGCTTCTTTGCGCGTCAGCTTGACCGTCGCAGACGAAGAGCTCAACTCTTCGCCGCATGTGCCGCACTTTTCGTCGCCGGGACTGACGGACGCTCCGCACATCGGACAAACAGTCGTCCCTATCGGCTGCGTCGCGTAGCTTTCCCGCCCCGTCTGCATCAAGGAAGCGTCGTGCGAGCTGCTGATCGCCTCCTCTTGGCCCAGCTCATCTGTTGGCCCAAGCTCCGCCCTTTGTCTCTTAAACGTATCGGCGCGCGTACGACGCACGGCCTGTAGAAATTCCTGCGCCGTCTTGAAACGTCTCTCAGGATTTTTTTCAAGAGCGCGCAGGATAATCGCTTCGATTTCCGGTGTGACCTGCGCGTCGCGCTCAGAGGGCGGCTGCGGCGTGCGCTCGATGTGCATACGCACGATGTCTGTATGCGAAAGCGTGCCGGTCTTATTCCAGAAGGGCGGCGTGCCCGTGAGCATCTCGTAGAGGATGATGCCGAGACTGTAAATATCAGACCTTTGATCGACGCTGAGGCTCTCCGCCTGTTCCGGCGAGACGTATTCTGGCGAGCCGTAAGAATCGCCCAAAGTGTCCGTTCCTTCAGCGCCGACGAGCTTGACGATGCCGAAGTCCGTGATCTTCACATTTCCTTCCGGCGTGATAAGAATATTGGCGGGCTTGAGGTCGCGATGCACAAGGCCGCGATGCGTTGAGCCGTCGCGGTCGCGATAAACGAACTCGTGCGCGTAAGAGATGGCCGAGAGCATCTGCTCGAAAAAATCCAGAGCGCGATTGACGGAGAGAGGCCGCTCACTCTGAGCCAGAAGCTGCGCGAGGGAGCGCCCCTCGACGTACTCCATCACGATATAGTAAGCACGCTCGTCGACGATGTAGTCGTAGACTTTGACGATGCCCGGATGATCGAGCTGGGATTGAACGAAGGCCTCTTTTTCAAAGCGGTGCTTGAGGCGTGTGAGCGCTTGCGGGTCGCGCGCGTCGATGGACTTGATGGCGACTTCGCGCGGCAGTTGCAGGTGATGGCCGCGATAGACCACGCCCATCCCTCCGCGACCGATGAGCCCCTCGATTCTGTAGTTGCCGATTGTTTTTTCGCTCGCCACGCTCGTCAAGCTCCCACTACGAAGGTGAATCCGGGCGGCACGCGTTGTAGTTGCCGGATGAGGCGGCAAATCCTGACACAAGAGAGAAGCGGTGCTCTAAGGCGAGGGATCAAATGAGGATTAGACACGCCGCTGCTTGCTCTGCTTCAGGCCGTTTTCTTCTCTTCCTCGTAAACGTCGCGCAGCACTTCGGCAATCGGAGGCGGAGCATGTTGAGCGCTTTGCCGACGCTGTGGCGTCGTCGTCGCGGCGGCGCGCGCGATCCTTTCGCCGTGCGAGACGGGCTGTTCGTGGGAGGAGGCGGGGGGCGTCATGGTCGTCGCCGACGCCGCTGCGCTGAGCGTAGGGATGCTGCGCATTCGTTCGCGGCTCTCTGCCAGAAGAGACGCGGCGCGATTGCGGCGCACGCGATCAAGGCTGCGTATGGCCGCCATCGTCTGCGGCGCTTCCGTCGGCTCGCGCTCCAGCTTACGCAGGATATGAACGTAACGGCGCAGCTCCGGCGAGGGCTCGAAGCGATGGCGCTCGTCGGAGAGATCATTCTCGACCACGTAGGAGAGATGTTCGGCAGCGGCCTCGTGGTCGCCCATGTAGTTGTAGAGCGCGCCCATCGCAAAATAGATCAGCGGCGGAGGATCGATCATCGATTGCAGCAGGCGCTCGCCGCGATTAAGGACTTCCTGCACCTCGAAGCCGTACCAGCGTCTCTCCTCGTCGCGCAGGATGTCGTTGGCCGCGATGTAGAACTCGAATATCCGGCCAGTCTCTTGATGCTCAGAGCGCTGCACGGCGCGCCAGATAAAATATGTGACGATGGCGAAGAAGATAATCACGGACGGAGGTATTCCCATCACCGCCAGCATCGCGATGATGACGATGATGGCCAGTAATCTCTGAGTCGCTTCTTTCCCTTTAGCGCCCATTCGTTTTTTATTTCAGCTTTCGCGTTTCAGATGCAGGACATGCTAATTGGAATGGCAAATCTCTAAATCTGAAATTCAAACACTGGAAAAAACTTACGCGACTTGAATTCGCTGGCGGACGGCCTCGCCCGCCAACGCTGTCGAGAGCGTCCCGCCGAGGTCGCGCGTCGTCGCCCTCGCGCCAACCGTTTCAGCGACAGCCTGCTCAATCGCCTCGCTGGCTGCTTCGTACCCGAGGTATTCTAACATCATCGCCGCAGTGAGAATAGAGCCAATCGGATTGGCGACACCTTTTCCGGCAAGCGGCGGGGCGCTCCCATGCACGGGCTCGAACAGAGAGACCTTTCCCGGATGAATATTGCCGGAGGCAGCGAGCCCCAGCCCGCCCTGCAAAGCCGCGCCGAGGTCTGTCAGAATATCGCCGAACAGATTGTTGCTGACGATCACGTCGTACTGCGCAGGGTCCAGCACCATGAACATCGCCATCGCATCGACATACTGATGATTGGCTTCGATCTCGGAGTACTGTGCGGCGACTTCCTTAAAGACGCGCTGCCAGAGATCGCCGCCAAAGCGCTGGACATTAGACTTGTCTGCCATCGTCACTTTACGACGGTTGTGCGCGCGCGCGTATTCAAAAGCCGCCGTGATGATTCTTTCGACACCGCGCCGCGTGTTGAGTTCCTCCTGCGTGGCGATCTCGTCAATCGTCCCTTTTTTCAGGAAGCCGCCCGCGCCGCAGTAAGCCCCTTCCGTGTTCTCGCGAAAGACTACGAAATCAATATCCGAGGGAGCGCGCTCGCGCAGCGGCGTGAGATGCGCGCCGAGCAGCCTGACCGGGCGAAGATTGATGTAGAGGTCGAGCCCGCGCCGCATCCCGAGCAAAATGTCTTCGGCATGCTGGTTGGATTTGACGCGCGGGTCGCCGAACGCCCCCGCGAGAATCGCGTCGAACTCTGTGGAGAGCATCGCGAGCGCGCCGTCTGGCAATGACACGCCCTCCTGTAGATATTTGTCCGCGCCCCAGTCGAAATGCGTCAGCTCAAGCCGGACGCCGTGCGTGTCGCGCAGGAGTTCGAGCAATTGAACTGCTTCGCGTATAACTTCAGGGCCGATGCCGTCACCCGGAATGACGGCGATTCTCTTCTTCACTTGCGACATCATCCACACTCTTGGACGGCCCATGTGACAGGGCTTTGCGTTTTCGTCAGCTCTTCGGCTTCAGTCTTCAAAAGCTTCTTCTAAAACGGCACAAAGAAGACCGGCACGCGCGTACCGCGTAAAACCTTCTCGGCGGTCGAGCCAAAGAGAAGCTCTTCGGGCGGCGTCGTGCGCCCGCGCACGCCCATCACGATCATAGGCAGATCCAGATCGCGAGTTATTTTCAGAATCTCCACGAAAGGCGTGCCGATGACGATCATGCGCTCGACATCCACTGTGCCGAAGTCGATATCTTCGAGCATGGTGCTGAAATCGATCTCTGCGCGCTCGCGCAGCCGTCCCTGTATCTCTTCGGAGCTGCCGAGGCTGGCCGCCACAGCATCCTTGACGAAACTCTCGTCGACGACATGAAGCAAGGTTAGGTCGCCATCTGGCGCGGCCATCCCTGCGGCGGCGCGCACGGCGTTGATCGAGCACTCAGAGAAATCCACAGGAACAAGTATGTCCGTCGCTTTAAACAAGAATGATAGCCTCCCTTCCAGGCAGGTCGTGCAGGCGCGTGCACACAAAAACGCTCAGGCTTACGGGCTGCGTCTGGCCAGCAGTCTCTCTTCGATGCGCGGGAGGCTGCCGAGCACAACCTCGCCGACAGTCTTTAAGCTTTTGGCGGATACTTTATCGAGCGTGTCTTCCTCCGTATGCCAGTGCGGATAGCCGCCGAGCTGTATCAGGTCAACGCATTCTACGCCCGCCTGCATAAAGGGCACGTGATCGTCCTCGACCATTTCTGCGCGCTCGACGAACGCCGCGCCGTGGCCCATCTCGCGCGCGGTCTGCCAGATAATGTCGTTGATCCAAGTCGTGCTCATATCATCGCGCGGTATCTCAAGATTTTTGTAACCGATCATGTCCAGCAGAATCATCGCGCGCACACGCCCAAGCTCGTTCTTTTTCTTAAGCTCTTCGACGTAGTGGCGGCTGCCGTAAGTATTATCGGGCGAGCCGGAGTTAGTGCATTCCTCCCACTCTCTGCAAAAAGCCTCTTCGCCGTCGAAGAAAGCGAACCAGTATGTGAAGCGCGGCTTGCCGCGACCGGCGACGGCGCGTGCCAGCTCAAGCAGCGCGCCCGTCGAAGAGCCGCCGTCGTTTGCTCCGACGAAACGAAACTCTTTGAAGGGCTTCGTATCGTAATGGCTCGACAGCATGACGACCTCGCTCGATTCGCCGGGCAGCTCCGCCGTAATGTTGACCATCTTCCTTCGGCCAACGGGCGTCACGGGTTGAAACTCATCCTCTATGATATTGAGGCCATAAGATTTCAGCTCGCTCGTAATGTACTCGCGCGTTTTGGCCAACTCCGCTGACCCGGCCGGGCGCGGGCCGATCTCGACCTGTCTGCGCACATGCTCAAAGGCACGCTCGCCATCGAAAGCAACCGCAGGCGTCTGCGGCGTCGGCGAGGCAGCAGGCGTCTGTGTGCCCCCTGTGTCCCTGTTCTGTTTCGACCCGCCGGGGCAGGCGATAAAAGTTAAGGGAAGAAAAACGGAGAGCATAAGCGTCAATGTCGTACGCGACCGGGGGCGGCCTCTTTTCATGAGCAATTTTTTCATCGACCCTGAAATCAAAACCCTTCGAGCGAGCCCAAGGCGAAAGAGCTGCGAAGTCTTCATCCTTAAATAAATCCGATGTGCGAAAGAGGATGGTGTATGCCGACGGCGTGATGCTGTTCCTGCGACTGGCGATGCGTCTCCTCTTCTATGCGAAGCTGCTCATCCGTGATGTGCTCAGTCCTGATGTAGGAGACATCGTTGAGATTGAGCAGCACGATCTCCGTACAATTCTCTTCGGTCTCGCATTGATAAGAATGGATCACGGCAAAGCGCGCGCTGGCCGGAATATCCTCGGCGTGCAGCGCCTCGCGCACGATGTAGACGAACGTCTCGCCGCTCGTAAAGCGGATCGTCAAACGATGGCGAAAGAAGCCGCCCTCCGGCGCGGGCTCCTCCGCGCTGTGCCCTGAGCTATCGCCGATGAGCGAAGAATCATCAATCACACACACCACTCCAAAAGCAGATGTCAGATGCCGTATGTCAGATGCTGGTCAAAGCTTTTTACTGACATCTGACATCTATCATCCGGCATCTGTTCTTTCATCCTTTATCCCTTCCGTACGATGTTCGGCGGGGCGGCGCGCTTCGCGCTCTCGACGATCCAGCTGGCGTCCCCTTCCGGCCATAAAACCCATCACCTTCTCGACCAGCGAGAAGGGAGAGTTGGCGATGGTATTGAGGGTCTGCATCATCGTCACGGCTTCAAGCTCGACGAGCGTGGCGAGCTTGCGGTCGAGCGGCAGATCGCGAAACTCTTTGCGCAGGTCTTTGACGGTTTCGTCGGCCGTCTCTGCGCGCTCCGTGACGGGCACGGGCCGCACGACCAGCTCGCCTCCGCCGCGCTCGACCCTGACCTGACAGGCCAGACGCTCGCCCGAAGCCAGCCGCTCCGGGCTTAAATACTTGCGCTCGGCCTCCGTTAAGGAGGACAGGAGCGTGGCACCCTGTTCGATGACGACGGCGCAAGTATCACACTCGCCGCGTCCCTCGCACTGTGCGGCCAGCCTCACGCCCAAGCGTTTGGCTGCGTCCCACAAATATGTGCCCTCGGCGATGATGCCGCTGTGGCCGTCGGGTTGAAATTTTATATCTACACTCATTTTTGTAATCTCTGGGCGCGCTTCTCTGCGTTACCGGTTCTGATTTCATGGGGGAAGACCATCAACGAAATTACACCCGAAGAGAGGCAAAAGGCAAAAGTAAAAAGGCAAAAGCGAAAGTTGATGAGCCACTTTCGCTTTTGCCTTCGAAATTTTAGCAGAGCGCGGGAGCTAATCCGCGCCGTGCGCGACGGCAATATGAACATGCGGTTGCGCGCTCTGTTCCTGTTTAGCACGCCCGCGCGCCTCTCTGCGGCAATCGACGCAGATGCCAAGTATTCGCAGCAGGTGATGTGTCGGCTCGAAACGATATTTGGCGGCCATCTGATCCTGAAGCGCCTCCAGCTCGGCGGAATAAAACTCTATGATCTTTCCGCATTCGGTGCAGATCATGTGATCGTGATGCTGGTGCTTGTAGTTGTGCTCGTAGTGCGTGCGCCCGTCGCCGAAGCGCACTTCGCGTGCGAGCCCGGCTTCGGTCAGCAGCTTGAGCGTGCGATAGACTGTGGTCTGGCCGATGGTCGCATCTTCCGCCTGCACGAGCCTGTAAAGGTCTTCGCTGGAAAGATGTTTTTCCGTGCGTAGAAAGACCTCCAGAATCAGATCGCGCTGCCCCGTGCGTTTGAGGCCAGCCTTCTGTAGATGCTTGAGAAATACTTCCTGCTCTTCAGTCATAATGATATTCTGCGGGTAAATCTCCAAAGTTGTACGCGCCTATTCTAACACTGCACGAACGCGTGTGTGAAGAAGGTTGGAAAGGTCTGCCGACGCATGTTATCTTCCTCCTCATGCCGGGGTGGCGGAATGGCAGACGCGGCGGACTTATGATCTTTGAGCACCCGGAGCGAAATCTCCAGCGTGAATGGAGTCAAATTCGGTGAAACCTTTAATCTGGCAACACCGAGCTAAGTTTGGAGGCTTTATTCTTACCGCGATAAGTTGGAGTTAAAGCATGGCAGTTGGGACAAAGTATTCGCAGGTTGGAAAGACTATTGTTGTGGTGATCTCCGTTGATGTGATCTAGTTCCAGAGGGATTGGCTTATCAAGCCACCTTGTTTTTTGGCAACTAGCGCATTTTCGTTCAAAGATGCCCGCCAATAATAATTTATTTTTCAACTGGTGAGAGGTTATTTGAATTTCATTATTCAAATATCTTTCTAAAGGCTGCTTAGGCCCAATCCTCTTCCCTTTATTCCATTGTTGTCCGGTGAAGTGGGAGGTATCTAAGTTGAAGTGCTGAATGGCTCTTCTCAGAACATGATAGTTCCCGCCATGTGGAGCAACGCCAAGTTTATATAGAGTTTTAGCTAGCGAAAAAGAACTTTTGATCGCTTCTGCTAATTGAAGCTCTGTATATTTGCGAAGTTTCATACGGCCTCCATAAAAGTGTAGAGACTAGACGGCTCCCACCTGACTATTACGGTTTATACGTAACAAAAGGTGAAGGTATAGTCCAGACCACAAACTACCTTTACTGGTAGGCGGCGAAAGCCGTAGTGGTAAGAAAATCCGTTGGCCGAGAGGCCGTGCGGGTTCGAGTCCCGCCCTCGGCACTATTTTGATTCGTTAATAAGCGGGGGCTGTTCCAGCCTTCCTGACTGCAAGCTAATGCGAGTTGAGAGGTCAAGTCTCAACCTTCACTAATTTGTAGGTCTGGAAGAGGGGCACAGCCCTCGCTTTTCTATCTCTTATGGAATCAAAGCTCGCAGGCCGTCCCAGGGCAGGCGCGCGCAGCTTTGACGATGCGGATGCGCGCGCACGGAGAGGAGCGGCGTCAGGGCCTCAAGCTCTTCTGGAAGCTCGCTTTCAGTTCCCTGCAACGCGTTTACCCAGTGCTGCTCAAGGTCTGCCACTTTAGCGAGGGTGAGTCCGATGATCTGCTCGCTCAGCATGGAGGCGGCGGCGCAAGAGATGGCGCAGCCGCGAACCAGAAAGCGCACCTCTCGAATCAAATCATTCTCTAATTTCAGATCGACGCACAGCTCGTCTCCGCACAAAGGATTGACGACCACAGCGTGGCGGTCAGGTTGCGGCAGGCGACCCGCATTGCGAGGCCTGCGCGCATGATCGAGGACGATGTCGCGGTAAAGCTGGCTCTCGGGTCTTGGCAAGACCGAATACCTCCCGGCGCGCCGCGCCCTCTCAAATCCAAGCAGCGCCGAACAATCTTTACGGCTCGCCTGCCGTCTTCAGGTTTTCAGCAAAGAAGCCTTATCAAGAGACGCTCGCAGAGCCCGCCAGATTTTCTTCGACCGCTTTCTCCTTGCTGAGAATGCATCGCGGTTGGCCCACACGGCCATGGTGCACGGCGAGCACTTCGCTCATCACGCTCAAGGCGATCTCCGCGGGCGAGGTTGCGCCGAGGTCTAGTCCCGCGGGCGTGCGTAAACAAGAGAGAGCAGCAGCGTCGTCAGCAGCGAGCGATTCCGGCAGCATCCCGCGAACCAGCGCGGAACGATGCGCGCTGGCCACAAGGCCCACATACTTTGCGCCCGCACGCAGAGCCTGCGCGATTGCCAGATGATCTCCCTTGTGATGCGAGGCGACCACCACACTGCTCTGCGAATCCACTGGCAGCTGGCTAAAGTCCGTCTCGAAAGTGATAACTCTGACCTGCGCCGGATAGCCGGCGGCGCTCGCGCTCGCGCTATCCACACTCACAGACCAGCCCAGGCGTACGGCCAGCCAGACGAGTTCCTCCGTAATGCTGCTGTGACCGACGATCACCAGATTGGGTTGCAATGTCGGCGGCGATGCGGCGGCTGAGAGAGAGACGGGCGGGCCAGCCTGCTTGACTTCCTGTAGAGGACGGCAGCTCGCGCCACGCGTGACGGCGAGCAGTTCCGCGATCAGGCTGAGCGCCAGCTCCTGATCCGTTTGCCCTCCCAGATCGAGACCCGTGTGCAGCAAAGCATTCTCAAACGCAGCTTTTTCAAGATCGTCTTTCAACAACTGTTTGAGGTCGCCCTCAACAGGACTCGTAGCGAGCGCAAGATACGCAGGCTTGGCGTTTGTAAGAACGCTTTGCAGAACGTTTAAGTTTACTGCTTCGTCTGCGATGAAGATGACCAGTGATTCGTCGTTGATCTCTATGCTCTCAAGCGGAGCGCGTATCAAACGATCTACGCCCGCCGTCGCTTCCGCCTGCTCTGTAAGAGGCGCGTGGAGCGTGACGGCGAAGCCTATGCGATGTGCAAGCTGCGCCACTTCGAGCACGAGCGCGCCATGACTTCCCGCGACCAGCAGGCGGCGACGAGGCAGGATGGGCTCTATAAAAATATCCATCATCCCGCCGCAGGGCAGACCGACGCCCGATAGCTCGTCCTCTAAATCAGCAGTCACCACGCGCGGCGCGCCGTCGCGCAAAGCCTCGGCGGCCTCTGCGCACACGAAAGACTCCACGCAGCCGCCTCCGACCCAGCCGAAGACCGGACGGCCCTCTGCGTTGATGATCGCTTTCGCGCCCGGCTTGGCCGCGGCAGAGCCGCGCACGGCCAGCACCGTGGCGACGACGAAAGCAGTCTCCGACAGCAGCAGCTCTGCGAACTTCTCCTGAAACTCTCTGTGCATTTAACCTGCTTGCTCTGTGGACAAAACAGTTCGTTCAAAGTTTTAGCTGATCGCGTTTGACACGACAGGCGCTCTGGACGCGCGCGACCGTGGCGGGCGCATCAATCTCGACCCATGTATTGTCGCCCTGATCGCGGCGCGCGGCCATGATCGCATGCTTGATGGCGAAGAAGGCCGTGGTCGAAAGCACTAGCGGCGGCTCGCCGATGGCCCTTGATGAAAGCACCGCTGTATCTTCCGCAGGCTTTCCGTCCGCGCGCCGTCGCTCTGTGCGATGCAGCATGACGCGAAAGTCCACAGGGATAGACTTGCTACAGGGCGGCTTGTAATCCCAGGTGCCGTTGGAATAGAGCCGTCCGTCCTCCTCGTACATCAACTGCTCTGTCGTCATCAGGCCTAAGCCCTGCACGTATGCGCCCTCAAGTTGGCCCACGTCCAGACACGGATTCAGGCTCTTGCCCGCATCGTAGATAATGTCCGCGCGCAGGATAGTCGTCTCGCCCGTCAACACGTCGATCTCGACTTCCGTGACGGCTGCCGAATAGGTGAAATAGTAGAAGGCGCGACCGTATTGATGCGTGCCCTCTATGTCCTGTAGGCGAGGAGTGCGAAAGAGAGCTTCGCTGGTCAAATCGACGCGCGATAGATAAGCGCCGCTGACAATATCTTTCCACTTCGCGGCCCAGTTGCGCTTCCAACCCTTGACCTTATGCTCGACGCAGTATTTCTCAAGACGCTTGCGCAGCTGCTGGCAGGCGAGCTGGACTGCGCCGCCGAAAAGGTCTGAGCCGGAAGAGGCGGCGGTCGCCGTCGCGTTCGGGCAAGTCTCCGTAGAGGTCTCGCCGATGCGTATCCATTCCATCGGAATGCCAAGGGTCTCCGCAGCGATCTGTAGCATCTTGGTATTGATGCCCTGCCCTGACTCCGCTCCGCCATGCTGCAACATGACAGAGCCGTCCGTCGCATAAGCCACGACGACGGCGATGCCCTGATCTAAAAATCTGGGCTGGTAGCCGACACCGTACTTGATCGGAATCATCGAGATGCCGCGCTTGCGCCAGCGATTTTTGCGATTGAAGTCTTCGACAGCCTTTTGCCTGCGCTTGAAGTCCGAGGTCTTTTCCAGCTTATTCCAGATCTCTCGTATGTAGCATGGCCTGAGAGCCTGACCGAACGCTGTGCGCTGAAAGTCGCGCGTCTTTGCGGAGCTGGACTTGTAAAGATTCTTGTAGCGGATCGATTCGGGCGTGACGCCCAGACTATGTGCGACGCGCTCGATGGCCTCTTCGACGATCATCGTCGATTGCACGACGCCGAAGCTGCGAAACGCTGTGTTGCTGGCGTTGTTGGTGCGCGCCACGTCTGCGAATGATTCAAAGGTCGGGCAAAAGTAAGCGCCGTCAACGTGCTGCTGCGATAGGTCCAGCACGGGGAACGAGCAATCGTAAGTGCTGCCGCCGTCGGAGATCAGACGCATCTTCATCCCGCGCAGCATTCCGTCTTCGGTATAGGTGACGTGAAACCAACCCTTGAAAGGATGGCGCTTCCCTATGACCTCCATGTCCGTGTTGCGATCAAGCGCGAGGCGCACGGGACGGTTCAGGCCCCATGCAGCGACGGCAGCCGCAGGCGCGACCACGCCGGGACGAAACTGTTTGCCGCCGAAGCCGCCGCCGATGGGACGCGCGTACACCTGCACGCTGCTGACGGAGATGTTGAGCACCTGCGCGACGTTGGACTGAACGGATGAAGGCTGCTGCGTAGAGGAATAGACGATCATAGTATCCTGCTCGCCGGGAATAGCCAGACACCCTTGAGTCTCCATGTAGAAGTGCGCCTGTCCGATGTTGCCATGAGAGCCCTTCAAGACAAGGCATCCCTTCATGGGCTTGTCAGGATTCTTCAGCCACTTCTCGTCGCTGCCTTTGCGCAGTATATTCGGAACATGAACATTGGTCGGCGGTTGATCTTTAAAGATACCGCTCCTTCCGGGCAGGGCCAGCGCCTCTTGAATCGTAAACACGGGTTTGTGGCCGGGCAAATCTTTGTAGGTGATTAGCTCGTTCTCGACATAGCGCGCGGCCTGCTGCGCGACCCACGCGTCCTGCGCTACAACGAGGCCGATGGGTTGCCCGTAACAGATCACCTGCTTGTCTGCAAAGATGGGATCGTCGCCGCCGAGGCCGACCAGATTTCCCTTTGACCCGCCCGGAACATCCGCGATGCTGATGTAAGCTTTAACGCCCGGAAATTTTTCTATCAGATGTTCGTTGACTCCTGCTGCGCCGCCACGATTGCTGTAGCCGAAGGAGGCCAGCGCTCTTTTGCTCTTGACATAAAAGGCTTCGAGGCCGTGGGGTGGAAGCGGCAGGTCTTGCGTGTACTTCAATTCACCCGATGCCTGCTCGAAGACTGTCGTCTTCAGTATCGGCTCGCCGACGGGCGCTTCGCCCGGATAAATCTCTATGTGCTGTTGCCCGCCCGAGAGCGGTCGCACATAAGGATTCGCGGCGGAGCGATTCTCAGCCTGCACCTCCTTGGGGAAAAGCTCATAAGCAATATGCAGGAAGAATTTATAAAAGAGCGTTTCGGTCAAAGACTCTCGATAGCCTTGTGGCAGAAACTGCACGCCCGGCATGGGCTTGATAATGCTTGCGACCTCTGAGGCGATCATCTTCAATGCCCCGCTCAAAGTTTCTTCCGTCCAAGATTTGCCGGACAGGTACTTCTCTACTTTTGAGAGCCGGACGGTCATCGGCGCGAGCCCGCCGTAGGCTATGGTCGCATCGCCAACCACACCTTTCTTATTCAAGCTGACGCGGAAGCCTGCGTTGACCAGAGCGTGCGCGTTCTGATCGCGCGAAGCTATCTTGAAGGTCTCGACGTACTCGCCCGCGCGCGTGTAAGGAATATGGAAAGAGACCGCGACAGCATCTTTGGGAAGCTCGGCAGGGCCGGGCAGCTCCAGCATCTCGTAACTCTTCAGCCCTCCATTAAAGCTCTCAGAGGCGAGCGTGATCCTTGCGCCGAGGGTCGTAAAGACCAGATAGAGGTCTGAGGGGAAAGGCTCGGCGGTCTCTGCCTGCTGGCGCGTCATCATAATATTACCGGCCAGACTGCCGACGTTGCGCACCTGTAGATTGGCGATGTCCAGCAGATGCCGTCTGAGCGCGTCGAGACCGGAAGACTTCGCCGGATCAAGCCCTGCCAGCACTTTGTCCAGATACTCGATCAGTTGTTGCAGCGTATTGGCCGCGCCGGCGCGAAAGCCGTCCTTCTCTTCACGAAAGCCCAGCATCTCCGGCACGGCGGAGACATCGACCAGCACGTGCGGATCGTTGACATCGATCTTGTAAATCCCTATCGAAGTGTTGCCGACGACGAGCTTGAAATTACCTGTGTGATCGTCGAAGCGTTCTTTGAGCTTGAGCACCTGCGCGAGGTTGAGCGGGCGAAACCATTGATAGCCGCGTCCCTGAAAAAAGAGCGGCTGCGGGTGTTTCGCATAGTCCAGCAGCGCTTCCGGGAATTTGACCCTGACTCCGTCTTTCGATTCGCCGTGAATGTAATCGGCGGCGGCGACGCAGGGATGATTCGTATAGTAGGTATTATGCTTTTTGTAATCGACGGCGAAGCTTTTCATGCCCTGTAGGATGGGACGAAAGCCCGTGCAGCGGCAGATGTGTCCGTCGAAGTTGTCTTCGACCTCCTGCTGCGTCGGGCGCGGACGGTTACGCAGCATCGTGTACATATTCATCACAAAGCCGGGAGTGCAATAGCCACACTGCGATCCGTTAAAGGCGGCGATGGCGTGCTGCACAGGATCAAGCTTCTCTCGCGTGCTGCCGATGCCCTCTGTCGTCGTCACCATCATCCCGTCGAGCGAGCAGAGAGGTCTGAGGCAGGCGTTGACCGCCATATCGACGACCTCATCCAGCGATTCCTCATAGCGCGAGAGCATGACGGTGCACGCGCCGCAGCCTCCCTCGCCGCAGCTCAGCTTCGTGCCGGTCAGACCGAGCGCGCCGTAGCGCAGAAAATCCACGAGCAGCATGGTCGGGTCAGGATTGTCCAGCACGACCTGCTCGTCGTTGACATAAAAGGTCAGTGTCGTGGAGGTCTCCGGCAGGATTGCCCCGACCGCTGTATCAACTTCCGCTTGATTGATCTGTAAGATGTCGCTCATAAGTTTTCTTCTCCTGCGGAGACTGCTGGCTCAGACTCGGGCTTTAAGGGAAAGGTTGCGGGTCAAGGTGTAGAGACTTTTTCGCGCCGATTTTCCGGTTCGCTCAAGGGGCGCGGACTTACTTTCAGGGTCTATGAGGAGATGGCCCGAAGGGTCGTCTTCCTCTGGTGCGGTTGACATGAGGGCCTCACTCGGCAAGAGAGCGTTTGAAAGTTATGTTTATAGATTGCCAACGAGAACGAAGAGGTACGCTGTGACTGACTGTCCCGTGCTCGGTGATATTGAAATATATCATCAGCCTGATTGTGTCAAGATTTTCCGGCCAGCCTCAGCTTTGCGTATGAGACGGGCAAGCCGAGCGTTGGGCCAACCGGCGCGATGGGCGGATAACTATTGACAGTTGTCAGGCGGCGGCATAACCTTGTGGCGCTCGCACGCCTTTCCTTACAAAGTCTCTAACATCTTGCCCTTCGGGAGGCCGACCATGAACGTTATTCTGATCCACGATGCCGCGATTGACGAGTATATGTCCACTGTGTTGCTGACGACGATGAAGGACGTTAAGCTGCTCGGCATAGTCGTCGTCAACGCCGATTGCATCGCCGCTCCGGCCATGCAGACGGCATGGAAGATTCAACAGTACATCAAGGAGACATCTATTCCGATTGGCCTGAGCAATGCGCGCAGCTTCAATCCGTTCCCTTGGCAATATCGCAGCGACTGCGTCTCCGAAGGCAAGATCGGCGTCCTCTCATCGATCAAGCCCAACCCGAAGTGGCCGCCGTTTCCCGATGGCGATGCGTTGCTCTTAAAGCTTCTGGAAAAAGCCGATGGGCCAGTGACCTTGCTGGTCACATCGCCTATGACGACGCTCGCAGACGCGCTCAAGAGCAATCCTAAGCTCGCCAAAAAGATCGAGCACATGGTCTGGATGGGAGGCGCGATCAAGGTCAAAGGCAACCTTGATCCCTCGACCGTTCCGACGCCTCCATGGAATCCATGCGCCGAGTGGAACGCCTTCTGCGATCCTTACGCGGTCGACTGGGTTTTCAAGAACACCAGCTTTCCCATCACCATGTTTCCGCTCGACATGACGAACAAGGCTGCGATCACGACGAGCTTCCTGATCTCGCTGGCAGATCAATCCGGCAAATATCCTCTCTCGAAGCTCGCCTTCGAGAGTTACCTGCTCGTCGGCAGCGAAGTCTTCTATGACATGTGGGATGTCGTCACGACCTGCTATCTCACACGCAAAGATTTATTCAAACCCGCCAAGACCTTGCTCCTCGGCATAGACACTGCGCTCGACGACACGCAAGGGTGCATCAAACCGCAGAAAGGCGGTCGCGCCGTCGCTGTCGTCTCAGACTTCGCCGACGACGGCTCGAATTTCTACGCTTACGTGCTGGGCCAATTCAAACATTAAGCTGCTGGATTATTTTTCAGATGCTTAGTAATCTCGAACTGACATCTGCTCAGTTATAAAGCAGTGCGGATGTTCCTGCGCATTTTCGCTTGTCAGTTCGAGCCATTCGGCACTTTAGACAGAGGGCCGCAGTAATTCTCAATCAGGATTACTGCGGTTTAATTAGCAAATGGAAGCCATGTCAATATATATAAAGAAATTGAGGTCTTTCCCGAAAATGTGGGTAGGCTTGAGCATCGTCATTCTACTGGTAGATGTGCTTGCCATTTATTTGATGATTAAGTGCGGCACAGCTTCTGGCAATGATGATTTAAAAAAGCTCGGTTACGAAACGATAAAGCTCTCCATACAGCTTTTTCTCGTTGTCCTCGTCGGAGGAATAGTTGTTCAGAAATATAATCGTTCCCGCGCGCGCAAGGATGCCGTGAACGAATTTAGAAGGGCCACTCTGCGAGATCTATCTCGCGCCTATTCCGATGTCAAAGGGGTACGTCGTATTATCCGCGCCAAGTGCGAGCCGCTCCCGGGCGCTCAGACCAACACCGCGAATGATTGCGTTCCCATCAAAGTTTACGACGAGCACATTGCGACTCTCAACAAAACTCAGTTAGATCTTGAAATCCTGGGGCGGGAATTTAAAATTATCAAAGAAGTCTTCAAGGAGACCAACAAATTAAGGTCTTATATCGAGAATATGGAGAAGTATCTTGGCGAGATCATTAGCGAGTATGAGACACAGGTGAAAAATCATAGAGGAGCAGTCTCCATACCTCTCGCGGCACTGCCAAGGCTGGGAAAATTTATCACCAAGATCAAGGACAGGGAGAGCAACTTCAGGGAGTTTTCAGACAGTTATCGTGATGCGCTCGTTATCATTCAAGATGAAAGGCTGAAAGTTGCGTAACCTTACGGGCAATAAGCAAGTGCTCGCTAACAGATGCCTCACGCCTCAAACAAAGCGCGCCGCCTCTCGATAGCAGCCTTGATTGGATAGAATCAAATGTTAATTATTCGCGCGGAAACAGAGGCAGATCATCCTGCGGTTCATAAAGTCAACGAACGCGCTTTCGGTCGCGCAGGCGAAGCCGATCTCGTCGATGTTTTGAGGAGGAATGCTCAGCCGCAGATTTCGCTGGTGGCTGAAGTTGATGGAAGGGTTGTCGGCCATATCTTCTTTAGCCCAGTCTCTATTGAATCGGAGGCTTCCGAGTTTACAGCCCTTGGCCTTGCTCCGATGGCTGTGCTGCCTGAGTTTCAGAATCAGGCGATTGGCTCTGAGCTTGTGCGACGCGGTTTGGAGGAGTGCCGTAGCATGGGCCATGAGGTGGTGGTCGTGGTCGGCCATCCCGGTTATTATCCGCGCTTCGGGTTCGTGACGGCGAAACAGAAAGGTTTGAAGTGCGAATATGATGTGCCCGACGAGGCGTTTATGGTCGCGGAGTTGAGAGCAGGCGCGCTGGCAGGACGCGAGGGTATGGTCAAGTATCGCCCGGAGTTTAGCGACGTGTGATGAGCCGGATGGAAAATCTGTGGCGCGCTCTTGATACTGCCGGAGGCTGTCTCGATCATCTCAGATCAGGCTGCGTGTGGCTGCTACTCAATCTGGTGTGGATCGTTATGCTGGGCGGGGCTTATTACTACGGGCATACCAGTTGGGCTCTGTCTCGCGGCGGTGTGTCCGTAGAGGGCACTGTTATCGCTATGAAGGAGTCCCCGGCCACGCAGGACAGCGGCATCACTTACTATCCGGTCATCAAGTACGAAGTCGGAGGGCAGACCTACACTTTTGAGAGCAGCAATTCCTCAGACCCGCCGGCTTATCATGTGGGCGAGCGCGTGCGGCTGCGCTATGACCCGGCTGATCCTCAGAGGGCGCGCATCGATTCGTGGTACGAGTTGTGGCTGATGCCTGTGCTGCTGGGCGGGTCTGCGTTGATTGTCGCCGTGGTGGTCAATGCGCTGGCGCTGGTCTCTGTCGCGCGCAGCTTTAAAGCCTCGAAATCATAAACGAAAATCTGGATGACCTCTCGGTTGGATGCCTGCGACGCCGAAAATTATTTGCCACCAATTCCCGCCTGCGGCGTTTTATCGTCGAGTACTCAAAATATCTGACGGAAAGGGTATGCCCGCATGCGAGTCCGGCATCTGCCTGCTACCTTGCTTTTCCTGTTCCTCCTCTGCTTCTTTTTAACACCTGCTGCCAACGGTCAGCCGGATAATACCGCCGGCGTCTTAGATCATTACCTCTCCGCGCGAGCCGGCATGGGCGGTTTTAGCGGGGCTGTGCTCGTGGCAAAGGATGGCAAGATCATTTTTCGTAAAGGCTACGGGTATGCCGATGTCGAAAAGAGAATTCCCTTCACGCCCGAGACGCAGCATGAGGTCGCTTCCATCTCGAAGATGTTCACGTCGATGGCCGCGCTGCGGCTGCGCGATCAGGGAAAGCTGCGCCTAGAAGATTCCATCTGCAAATATCTGAACGATTGCCCGGATATTTGGAAACCCATCACAGTCCAGCAACTGATGCGTCATAATTCCGGCATCCCTGATTATGAAGAGGCGCTAGACCTTGGCTCGGACAAATACATGCAGTTTATGATGCAGCCGGACGCCTCCGCTAAAATCTTCGAGAACGCGAAGAAGCTGCCGCTCGATTTCAAACCCGGCGAGAAATTTCATTACAGCAACACAGGCTACATAGTCCTCAGCCACGTCATACAACGGGCCGCCGGACAACCCTTCGCGGAGTTTGTCACCAACCAGATTCTCAAGCCTGCGGGGATGACGAACTCCGGCGTGCTCGGCTGGCGCTCGTCGCCTAAGAGACTGGCGAACGGGTACACGCACGGCGATCTGGGCTGGGACAAGAGTCTAGCAGGTGTGCCGCTCACCAGTGGTCATCTTAAAAGAGTGCCCAATCTTCCGCTCACGCCCCCGGCGGGCGACGGCGGGCTTTACAGCACTCTGGATGACCTTTATCGCTGGAGTCAGCTTATGGACGGCAGCCGATTGGTTACGGCGGCTGAAGTTCAGGAAATCTTTACTCCGGGTCTGGACAACTACGGCTACGGCTGGTTTATCGGCAACGCATTCAACCGCAAGCGCGTGAGGCACACAGGCTCGCTGCCGGGCTACGTTTCAGACTTTATCAAGTTCCCGGACGATAAGATCACCATCATCTACTTCTCGAATTTAGACCGCGCACGAAGCGCCAGCATTGTGCGCGACGTGACGGCAATCGTGCTGGACACGCCTTTCGACATGCCCGTGCGCGGTCAGGTCGTTAAGCTTTCAGTGGAGCAAGTGGCACGTCTTGAAGGCGTCTATAAAATGGCTGACGGAAAGCTGCTGACCATCAGCAATGCGCCTGACTTTTTGACGGCGGAATTGAAAGGCCGCTATACGGCAGGGTTGATTCCACTCTCGCCGACGGAGTTCTACTTTCCTCTGGGAGACGGCAGAGCTATCTTTACGCTGGACGCTAAGGGTCAGGCGGCAAAGGTCAACATGCGTTACGGCGGCGAAGATCATATTGCCGAACGCGTGCCTCAACAGCCCTAGAAATGGATTTTCCAATATGGCCGTAGTCGAAGGGGACGGTAATCCGGGCGAAGCTGAGATCAGCATTCGGCTCGCAGACGCAAGGGATGCTCCCTTGCTGGCAAAATTTCGCTACGCGTTCCGCTCGGGCACAGGCCGCGCGGGCGAGGATCAAACAGAGTTCATAGAGCGTTGTACTCTCTGGATGCAGGAGCGGCTGCGTGTTGAAGATGGCCTTTGGCGATGCTGGATGGCAGAGCAGGATCAAGCGCTGTTGGGCCATCTCTGGGCGCAGCTCATCGAAAAAATACCCAACCCGTCCCCTGAGCGCGAATACCATGCCTATCTGACCAACTTTTATGTGAGCGAGGATGCGCGTGGACGTGGCGTCGGGTCCAGCCTGCTGTCTGTCGCGCTCGATTGGTGTCAGTCCCGTCAGGTTCACGCCGTCATCCTCTGGCCCACACAGCGCAGCCGCCCTCTGTACCTGCGCCACGGCTTCAATGTGCGTGAAGATTTGCTTGAGCTGATGATAGAAGATGTCAGCGAAGAGCTTTGATCCGGCATCCATGCGACAGTCCTCCGGTCATGGGCCAACTAAAAAACTTGAGTTCGAGATAAGCGCCTCAAAAAAATTAGAGGTGCAATTGATCTTTGACAAGAATATTCAGCGACGCCTGCTGCTCTCTACACAGGCAGGCAATTGAGCCCTCTTGACTCGATTTGAGCGAGGCTTTCTCAATCACGTGTTAATTTTCCAGCACATTGGGATCCTAAGCTTAGAATTCCACGTGGACAAGTTGTCGCGG